>Ga0210059_1001181_pt1 | contig 38371 bp, 26 predicted proteins | sample Ectturendosymbi2_FD_188042 | JGI IMG/M metagenome (GOLD analysis project Ga0210059, IMG submission 188042) | Ecteinascidia turbinata endosymbiont from Florida, USA - Sample 2 (SPAdes) (version 2) | ecosystem: Host-associated > Tunicates > Ascidians > Unclassified | place: Key West, Florida... | reverse complement strand
CAGTAAAAACTTCAGCGAAATACTACCACCTAACGGTTAGCGCCCAGGGCCAGGCAAAGTGGGCCAAGGTGGCCTAAAAGTCCTCCACTTATGACGTCATTCACAAAAAACCCGCACCCCCCAGGCAAAAAAATTTTTTTCAAGTGCAATCTACTAGACTGGCTGATCCGTTTGAGCCGTTGAACAGCTCTCTAGCGCAATCGGCAGAGGCGCTAGGGCGTTGGTAAGGCAACCGAAAACTGCTGTTGTTTCTTTTTGCGAAAATCGCCAAAACCACCCAGACGCCAAGGTGTTAAAGCACAAACAAGCATGGATGAAAAAACAAAACGTTCCCTGTCCTACCTGTGCACAACATTCCAAAATCTTTCTACAATGATCAGCAGCATATTAGTAAGCTCATGAGCCTAGTACAGCCATTTTGAACAAGAATGCTGCTTCAAGCAATCCCAAGTAACAATGCTACCTCAAAGCACCTAAAACAAATGCAAAATGACGTTAGTCACATAAATTGTATCACCATACACACAGTCATTTATGAAGTATGTTACAAACACCCTTTCCTGTCCTACAAACTGTCTGCACCCATGCCAAAATCTTACAACAACAAAAAGCAGTACTGGCATGAACTTCACTCTTGTGGCAATCTCTAATCCACAGCAAATCAGCAATCACTCTGAAATATCCATTTTTCACTTCAGTCTGTGTACGTATATTTACGTACTTGATCAAATAATAAAATTAGAGCTGAAGTGTATTAGTATCTGTTACAGATACAGACCCAATACATACAGGTATGTACTACGTAGCCCCTCATCAAACATGCGAAGCAGTTTCTACTGTATGTTATTTTAGTTCAATTTTTCAGCATTAGATTGACATTTATTATGAGAAAGTTTTCAAGTTTCAGTCAAAACAAAGGTTGCATCAGTTTGTTTGTGTCAGAAAGTTGGCAACTTGATTGGTTGAACTAACAACGTTTTAGCTGTGCAAGGAATGTGTTTGTCATCAATTAGTTTTGTCTCATCCATTGGCACAAGCAACTTTTTACAAGGGGGTCTGCATCACATTTTTTACCATGTCAGCCTTTCATGGCTGGAATGATGTTGAACAACAGTGCAAACTATGCTATATCCAGGGCTACCATCAATCCTGAACCAAAATAATGACGGCTGAGCAAAATTTTATTTGATTACCTAAAACGAAAACAACTGTTTCTGTTTGCACGACTAACGTCAGATCATATGTTTGCTTATATCTCCAGGAATCATTTGCTTCAGCAATTTCTTATTTTCGACTTCCTTGTAATCATCGCGGAAATCGTTTTTTCGTTTGCTTATTTCTTGAATCAATTAAATGCTAAACCTTTGCTACAGAACCAGCTTTCCTAAGAATGCTAACCAGAGTAGACAGTTTAACAGTGCTAACAATGCCTGATAGTTCGTTACGTCTCTGTACTGCAAGATTGTACTACTTTTATTATGATGTCATAAAACCTTTATTACAAAATCTTCGCGACGAGACAGAAATGGTTCGTATGTTTATCAGATATTGCTTGTTTAATATGGTTATGCCACAGAAAATAAGAAAAAATAAACGACGCAAGTCACAAATAAGGACAGTAATATTTTCTAAGACGTAGTACTGCAAAATAAGAACAAATCTTAGAAATAAGGATGGTATGGTAGGCCTGGCTATATCACCTGCAAATTTATTTGATGAAACAATCAAGTCAAATAACAAGAAAATAATTGCTATTTCTAAAAGTTACAACCACTGCTGTTGAGCCAAAACTCAAATTTCTGGCTTCTTTGAAGTTTTTGCCTCCAGCTCCAAAATAATTTGGTCCATTGAAAACTTGCTTTGCCCCACAAACTTGGGCTGTGGAATTAGGACCGTATTTTCTGGCACCATCTAAAAGTGCCTGGCTCCAGCTGTAATCATTGAAAATTGCTTGGGCTCCGGCTCCACAGCCCTGGATAAACTCTACAGAAAGGATTTGCTGGTTTCAATTTTGCTTGTATGTGGGAACCAAAAGCTTAGGGAAAAATGACTGCTGTCACGCAAAGGGGCAAAGGTTGAAAGGAAAGGTTGCACAAAGTTGAAAGGAAAAAAAAGAAAAGTATGTGCACATCTTGCAAACTTAGCATAGTATTTCAAGATATGTTGAGTTTTAGCACTTTTACAAAAAAGGCAGTATCATGTGGTTAATTATAGGAGATATGTCATTTTTTAGCCAATGAAGGAAAACGGACCTTTGAAATGGAATATGATGATAAAGTTTATTTGATGGCGCTCACCAAGCAAGTGTCTCACGGACCATTAAATCAGCAATCATCCCTTCCAGAAATCGGCTACTTGGACATGTTTGGACATGACAGACGGTAAGTGTGGAGTTTCATTGAAACCTTGCCTCAAATAAGCGCAACAGTGGTTTTAAAACTTTCATACTATCCTAAATACCTGTATCGTTCCTGCAAAAACCTGATTCTGGTGTTCTGTTATATCTTATCTTTCTGCATAGTTTGACTTCAGTCAGTGAATCTATACTTATTTCTGTTTATATGACTCTCTCTGCCTTTATGTTGAGTGGTGCGTTTATTTATCGGGCGCGACTTCAAAACCGTACGTGATTTTGATAAAAGGCCATTCATGTTTGCTCCGAGCCAAGATGGATCTTGTTTTACCACTCTTGAGTTTTTTGCTCATTATGTTATCACTGGTATTTTTAATCCATATCATTCAGGAAGAGGCTTTGCTAACCAGCACGAGGTGTTGCGAACAACCTTGATATGAACACTTTTACACCACCTGCAGAAAGGCAAAAATTGCATTAGTTCTAGCAAGGTCAAAGGTCATTTTCATGCATGGCTGTCGTAACCTTTTGTAAAAATGTTGAACTGTCAATGATTGTCATGTTCTTCTCTATGGCGCTGGGTTAGAACTTTGTAGTTTGGCTTGTTTCAAAAGCGTCGCAGTGGGTTTGAAACTTTGTGCATCTTGTCAGGCTTCATACGTTTTCTCTGCGCAAGTACGGTTTATTGTGAAACATGTTCTATTTGCGATGGTTTGCAAAATGACTGCATCATGTTGCTTTTTATGGTACAGGAGAGTGTGGAACTCCTTAGCGGACATGTCATCCAACGATGCTCGGCGTAAGTTTATTGAAATGCTTGATCAAAAAGTTCCCGTATTCGGACCATACATGATTGCGCACCAGAAGGAAAAAGAAGAGAAAGAAAGGAAAAGGTGAGCGATGTAATGTTTCGGCAAGAAGTCGAGCCCTGGTGTGAATGAAAAAATTTCTCCGCGTTTGAGAAGGATCGCATGTCATACAAATCACTGTGGCCATTAGTTTAACGCTTTATATTAACTTCCTGTCTTTCTGTTCTAGCCCATGTCGGGCAGTCTGCTGCAACTAGATCGATAGCTTTTGTACTATACATACCCGAATAAATTTCGATGAGTCTTTTGTGCTGCCGTCAAATTTAGGGCAGGTCGAAGTCTGGCATGTCCTTTTCGCGGTAAACAATGAAACATTTTGCGAGGCTGAATCTGCAATCAAAACATATTTGAAGATCCTAGCTAATTTGCTACATAGCGCAAAGCATGCTGTGTATAAAGTAGAGAAAATACTGTGGTATAACAAGGAACATTCGATGTACTGTACTATGATTGTTGTCACATTGGCCGTACATTCACAATAGGGTGAATGGGAATGGAGCAACCAATGGTTGGGGTGAACGAAATCGAAAAAGGTTAAGAAGCACTGGGATAGACAATCATATACACAAAATTGGAGCATCCCCATCCGACTTTTTTATCCTTTTATTTCAAAGCATGATGTTAGAATGTCCTCATTTCGCTTCCACTGCCGGTTTCCTGTATGGCGATGAGTGAATGCAAAACGTCTGGTGCGCTGTTTCATTGTTTTGCCCCTCTCAGTGTTGACTGTGTTTTTCAACTAACGCCTATTCTGTAGTGCATAGGCGCCCAGTTTGAACTTTCTACGGGCGTGCGAAATCCATGACCGTCAAAATATGACATCAAAACCTGTTTAAATTGGTAAAATAATATTGGTTGAAATATCCCATAGCGGCTCTCACACCAGTATCAAATTTGTATGCAACTCGCAGATATTCGATAAAGGTACGGTCTACCTCACACATGCAATACAGGGCAATGGGAAGTACATGAGCAGCAACCACATCAAACTCAGAAATATATTAGCAAAAGTTCTGTTTTCCGCAAAGTTTCGAAATAGCGTTTGGTGTGGGACTGTGTAAATTATTGCTTGCCAAACATTGCTGGATTTTGCTGTGCAACCGTTCCTCGTTCACATCGTCTTGTAAAAGTCACATGCAGCGGAGATGTGCTTCTCTCTGCAGTGCAACTTGGAACTGATGATTAAAGCTGCGTTGCAATTTTCAAGTCTTCCATGCCTTAAATGTATACGAAAACGTTTCACTACATATCAGAATAATATACTTCTTATATGAATTGCTCAACAAAAAAATGAAAAAGTAGCGGCCGTGCGACGCGTTCCCGTATTCAGCACCTATGCCGTAATGTGTTATGAACTTATGACAAATCTTAGGTGTGTTCTTGTGTAATTCGATTACCCTTGTTACATGGACCATGAGTATGAGTCAAACACGCAAATGAATAAAAATTACTTGTAATTTTGTGACATGTGAACTAGCACCTGAGAAGAGTACCATTGGGTGTGTAAGGTTTACTGCTGTTTCACTTTTTGTGCGTCGACTGCGTTTGCATTACGAAGCACTGGAATAAACGGTTGTGCCATGATTTCCTAAGGACAATTATTGAAACATTTCCAGATTAAAAGAAGAAGAAGAGAAAAAAAGAATAGCTGAAGAGCAACGGAAAAGAGAAGAGGAAGAAAGGAAAAAAGCGCAAGAATTGGAAGAGAAAAGAGCCGAAGAAGAACGAGTCAGACAAGCGCAGGAGCAACAAAAGTTCGTCATGATTTTTTAATTGCTGTTCACTGTGGCAGTTGAAATCAATGTGAAACTTTTTGCGTTTCCGATCCATGTTTGTATTTCAATTTGATGCTAAGTTGGTCTCAGACCCGTAACTAGGGTTGAAAATTAGGAGGCAGGATTTTTCTCATTGGAATCTAATTCCAAAAATATGTTTTTAAGTCTTAGCCTACGTTTTGCATTTGGAAGAAGAAACAATCCTCTGATGCTGCATGCATAATCAACTATAACTCAGTCGTTACCTGAATAACTGTGCGCGTTGCTGAACGTCTTTGGAAACTTCGTTGACCGTCAAAACCTGTACTAAAGTGCAACTTTGTATCATTTAAAACGTATAATAGATTGCTTGCGGTCAGAATCACAATCATTTATCTTCACAACGTGACACTCAATCAACACTCAGTTCAAAAACAGACCTGTTTTTGAACTAAGTAATCAGGCCACAGGCAAAAGTGTAACTTGACCATTTAATACGGCCATAAATTTGTGTAACAAAAATGTGCAGCGTTTAATCAATTCAAATTACGAACAAACCATTTTAAATGATACGGCTGTGGGACCGAGAATATTGCGCCAGGGGATGAAGAAACTAGTAAGAGGAGTATAGAAGTCTACGACACAAAGAATAAGTTCATAAGTTCATGCTGCGCATTAATCGTCAGAAATGTCTAAAACAATTTTGGGGGTCACAAAAACATTTTGGTGGTCAGAGCCTACGAAAGACACTCGTGGCTGCGGGCCTGGTTGGTCTCACTCTTTTAATTTGTTTCTTTGAGCAAACAGTTTGTTGCGTCACTTCCTCCGTGACAACATAATTCATTGCCGTCACCGAATGGAATATAACTTCTCAGCTTGACCAGCGAAACCAACAACGCCTTTTTGTCGCATATTAGTATCTTGACGTACACTCACATGTCCGTTTGGCGCTTACTGCATAAAAACTGCTGCGACCTTTCAGCTTGAAATGAACGGAAGTGCTGGCGTATTTTAAAGAGTTAAATGTCTTCACTATGACCAATTTTACAGTTGGCAAGCCACAAGCTTCGCATAACTTGTAACGGAAATAAAAGTTCATGTAAACTGTGCCTGTATATGAATGACCACGTTGAAAATGCGCATGTGCGCTTAGATTTCGTTAAGATACGCTGCTTGGAAAAGTCTTTTGATCTGGCAAAACAACCGATGCCATTTGCTTGACTTGAAATCGTTTTTTTTTTATGCAGACAGCAAATTATGGCTGCACTCAACGCTCAAACCCATGCGCAGTTTCAGCAGTATGCAGCGCAACAATACCCTGGAAATCCGGAGCAGGTGCGTGAAAATGTATTTGGTTTATTCGGAAGGTATTACCAGAGAAACTCACCTAAAGCTATGTGATCGTTGTAAACCTTATTCATGTTTTACCATTTCTTCGTGTAATGGATTTGATTGCCTGCTTATTTTATGCGGTGAAGTTCGCAGTTCCAGAATAGACCCTAATTGTATGCAGTAAATAAGTGAATGTGCGTTAGATTGGCAACATTCCATTGAACGCATGACAAAAAAGCCTGGCGAAATAAGTTAAAGCCAAACCATCCAGATCAGCGTTTCTTAAACATTTGCGGGTCACGGACTCGAAATTATTCGAAATTAGGTTCGTCGCAGTAGTTATCGCAATATCTGCAAAGCGCATTAACCCTTTCGAAATGTCAGAACAAAGCCTATCAACCCTTTAATTCACATTCATGGACCCGGGTTAAAGACCCATGCTCTAGATGTTGTGTGGAAGCCTTTGCCACTGAGATCAGTGGTTCTTAACCGGGGGACACGCCTCCCCAGGGGGGCGCGAGCTCTTATGCGCTCCGCAACCTGGAAAGTTTGATCAATACATTTGCCAATAAATGTATTTGCTTTTACAACTTATTTAAAAATAGGGGGCTTGAAACAAAGGACAATTACTTACGGGAGGCGTAGTAGAGACAAGGTTAAGAACTACTGGCCTCGATCTTCCATTCTTACGCAACGGTCCAAAGTGGAGTTCGTGTTGTCTGGAATGACACTTATCATCTATGCAACTCCATCCCGCTTGCTTGTGGATGTTGGGTGAACAGTATCGCCAGCAACTGCATTCAGAAGACCTTGATACGTTTTGCTGGCCTCTGACTGATCAAATTAATTGTTTTGTTGTCTGACACTACTCGTTGCCGCATGTGTCAGTAGCAAACTTAGACTGATGATCTCACGGTCACCGTACGCAGACTAGTCTATTTTTCTAGGGGTTTCACAACCCGTTAGGCTCGTAATAGTGCCTGACAGTCACACAGCAAGTTAAATGTTAGTAGGATAGTCAGTCTCCATGCATATGTTGATAAAGTAGGGAAACTGTTATTTTTATACATGTATTTGCGTGATAAACGTAAGCAATAATCACTGCAGAAAGTCAGTGCTGCTGAAAATTAAACTGCTTCTTCCAAACAAATCCACCTCAATTCTTGGGTTGTAACAAATGTGATAGCTAATATATTACAGATTTCAAAGCCTTATTGCCCTTGCAATATATTCGGTTGTGTTCTGACATACAGTTAGTGACTCGAAAATTCGTGCATGCTCGAAATAGGAACCTATGCGAACAATTCCTTCTTGTAAACTTAAACACTCTTATTTTACCTTCACACAGAAGTTTTTGTGTTTATAAAATTGAGACTTTTTTTTATCTTCAAACGACAGAACTGATGGACAAGTCTCGCATGTTTTCTTGCTTGAAACACCTGGTCGACTTTTTCCAGATGCAGTCTAAGGTCCATTTTCATATCACTAGCCAGGGTTGTGGAGTCGGAGGTAAACTGTCCGACACCAAGTCCCGGCTCCTTCATATAACGTGAATGAAGATGGCTGTCAAAAATTTTGTGGCAACTGGCAATCAATGGAAATCGTGGTACACAGTAAGAATTATCTGTTTCAATAATGTTCAAAAGAAATTGAACCATTTCAACAGGCACGAGTTAGGATTCCTAACGTAGGAGTGCGAAGTAAAAAATAATTCAATCGGACTTCCGGAGTCGGATAAAAAATCCGACTTCGACTCCTAGTGTTCTTAGCAATCCGACTCCACCCAAAAACCATTGATTCCACAACCTGTGACTTACTTCACGGAAATAATCACTTAATGCCATGCTTCTTTCTCCAATCTGAACAGAAAACAATTTCGTATTGAGCAATCTTTTTTAAGGCGGTACTAACACATTGGAGTTAATGACTGTCTGCAACTGTTTCACAAAATTTAGCCAAAAAATTCTTTGGGATAACAGTAGCGTTTGGTCATTCCTAAACTTCGTTTTGTCATGCCTATTCTTAGAAGTACCCAAGTTTTTTGTTGCGACTACTTCCCGTGTACGGACAGGTGACTGTCCAGCGTGTCCAAATTTCAAGTCCACTGCCCCATTGCATCCCATGGGAATTGCACCAGTTTTAAAAAGTCTTTTCTGTGTGAAGAAGTTTGTTTCTTTCAGCTTGACATGCACACAATATATATTCGTGTAGTGTTAAAAATTGTGCGGAGTCTACTTTAAAATTTTCGAATTTTTTGGAGCTAATATTCCGGTAGTTGGAACGGATGCGGAATTTGGACTTTGTCCAGTGGACAAGTGTTCACCTCTAGTGTCTAAGTCACATCGACAAGTGCTTTAAAAAGGGGAAGTTGTAAAGTAGGATGTGTTGTTGATCACCGCACACCGCCATGGTTCCTTTATTTGCCATGGGAGTTCCGCCTCTTCCTGTCGTGTCTTTAAAGTAAGGCCTGGCAAGACTAAATCCGGTATTTCAGTTGGCACCTGCAACAACGACTAGATCCCTCTGATAAAATGCTGTCAGTCAATTTTTCACGCTTACTGCCTGCCCGAAACCAAGAATTTCGTGGATTTTGTCGATAGTGATTCACAGAGGCAGCCGACCTTTGTGTTTGAATGCACAATCTCATAATGTTATAGTGTGTTGGTAGGGCTTGAACTTTTCCGGGCTTGAGAAATGGCCAGCTGGACTGTTCCAAATAAAATGAGATGAGCTTTCCCTCGCAGATTATCCGCAAAATCCATTTGGTCGCAAAGCGAACAACTCTAGTCTTCAATGTCAACATGTAAAAGCTTTATGATCTGCTTGTATTTGCCCTTGTCACGTGATTGACGAGCGTGTTAATGCGAGAAACAGATGTAGCGTGATAAATACGTCGAAATCATATTCTCTCCTGTGATGTTGACAGTGACAAGCTACTTTTTTAATTAAACTGAAGACTTACCGTCCTAAAAAGATAACAATAACTTATTGGTGCAAGTTTTCCTCCCTCAATACCAACTATCAACGACTATATATTTGCTCATAAATGACATTGTTATATCCAGGCATACATCCGAGCATAGCAAACAAGTGACGTGTCCCATTTCTAGGGATTAGTTAGATATTTCGTCGATGCGTGTTCAAAAGCTTAGAGCTCGTAGTGTTTACAGGACATCGTTGCCAATGACACCACCAGAAAAGCAGAGTCCACATTATCGATAATGTGGCAGTGACGCATATCAGATTTGTTCGTGACTACTGTTCTTGGTTGCTCAGCGTGGAGTGTTAAAAGCACCCTTCATGAAAATAGTGCAAAAATGTGCATTTGTGTGTCGTCATCTTTTACAAGGCGTGCTAGATCTTGATTTCACCAGGTCGGTTTAAGGAAGAAACAGGTCATTTCTCACTACTTGATTCAGCTAGTATCAAAGGCTCATCAATAAATCCTAGCATGTTTGAAATGGTTTGCGCGGTGTTGTTCATAATGCGTACTGTTGGCTCCTATAGGAATGACGAGTTTGTGCTCTTTGTCAAACAACAACGTTAGTGTGTAGCTTTCATTAAAACATCATTAAATCATCATCCGTGATCGGTCGGTATACTGCAAACTGTATGACGCCAAGTATCATTTTCTGGGCCATTTACGCTAAGATAGATACAGCAAACTTCGGTTAATCCGGATCTTCCCCTAATTCGGATGAAATTGGAGGCAAGAATGATTTCTAATGTTCTTCTTAATAAAAAGCTTCGGATCGTCGCCTTGTCTTTTGAGCCAGTTGTTGAAAAACTGCTTGGCTGCACTAGATCTCGGGGCAGGTGTTGAGCAGCCAATCGAATGTCTCATCATCCAGAACCACCAGGCCGTGCATTCCATGGGAGGTCGATAAATTGGACATTGAAGGACAACATGTTCGACGGTTTGTTCTTCTGCGCCACACTCACAGGCCGCAAAGGAGGCCATACCCATTTGTGCAAGCAGAAGCAGAAACGCACGACACCGGTGCGGAAGCGGCTAAGCCGGACCCACGCTGTTCTTGGCAGGGCCATTCCAGGAGGGGAGTTGCCGGTGTCGGGGATGAAAGTATGGAGCCTCGTAGTGCTCGCAAACCACTCCGCGTTCTATTGGTGATCCGCCCAGAGCGCCGCACTTGTGTTGCTGTTGTCAGATGAACTAATGAGATGTTGTGCGGCGAGCACAAATGGGCGTCTCGATTTGAGACGCCGTGCATTCCCACTCGGTGGATAGGTGAGCGCTGGGTGGAGAAAATGTCCAGGCTCCATGGCACGGCGTGCTAGAGACAGTGGCTGCTTTGCGACGAAGCTCTGCAGGTTAGATGCCTGCGAGGATAGCTTCGGATAATCCGATTTGTTTAATCATGATCTTCGCCTATTCAAGATGAAAGTTGCTCTTCTTATATCTCGCCATCCGGATTTACCTGCTTCGCAACCGAGCGTTCGAACACTAATCCACATTGCAGTTACATGTTTATTCACAACAGAAGAGTCTTACTTTCCAAATAGGTATACATAAGGAAAAGTTACTGAAAATTACTGGTTTCTTCGTTTGATATGTTAGGGTTGAGAAAAACCCGGGTTTTAAAAAAAAAACAATCTATCTGTTTTTTTAAAGATTTTGTGTTTTTTTAAGGAAAACGAAAAAAACATTCTAAATTGTTTTTATTGCATCATGCAATATCACTATTTTCACAATTACACAATAATGACTTGTTATACCTATTATGGCATTCAAAATTGAGGGTAAAGAAATGTACCCCATCTTTGTTTTCGCAAAGTGTTGTTGGTCAGTTCACAACTAAGTGGTAAGTCTTAGCAAGCATGCGCACAGCAAACAGAGAACAACCATTCTCACACAAACTCTGCTGTTTCATGTCAAGTTTATGTGCAGTTCAGCATCTACAGAGTGTATTTTTTAACATATGCCTTGGTATGGTCTAAATTAGAAAACGTTTAGATGCAGAGAAGGCAGAAAATTTGGTTAAAATATACCACGTGTGCAGAGCTGAAGAGGATAACTGTTAGAATTTACTGAAACTGTTGGAATTGTTCTTCTCTTTTTTTCAAGTCCTTCGAATTTTTTTGCTGTTCGCTTTGTTTGAAGTGCCCTGCTTATTTTATTTTTTACATCTTAGTAGATTTTTCAAATGAAAAGTAAAGAGTGGGTTTTTGGTGGATTTTATTTTTGTTTAAGTGGGTTTTTGAAAAAAAAACCCGGGTGGTTTTTTTTGGGTCGTTTTTTTACAACAACCCTGGTGTAAGTACATGCAGTCATACTGTATCGATAAATTTTCATCATTGGGTCACCAGTTCAATTAAGGTGATTTTGAGCGATAACCTACTATCTGCATAACATCACGCTGGAAACAAACGTCATCGGATAATCCGGATCTTCCCCCAAGCCGGATAAAATTGTCTGTCAGATCGAATCCGAATTAACTGAGGTTTACTGTATTTGCTTTGCAACATAAGTGTCAACAGTATCGTTGAACCATTTATTTCCTGGACAGTTTAGACCTTTCCCTCGTTTAACTGTAAGCAACGTTACATATACTACATGTTTTTATCCGTTTGTCGATTGCCACTAGACTAACGTTAATTACTGAACAAACCTTTGTCGTTGGTCGTTTATTTTCCCTTCAACTATATCAAGGTCCAATGTCAAGAAGCGCTTGCATCCAGCAAATAGGCTTTTTAAATGCTAAGTGCCTCCGTTGATCAGTCTTTGTATACGTTCACGTCTTTTTACACTTATACCCACGCTAAGCATTTCTCTCTTTGCAGGTCGGTTTGCATGTGCATTATAAATTTCCTTAGGCTGTGCTTTCTCAGCATTTTTGTCATATATTGATAGTTCCAACCGTCAACGTTTCACATTTTAAAGTACAAACTTCTGATGTAGTTCGTGATTTTTTGCGTCAAAGTCATTGTTAGATTCGTTTTCTGCTGGAGTGCAACAGTCAAGTCACAACTGTTCAGGTAAAAGGCAGTGTGTTCCGCTCGCTGTGAGCACAGTCATTTTATAAAACAAGTCATTCAAAGCGTCTTCCCATGCATTCTGCGCGTTAACGTCGCTTGTGTCGCTTGTGTTGCTTCAAGGTTGCTTGTGTTCAAGTGTTAATGTTGTTTCAGCAAGCTGTTCTCATCCGACACCTGCAAGAGCAGCACTATCAACAGTACATGAAGGTCTACTTGGAACAACAGCAGCAGCAGCAACAACAACAACAGAAAGCGCAAGTGAACGGAAATGACCAACGCCAGCAACAACAGCAGCAGGAGAAGAAAGATGATCAGCAGGACGACACCGAAACAGAAGACGACGTTTCAGAGTGTGAGCATTTTACACATCTTGACAAGCATGTTTGATTCTATTTGAATAAGAGCTGAAGATGCGTACTCCGTACGTGAAATATATGCTCTGATAAGATCAGGGGTCTCAAATACGCGGCCCGCGATGCTTTTTGGGAATTTTAACATTTATGTTATTTAGTTTATTCACCGATGTCTAAAAGTACGCGGCTAGCGAGAGAACAAGTTCCTTTTAAACGAACGTAAGGTCGGCTAGAAATAAGTTGCCTAGTACCTATGATATCTTTCGCAGAAAATAAGCGTGAAAGCTGTTTCTGGTAAGGTTCAGGTACCGCCATTGTTGCGTCAGCGTCATTATGCGGCCCTCGGGTTACTTAATAAGTCCGCATTGGGCCCTCGGAGCAGTTTGAGTTCGAGACCCCTGGTTAAGATCATAATGTCTGATTCTTGGCCGTGAAAAGGACTTCTTACCATGGGATAGAGTGTTTCCGCTTGAGGGCGCTCAAGTTCTCCCTGTGGATGTGCTGACTTCAAATGTTGATGATGGACTTGACCTGTAACTGAACGTAAATGCTAGAAAATTCTGAAGTATAAGGCATGAGTAACCCTTGCAGCATAACTGGACGTTTTTTAGTCCAGTTAGAATGAAGTCCCAGCCGTCGGAAAGTCATGACAATAAAGTTTAAATGTTCTAAACAGGAAGCAATGTGGCAGGACACAGAAGTCTTGCTCGCCGCAGTTGCAACGTCATATGTGGCTGAGTAACAGTCCAATTTTTGTTTGGAAGGATGAACATAAACTTATTTGGGCAATTCGCAATGCAGCAAGGTCAACAATACCTGTTTGCGGAAAATGTTTTATAGCTTCACTCACCCGCCATTGAAAGGGCCCAGTGCCCTGACGTGGTTATTGTGTGCTGCGCTGATTTATCGTGACTTTTCACTTGCGCAGCCTCAGTAGTTCGAATAGCAGAGCCGTCTCTGTGGACGAGGCCCCAGCTGGACGAGTTCAAAGAACAAATACGCCGCGACCCCGAATCGGTGCTGAACGTTGGAAGGGGTGAAGTTGTGACTGTTCGCGTTCCAACTCACGAAGAAGGCGAGTATGAAGTCGTGCGTGTTTGCTGAGTAATTTCGATAACGTGCTGGGTCATCTCTTTTGCTGCCGGTTTGATCAGTTGCAATTCTGCATCGCCAAACAATCAAGTTAAGGTTGTCGTTCGGTCATACGCTGCCATTTGCGCGTAGACAAGTTCTTTTGAGCTTGATTGCGCCGAGCACGCGGATGGAGTTACGTTTGCAAAACAGACTTCGCTTTTCCGTGGTCGTTAATACAAAATGATGGTGGCGCTGAAATCAGAAATGCTTGCGCGTGCTTGCTGGAGCTAAGACTACTTTAGCTAGACTGTGCAAGCAACCCCTTTGGTAGAAGCGATTGCAGCAATATACTGTATATTGGAGGAGGTTTGGCTGTTAAAACGTTCGCATCGCCTTTCCTGAATGCGTGTTCTGTGGAATGCGGTTTAGTTAATGTAGGTACGCAATCCTCATTGCTTCCAAACATTACAGTGAAATCGTCGTACATTTTCGACAGGTAGGGTTGAGACATTAGAATTACTATAGAAAATAAAGGCTGGCATCACGATTTTGGTTTTCAAACCTTGCTTATTCATTGCCGGTAGAGTGGCATGGTTTCTCTCGCGTCGTTTGGTCGCAATCATAAAGCGATACTGCAGCATTCAAAATTTCTATGCTCTGTGTTTTTGTTGCACGAGCGTGATAACATTGCAAGCAGTCGCACTCGTTCTCTCACAGTTCTGTGTACTCGGATTCGAATCATGCCTGCCGCCTATCAGTGATCGACCTAAGATTGACGTTTTAGAAAAAAATGAAAAAAAGCTTAATTGGTCGTGAACATTTTCACCGACCGTTTTTCTGTTCGAGAACGCCCTGCTTCAGTGGTTAATGAAGCTGAGGGCTGCTCTTTCATGCTTCATCACTTTTTTTCACGTGCCACCGCCACAGCCAACCTACATGTTTATTCTCATCAACTGTTTCTACTCTCAGCAGTTCATTAGAAATTTTGGTTTCTCGGTTTGATCCTGGTTTGTGTGCGCTTTCCCGTTGCATTTTAAAATGTCGCCGATCCAAACTAATGCTTTGCCGATTGTGCGCCAGAAAAGGTTTTCAAAAGACTTTCGCTGCTTCCTTTCAGATGAGCAGTTGGAAGCTTGCCGCGTTCAGATTTATATGGTTGTTTTTCTAACTTGTCTCATCGTCCATATGAAATATTTCCAAGTCTTCTGCAAGTAAATCTCTTTCATGGAGTAAGAGTTGTATTGTTGTTTTACGAATAATTTAAATCGAGAAGGCTTATACGATTAAAAGTAATATTTTGGTTGAAATCATCAAAAAACTTGTTTATGCGGACTAGTTTCATCGGGTTTCTTCGAATTTTCATTTTCACGCGAATTTGGTGCAAAGCTCGATTTTTTCGCAGGCCTTACGAAAGTTATAAAAAATTCCCGGACTATTTTTGCAACGTAGTGTTTTTTCATCTTATTTTAGAACAAACGTGTTGCAGAACTTTTTCTAAAAACTAAACGACGCAGTTCAAAATGTTCGAGCTACTTGAGCGACAAATTGCGAACACTTGCGAGCCTGCGTTGATATGCAGTCGTCCTGAGGTGACGTCTTCACGACGTCGTCCTGCGAAGGTTCTCTCTGCGCCGGCAGCGAGCAGCGCAAGAGTGCCAGATAGTGGCGTCGTATCGACAAGTTCCCGCTCCCCCAAGTTTTGAACATCGCTGTTTGTTCACCTTGATTTACAATCCCGACCACAGTCATGCACCGAGGAGGGGAGTCTGTGACAGGCGATTTTTGCACGCAAAAGCTTTTTTTCCTTTTTTTCTTCGAAAACATACCTACCCACCTCAAACGCAAAAGTTCACCAAAACTGTGGGTGGTCCTTGCTGGAGGGAGCAAGTGTTGTAAGGCATCGCAGTATGGACGAGATTTTACTGTTGGAAAGCGATTGAGACCCCAAGAAAAGACGCGCTTTCTGCAATCGTAGTGAGACGAGTCGTTTGCGAAAATGTCGCCAATGAAAATTTTCCAATGCAGCCTAAAAAGTGTCGTCATCGTGTTTACACTTGCCGTTTGGCAACAGGTGCTTACGTGTTCTGGGAGTTCGCCACCGACTCGTACGACATCGGATTTGGAGTTTACTTCGAATGGACCGACGCAGGGACAGAAAACCAGGTTTCAGTGCAGGTCGGCGAAAGCTCTGACGATGAAACGGACGAAGGTTTGATGATTTTTTTGTTTTGGCTGCTGCTGTTTAGAGACCGTCCTGTTCTTTGCTAAAGCTCTTTGCGACGTGACTAAGAAGTGGTGAGCTCTCGTTGTTCGCGGTGGTTGACGCAGGTTGACATAAATTTTTTCAGTCACTCTTTAGATCAGGGGTCACCAACATGTCGCCCGCAAGGACCAAGTCGGTCGCCCGCGGGCTTCTTCTAAAAACAATATTAGCATGATCAATGTCTTCACATTAACGAATATCGATACTAAAATAACTGAAGGTAAATTGAGCAAAATGTTTACTTCCGAAGTGTGCATCAAGCTAGTAGCCCTTCGCATTAATCAGTACACGAGAAGTAGCTCGCACTTTCAAAAACGCTGGTGACCCCTGCTTTAGATGTAACCTTTACTTCGATGAATGGCTTTATCAAGACTCCTACCCATTAGGTTTGTGCATCAACAGACAACACTAGCAAAAAAACATCTCTGTAGGAAACGCAACTACATAGTAAGTCACTTGATCATTTGGCCGACACCGCATGAAGGTGAACATGTCAAGAACTTGTTTTTCTTAATGTTCCGGCTGCAGCTGTATGTAGTAATTTGCGCGCTGCCAAGACCTGCTCAGGTGCTGGTTCACGTGACACACTGCCATCACCGAACCGTGACCGATATGCGTGTTTCATTCTATTTGACTTCTAGAAGTCCTAGCCAGGGTTCCTACGCAGTCTTAAAGCATGGAAAAAATTTTTGCAAATTTCCAGTCGGGAAAAGTCTGGAAAAAAATTTTTTTGGTCTGTTAGTATGGAAAAATAAAATAACTTTCAAGACTTGATCGTTTGACATATATTTTCATAATATTTTATTCAAGATTGATATACTTATATCGTGTTAAATTTTACAATACTGATATTTGACTTGGATAGGTCATACGGAAATGTTGGGTCTGGAAAAAGTCCGAAAAATGTCTGGAAAAGGTCTTGAAATTCATTTTCAAAATTGCGTAGGAACCCTGCTTAGCCTTTGCAACAGCTCAGCACACAGACATTGTGGCGTAAATTGCGTCTTGGGTTCTCAAACTTACCAGGACGCTCAAAAAAGGCTGTTTCAGTCTGTAAAGAAAGAACGATCGCGACTTGATTTCGCAGAACCCGGCGATCTGGAACGAGGCTCGCTCAACGATAACCGTCCTCCGGTCGACGAGATCGTTCCCGTCTTCCGACGCGACTCACACCTCGAAGTTCATGCAGGTTCGCATCGCTACCCTGGTCGCGGAGTCTACCTCCTCAAGTTCGACAACAGTTACTCGCTTTGGCGGTCCAAGACTCTTTATTACCGGGTGTACTACACCAGGTGATCGCCAGGCGCGGCCGGCTCGCGTTCGCCATGTGGATAAAGGGCGCCGGATAATGCAGTTTCTGTTTCCCGCTCGACGCCGGCAAGATCGAACAGGTGCAACGCTCCACGCTTGGCGCGTTTTCCAGAGAAGAACCTGGACGAAAAGCGCATTTTTATTCCACAGCGTGGAAAACATGGAACGGCAACATCGTATTTCAGTGTGCGTCGTGCTCGCGCTTTGCCACGGCGATCGTTGTTATAGAGTTTGTGTTTATAAACTGGTTTGTCCAGATGTGGACTTGGAAAGGTTTCCTTTACGAAGCATATTCGATCTTGCCAGCAACTCCTCGTATCCGTGTTCTGTCGTTTATGAAAACTCGCAGTGCGTGTGAGTTGCTGTTGCGGGGCAATCGCTTTGATTCCTCACTCACTGTAACACTCGGCTTTCGCATTCGAGTTGGAAGAATTCGATAAAAATCGCGTCCAATCCGTCAAAACCACAGAGGTCTCGATTAAACTCCACCAGTGATTAATCAGACAAAAAATTTGATCAACGAAAATGTCGAAAAGAGATCTCTGCGAGCCTTGTGGCAAAATAACCTTGATTTCACGGAAAACTAATTACGAGTTTTTGTACCCGGCAGGCGATTTTCGCAGTGATTTCAACGTCGTGAGGACGTTTCTTCCTGCACATGTCGTGTATGTCCTGTACAAACCTGTCTCCCACCCTCCCCCTGTTGAAAGAATGCCAGGTTATATCTCCCTTGCTACTGCTACCCCGGTTGCTTTGAAAAAAAAATGACTGTGTCTCTTTGATGCAAATCGCCGTCGGTCACTTTAAACGGCAACGAGTCCATCGCTTCTGTCTTCGGCTTTTTCCGGCGACATGTGCGTCGTTTTCATCGGCGACCGCGAGCGATGTGTTCGTTGCCGCTTTCGTAGTTGTCCTGAGCGAAAAGCTCGCTTCGAGCACACAACTGTCGTCGCGCGTCTCCTGTTTGTTACATCACAATGCAATCTGTCGGAGACGTTTGCGTTCGTTAGGTTCCTAGAAAAGCATATAAAAATAATCGTGATCTTACGCAGCCATTTCGCGCATCGAGATTTGTGAAGCATCTTCAAATACTGTAAGTATTGTGTCGTAACTGTACAAGAAAATGCGTTTGCCAAAGTTGAACCACAATTTTGCGACGGTGTGGTCGTGTGGTAAAATAACCTCCCACTTTAGATTATCGTCAAAGAACGCATTTCCATGGTGCCTCTCTTGCGACACTACACACTGAAATAAGGGGCGTACTGCTATAAATTTTTCAAAGCGCTCCCCAAATTTTCTTGCTATTTCCGGCAGAAGCTCAACTTGTTTGATGCCTAAGAATGGACACGCAAGTCAAATTTCGAGCTTTTCGTTCATTATAGGCGTCTCCGTTTCGAGGAGAAAAAACGTACGCAGCAGTCATTACTAGCGACTTGGTGCAATATGCTGGATTCGAACCCACCCCCTTAGCGACTCACGTTTGACGCACAGACACCAGCGGACGAACTGCTCTTGTCAGGGCCCGTGCTTTACCACACAATTTAGTCTGCATTGTCAGAATGTTTGCAAATCACCTGTTTTGTCCAACACTGCAGTGCGCTTCGCTTTAGAGGAAAAGCTTCTGGTTTGCTGGATTATTGCAGATATACAACTATAATTGACGGTGTTGTGTCACTGTACCTACTGGCCGCCTGTCGTCTTTCGCTGTTGCTACTGTTTTCTAAGTCGTCGTTTGCTGCGAGTCATGCCTGTTGCGTGCAAGCCTATTGTCTCGTGACCTTGAGCCTTCATGCTTCCGCCTCAATCCCACAATACTTGGATAAAGGTGACCCGATTCATAAATATAAGCCGGCAGTGTCTGCGCGGCCATGTCGAGTAAAATCTTCAACTGCGCGGAATGCGTAACAACTGAGCTAATATCTGCTGGCACATGTCAGTTCACAACTGCCAAGTCAGTGTTGTGTGGCATCGTTAAAGCGTGGACGCAGGTTGAGCTTTGCCTGGTCTGGTCTGCACCAGCTCGTTGCTTGGCAATTAGCTAATATTTATTAAAAGCCTAAGGCACGTCAACGCTTAGCTTCTGCGCCTAAAAAGTTTCTGCGCAGTTTTCACCTTTTTCGTGGTAGTCATGGTATCGGTAAGTCGTCGCTGTTCTCCATACCTTTCAATATATTCGACGCTGTTGTCCCGTCTATGTTTTCGTTGATTGACAAATATATTTAAATGCGTATATTAGCCGTTAGTGTTCATTGACGACAAGAATCTTTTTCTGTTTTGAACTTTAGACTCAGGGTGAACTGTGACCCAAAGACTCGAAATGTGGCTTCGACCCTTGCAGCAATTTAACTCATTTTTTGTCGTTGCTGTAATTGCTTTCTGCGCAGAAAAGCATGGGAGAGAAAAATATTTCAATTGTTTATTAGTAGATGTAATAACGCAATGGCAATGGTCTTAACCGGATTTGAGATGCCAAACACGCGTTTTCATCGTTTCATTCAGTTTTCATCGAAATTTACAAAAACATACGTAAAGATTTATTCAACAAAGAGTTATGAAAAAAGTCCATAAGTTGCACAACAACCTTTCAAATTGGCTCATTGTTGACGCGGGTTTTAGAGAATCTCAAGATCGAAACAAACATCCTGGCTGCCGTTGACTTCAAGCTTTAAACTCCGTTGTCGGTATGAAACTTGGAGACAGTGGTCGCTGGTCGTGTTTTTATCTTGTCATTAGCGCGGCGGCAGACTAAAAAGAACACCATGCGGAATTCTTAGCACTGACCTAGAGTAGGAGCCATCCGTCAGTTCGTTGATCCAATGATGAGGTGGGAAGCAGGACCACGGCTATGATAAGCCAAGGTGTTCTTGGAATTCCGCTCGGTTTCGCAACTTCACTGATTCAACGTAAAAAATGTGTTCTAAAAATTTGGGGGGCCAGCCCCGTGGCTACGCCTATGGCATGTCATACATTTAAAAGTCCGAAAATAGTTGTTAGAAACTGCTTACTCTAACCGCATACAGCGGTAAATTTGCCAAAACGAACTCTTTATCAAGACCATTTCTCCAGCATGGGATAATACAAACCCATGAACATTTCCCCGTCAATGAACTACGCTTTCAACTTGATATGGCGGCAGTTAACGCACCTGTCGATTAATTTCGCGTCGTGTCTTCATCCCGTTCGGCCCTGTTGTTGCAGAATGATTCGTTTGCACTTGAGGCCGCAATGATTCTGCACCGCGATGGCACAACCGCTAAACGTAATTAATCCGGTGACACGTCGGTGTTTGCCAACAGCTTTAAATAATTCACACGTTTCTATGTTGTGGATGTCCAAGCCACGTGCTTGTGACGAACACGGTTAAAGGATTCCTCGCAAAATTTGAATTAAAACAGCGATCCGTTGACTAGCAACGCAGAAAATCTACATTTGCACGACCTTGCGCATCATTCTACATATTTTGGATACTGGGTAACGGAAGATTTTTTCTATTTTAACATCCCTTTTTGGCTAACTGTTGTACATTTGACTATAAACATTTAGTGATACTAATGTGTGTGCTTGAAATTGAATATTGCGGTGCGGTACAAATGTTGAGAACTTTCCAAACCCTGTCCAGTGGTGGGAGCACTTTTTCAACTCGACGAAATTTAATGTTGCGGCTGAAGCAGGCTTACCTTCTGCGTTGTAATAGCATGTCTTGCTTTGTCTTCCTACACGGTTAGTTTGTTGCACACTTGGATTACCACCTTGTAGTGCTGCAACCGTATTGGAAAGTGGCAACGGAAGGAAACTGTAGCGCAAAGAGATGAAAATTGGACCAACTGCCCGACAAATTATTTTTCAAAGAAGAAACCTGCTTCAAAGTTACATTTTAATCAAGTTTGTAAACGTGCTGAAAGATGTCTATCATACGTTGTGAAAAAAACGCACAGGATGTGGCGCGAGCACTTTTTCTGTGAAGTCGTCCTGTTGCGCAGCTGCGCTTTAAAAACACTCGGTATTAAAAATTTATGCAACGAATTCGCTGTTGCTCTCACTGCAGAAACGTATTCTGTGCTGGCAACTCAAGCATGATTTCAGTTGAATCGGAATCAAACGAGACGAGATGTCCACCGAGGCCGGAAATCAGAAGCAGCTTGTTCCGAAATCTAAACTCTTGAAAACAGGCAAGTTTAGATGCACGTGACATTTTATAAAAATGAACAATTTACCCTCAGCGTAAACTTTTGATTTGATATTTCGGCAAAAAATAACGTTCTACATAGTGATTGCCTGCTACTTTTTTCCAAATTAGAGTTTGGCGTGCTTACTACGACAACAAGCGAATGCGAGCCGTACTTAGATTGTGTTTTTCAAAGATGATGTATCAAAAGTTATTATTAGGCAGAAAACGCCAGTGCATTCGATCAGAGATCTTTAACTGAAACATTCCGAAAAACGTTTCTACTTTTGTGAGATCTGCAGCAGCTTTTGATAAACGTTACTTGTTCAGGAGGTTTTATTAAGCTGGTTTTCATGAAAATAGTTGTACTTGTTTTGAGCGTAGTCCAACTATAAAGCATAGAATCTAAGAAAAAATTCAATCCCTTCATTCTTCACTTCGTTCTTTTTTCCTAAATCTCATCCATTTTTTGCGTTCAGTATGCGGTTGTTTTGGCAACAGATTTATTTAAACTTATTAAAATCGAACAAGTTTCACCCCGAAAGAGATGGCTCAGTGCGGTACTATTTTCATTTCTCATATGTATATTTTTTTTATTTTTCAGCAGAAAGCATGCATTTCAAGATTTCTTCAAATGCTTTTACTTTTAGATTAAGTTTACGCTCATGCTCAAACAACGTTCTATAAGATAATATTGTAGTATTTTTTCCAAAGTGTATTACTATATTTTTCCAGGTATCTGAACCCCACCTCTGTGTGAGAAAGTTTTGACGAACGTTAAATGTGGTAATACAAGTTAGTAAAAGTTTTAACAAACAAAACTTTTTGAAAAGTTGGAAGTCAGCCAAAGCGAAACTATTGATTTTTTGACAGATAAAAAGAAGAAAAAAGGATATTCAGATGAAGACACTTCCGTCTCCAAATGCCCTGTAAAGCCGCAAAGGTGATGCAGTTGAATCAATCATCAAATCATTGTACTAGGAATAGGAAACCGATGTCATATAGTTTACGAATCTTCAATCCCGCTACTCCCGCAAATTGCAAGCAAAGGCTTACGAGAGAAGTGATGAATACACTAAAACAAGATTTGTAGAAAACACGCAAATTGTAGTCTCAAACACAAGCTGTGACCAGATAGCTGGCCTCACGAAAGCTGGAAAGCAAAACTGACGCCAACTGCCAAACATTTAGTTTCAAGCAGCGTGGTGCTGAATCAACCACAGCGGGTCACGCTACACAAAGAAAGCATTTTTTCTTTCGGTTTGCTGGAATGCAAGTTTCAATCATCGCAAAGTTATGAAAGCAGAGCATTGAAAGCAAATTCCTCGAAAGCTCACAGCAAACCTAGAGGTGTCAATCCTCCGTTATCTTTTGTCAAATACGATGTGTAGGCCGATATGTCATTTTCAAATGTTATAGAGCTCCTCTTTAGCTTTTGCGTGTGGTGAGTCGTTGTGGGGTTCGCAATGACTATAAAATCAGTCATGCTGTAAGCAATATAATAAGCACACGAGGCTAGGGTTACTCCGAAGTCAGGCAACGCCCAACAAAATGTAAAAATATATCCAAACTTGATTTTATAGTCATTGCGAGCCAAACAAAATTCTATTGACAGTTGTTTCATGGTACTTGAACACGCATGTAATAAATCGCCAGGTTCGCCACTGGACATCACCGCTAGTTTGTTTAGATTTAATCAAAAGGCGTTCAATGTACATTCAATAAAAACCAAAAATCGCTTAATACAGGGTTTTTTTTAAATCGCTTAATACAGGGGTTTTAAACGATTTTGCTTATTGTTACGGTGGTTGAAGTGCTCAGGCTAAGAAGTGACCGAATCTAATTTCTCAATAATAATCGTAAAAACGTTGACAGAACGGAGTCCGCAGCGGTTTTGGGTGCCAGTGAAAGGGTCTGCAGCAAGAAAAAGTTCGAGAATCATGGTTTAGTGAACTTTGTTCCTTCGAAACTGCTGGTTATCATTTACGTATATTACCTATAGTCCCACAAAACGACAACACTGTAAGAGAGACTTTCACCTTTTAAGATTAAATTTGTATCAGTCTTACGTGCTTTGGAGTATAGATATTGACGCTACTTTTTGAACTTGTCAACTTGTTTTCAAACATAAAATTAGTTAGTGTTTTTCGTTTCAGAATCAATTGGATTTTTCCCCTTTCAGGTGGAGTGCTTGCTACATGCCTCCAGTTGCAGCAAAACTCGGTACAAGGCCTCTCCTACACAAATGTTCCCATGGCAACGCCTTTCCCTGATACTCCCCTGATATTGCATACGTTGCTCTGCATATGGCGCTAGCCGTTTGTCGGGCATAATTTGGGCACTTTCTACCATAACATGCGCAAAATTAATCAATACCATGGCGCATCTGTCGTCGCTCACGTGACCAAGGACCGCGTTCGGGCTTTAGGCAGAGGGGCCCTTTCGAAAAATATGCGGCAGTCTCCCCCATCATCTATCCACAACTGGGGGCCCCAACTTGCGCCGGCTATGCATCTGCAGGCAGATGGTTACAGCACAGAGTACTTCTACTCTGGGAGACTAAAATTTAGCACGTAAATGGCCCAATCTTGCCATAGGTCATGGGCGTCGGAAGGGGTAAATGGCCCAATCTTGCCAGGTCATGGGCGTCGGAAGGGGTTAGCAGGGAGGCAAGGCCCCGGATTTTGAAAAATTTTGGCAAAAAGTGTTGTTTTCTTAGTTTCGAGTTGGAAAAACTAAATTTCACCACTTTTGGCCCCCCATACAAAATTTTTGGAAAAATCCCCTATTGGCCCCCCTGGAAAAAAATTCTTCCGACGCCCATGAGCCAGGGATTGGAACTGGAATATTACTTCACTCATGAGAAAAGAGCGCAAACTGTTCGAGGTCCCAGGATGTTGTTGGTATCTCTTCGACTAACCGTCATGATTCTCGGAGCTGAACGATGGGTGGAAAATCTTTCACTAGTGTTGAGCCAACAAAGTTTGCCCAGGTTGTGGTGGGGGTATTTGTAAACCCTCAGGTGGAAAGTTGTGTTGATGCATGGATCCCATCAGGCCCGCAGCCTCTGGGGGCATTCGGGAGCAGTGCCCCCCAAATTTTATTGTGCCCAGAAATTTTTTGTTTATATTTAGTTAATAAAAACAAACACATATAATAAAAACAAAAATCTTGCCCCCTTAAAATATATTTTACCCGCAAACCTTAAAACCTGGCTATACGGGCCTGGATCCCATCAGGATAAAGAGTGTGCATGTTAAGATTGAAGTTGATAAACCGCTCCCTGTGATTGATACAGGTATGCGGTCCATGCTCAAGCAAACAGTGCCTGGGATTCATTAGTGGAAGAAAGTAATGATACTCTGCGAAATGTTAAAACTAAAGAATCCACGATCTGTTTGTGAGACTTCAATTCACACGTTGGAAACGGCGCTGGGTAAGGAAGGGTGTGATTGGGTAATATGCAGGCCCCAGCTTGGGACACCAAGGGTGGCGAAGAGTTTTCTGAGAGGGGCCCAAATTTTTTAAACTATGTCCAATAGTTTTCAACTATGCTCAACACATTTTTCCGGAAAGGGCGAAAATTTTTGTAGGGGGTCTTCGCTCCCCTGCGTCCCCCTGGTTACGGGCCTGGTAATATGGTGATGCTCACGTAAATGATAACGGAAGACTCCTGCTGAAACTACGCTGTATAACGACTCGCTTCGCGTCACGAATATTTTCTTCCAACACAGAGATATGCGCAAGTGCACCTGGTGCAGAGATTCCTTGGGTCAATCGTCACTCATTGATTTCTGCATAGTTTCAGCTGACAGCTGTGACACATGTAAAACCCTGAACGTGGAGCCACTTCGATGAATAGAGAGATCTCGGCTACGATGGTTCTAGTACGTGACCAGACCACCCCAGCAGGGGCGGATTAAGATTATGTGTGGCCCCTGGCTGAAACTTAGAACAGGGCCCTTTCTATATATATATAAAACTGTCGTTAATAAGGAAAAAACTAAATGAACGAACTGACGTATTTGCAATATTGAAATAAAAAAAGCTTGAGAAAAAAACGAATCGTTAACTGATATGGACGTCACAATATGAACGAAACTCATTGATTTCAAAGTCTCCATTTCTTGCTGGAGACTTGAAACCATATTGATAAATGTTCACAAAACACCTGTGGAATGTTTTGAATATACAGTGGCACCCCGTCGACGACCACCCCGCTATCACGACCACTTTAACGCGGTCTTCGCTATGATAATCCATTACCTTTTGTTTCACTAACGCAACCACCCTGGTATCCAGACCGCGGCCACAGTCCAGCTGTTACAAAACTGCAAATCGAGCACCGCGTAACATGACCACCATATTCTACCGGTATTCTTACGCTGAGAAACTGGTAACCTGTCATCAGGAATTTGATCAGCTGCATCACGTTGTCCTGAAGCATCGTGGATGCAGGGATATAGGCGTGCGTGCATGCGCAGTAAGTGCCAATGTGACGTAACAAACTCATACTGCAAACCAGTGTTTCTCAAACTTTTTTGTTCCATCGACCCCTTTTCACTCTCGGCACATCGTTATCACCCACATGCCTGATAAAGCAAACACAAGGTAGTATTTTTTAAAGAATTTTATTTAAAGAAATCGGTACATGCCATGGCCCCCACTTTGGTGTGGTGGATGTGCTTGGCGGTCTTCACAAAGCTTGGAAATGTTGGAAGACATTTTAGTGTCAGTCGTACCTAAGGGTATCAGTCGTAGACTTAGGGTGTCAGTCGTAGATCACGTCGCTTATGAACCAACAAACGGTTTCTTTGCATTGAGAGCATTAAGGCCACAGCCGAAGTTAACTCAATAATCGTTAACTGAAGATAACTCAATGCTTGATTAGTGGTATAGTGGTTGAGCATTTTCCCCCCTTTGTTGTTTTGCCCCCTATTGCCCCCTTCATTTTTTTCGCCCCGTTGCCCTTCAAAATCGCCTCCAAGCGGGCGATTCTGCCCACTCTGAGAATCTCTGCTATAAACTCTTCTGGAATTAGTACTGCCGACATTGACTTTTCCGTTGTGTGATTTTATAGTAAAGTAACGATAGGCTATGGCAGCACGTAAGACAAAGCTAAATAACTTGCTGGCAAGGAAAGAATTGTAGAAATGAAGTGATCGCGATAATATATGAAACCTGTAGAAATGCAAGTGAGTCGCGACCACCCCAGCCCCGCTAACACGACCAACTGAGTACTGTCCATTGGGTGGTCGTGCTAGCGGAGTTCCATTGTGTATATACATATCCAAATGACATTTTTGAGGTAGATAAAATTTTCTTATCAGAAATTATTTTCAGAAAAATCAGCTTTCCATACCAGATTCTCGACGGAAATAACACTAACTTAACCTTAAAACCAACCTAATCAAAATTTAACCTAACCTGACCTTCCAAGATAGCCCAGTTTGATATGTCCTAAATTGATATGGTAAAAATAGTAATTGTATTCATTGCAATTCAGCATTTCATTTTTCTGTTCACAATCAAGGACAAATCAGTAAGACTATTTAGAAAGAACAAGAACATGCACTCACTTACAAATAGCTGTTGTGAAACTCACTTTCACTTATTACGTATGGTTTTACGTTCATTCATAAGACATAACACTACTGAATTGCTTTTATTTTCTGCTGCACTTAAAATATAAAATGGCACTCACCAAATTCTTAACCAAAAGCACATCTTACGACTTAGTAAAGTCATAAATCGAATGAGTCATCGAGTTTAGCGTGAGCAAGCTTAGAGTTACTTGAACGAAATGCAAACAGAATTAAGACGTGCTTGATACGGTTTAATTCTTGTTATCAGTTAACGTCGGCTATCTTTCACAGCGTACTGTGTATTGTTCACATATTACACTTTTTTACCAACTTAGGGATTGGGGGCCCGCTAAATGTTGGGGGCCCCTGGCTGTAGGCCAGTCAGCATCCCCTTAATTCGCCACTGCACCCCAAAAAATATTGGCGAGGCGAGTCTTGATGGCTAAACCCACGGGAAACCGGCCCAAAGGTACACCAAGGACTAGGTGGCACGATTACATCTCCGCCCTGGCTTGGCCCGTCTTGATGAGTAGCCAGCAGAACTACCAGACGTTGCTGAAACCGTGAGGTATTTCGAGTCCTCCTAGGGCTACTGCCGCGCGACCCTCCCCCAGTAGCGTAGCCAGACCAAAATTTTTTGGGGGAAATATTTTGAATTTAAGCGAGCAACGGTATTTGATTTGGGACACCGCGTATCAAAGCACAAAACGTTAAAATATGCTAGACATATGGAGGGCATGGCCCCTTTTCCCCCTGGTTACGCCTATCCCCTCCCCAGAGGAGAGGACGAGTGTGAAAACGAATAAATCAATCAATTGGATAATATTGTCAACGTATACTGTAGCCTCGCAGATATAATCTGAAATAACTAGAAATTTTACAACCGAGCACAATCCTCTTCGGATACGTACACGGCTTCAAATATATTCGTACATTCTTGTCCTATTAATTTTAACTCTTCGGTGCAATGCCTTGAAATATTTCTGTGATGTAAACTTGCCCATCTAAAGGAGTTTCTCTTCAATCATTGCAGAATTTCGCAACGTTTTCGCTACATGCTTGATCTCTACGATTAACTCCCTCGTTCAGGTTTCTTAAGAAAAGCATGGTTAAGGATCCAAAAATGCTTTTTTTGGGAACTCAGAATATATTACCTTCACACAATGGTGCAATGTTCACACTGGCAACGGTGATTTGAATGCTACAGAACACAAGTATTCTAAAAAAATATTGACTTCAGTCAAAATAAATTCACAAGAGGAAAGATTTTAGAGATCGTATCTTTACTGGTGTGATGCTTTCCTTTTGTAGGTTTCCAAACGCGGTGAAACTAGGGTAGTGATAAAATTATGATGCTTACCATCAATCCCGTCGCCACGGGGGGGCTTTGGTGGGCATAGACCCCAAGCGAAGCTCCAAGCCCCCAAAATTGAAACATGAAACACTATAAATAAGTGGAATTTTGGTTAATTTTATAATGTCAAGCTCCCCCGCACAAACGCAAACCCCCCTACTGGCGACGGTTCTGCTTACCACAGACTTCAAAGATTTTAGCATTCGTGTTCGACGGTCGGCTATAGCAGAGTACTTAATTAATCCAATGAATCCCATGTCAAAACGCTTTTTTAGTTTGTTTACGTCTGCAGGTTGCCGCCAATCAACCCAGTATCCTGCCAAACAAAATCTCCACCCGCAACGACGTGCGCAGACTTTGCCCATCCTCAAAAGATTAGTTTGCCAGATATCCTTCCAGCAGAAAAACAACCAACCATGGTGGATAAAGCGTACAAGAAGAAACACAGCCACTCTTCATCAAATGCGAAGTTGAAGCGCGTTAAAAAGCATCGCCAACATCTTGACAAAGCTGTCCATGAACTCAGAATAGATGCAAACTGAAGAGCAGCATGCTACCACAAAGTATACGAGTTGCCCGTGCTCCTCGATGTATAGTGGTCGTGATTTCTTTTAAACATAACAGTGGCAGTTGTACCGCTTTTTCCAAACAACTTTCAAATGTTTTCACTCATGAAATGTGTACATTTCCGAAATATTATTTAAGAGTCAAATCTTCATCCCAACGTCATAAATATTGCGTTTTGCGTTTTAAACAAATTTATTGGCAAATAGAAACGAATAACGATTGGGTAATGATCTCGCGACAATCTTTTCTGCGCCATGTAACCCTCGGTAACATGAAACGTCGCTGACACTTTATTTTACGCAAAACAAATTTTCATCCAATGGTTATGGTTACAAGCAGATTGTCCCAGAATCCAGCTGATTGCATCCAGATGCAGTTGTTGTTATTATCCAAGTTCTAAAACAACGTTGACGTCGGTCTTGTATTTGTTTAGAACAGCTATGCCCAACCCGCGGCCCAGGCAAAGGTTTTGTGCGGCCCAGTTTAGGTTTTCGCTGTAGTAAAGGTATCCTACATACTGACAACCTGTCCTTATTTTGATAATTTTGAATTTGACATTTTTGATGCAGGTGGTCCTCCGTGCCACTTTATCACGTCTATTACCACTGCAGTTAGGAATCGAACGCTTTCAGTACATTAGCTTAGGCTAAATTAGTTTGCTAAGACCAAAGCAAGTCATTCAACGTGCGACCCTCATTAAATGTGTTATTAAACGTGCGGTCCTGGTTAAGATAGTGACATAATTTGTGGCTCAGTAAGCCATTTGGGTTGGACATAGCTGGTTTAGAAAGTTTGATCACAACCTGACGATTGTAAAATTGTAAAAGCTCTTTACGTTTCTTCAACTTTAAACAACTGTAACAAATCTTGTTTTCAGTAGTTTTGGCATTTGCCATGCTGCTATAACGTTTGAAGTTTCCAATATCTTGTCATGTTTTTGACAATTTTCTCTCACTCGAAATACACCCAACAGTGAAGGTTTCACAATGGGAGATCGTGAAACATTTCTTACATCAGATTTGTGTCTATGCCCGTCTTCTCTTTTCTGATTATTGCAAAAAAAATCGCTACCTGCATTTGAATGGAATTAATTTTAAAGTTGATCTCTTCAAAGTCATGCTTGCCTCAAGGTTTCCCACTACAGTACTTTTGAAAAGCAAGAAATACATTTGAGCACTATAAAAAATCTTGAAGATATTGTAAGTTCATATCTTAGTATTTCCAACCTTGGATGCGTTCAATCCACTCAAATTTCAATTACTAAGATAATCATGAATACAATCCGTTTTGATAGTAACAAATTCTCTTTAGAGTGTATAGACCGATTACTACAGTTTTATATTACTACAGTTCTACTGCGTTAGTTTTAGTGCGTGAAGCGCATATTAACATACGAAATCGTGGTAGCAAATAAAATTAAACTGAGCTTCAATGCGTCACTTTAATTTTATCTTTTGCTTGCGTAACTACTACAACCTGTTGAGTGTGCTTTATTCACACAAGGAAGAACGCTTGGACTGGCCTTGTTCTGAAGGGCAACCAGCAGTGCAGGTCATTTTACAAAAACATGCAAGTAACTCTGAAAAACAAGCCCAAAATAAGCAATTTAACCAAAAAGCAAGCCTAAAAATGAGTTTTATAGGAAAACTGCACAAAACAAAAAACAAACAAATAATTTTAAAAGAAGCTGGTAAATCCGAACACACTATCCGAAAATAAGCAAATTTACACAAAAACGTGCCAAAATTGCGTTTTGCAGTAAACTGAAACAGCTAATGTTCCACGAAATTTGGCTATCCGCAAAAGACAAACTTGCAAAAGCCAAGCCCAAAAACAATCAATCCGCAGTTTTTCAAAAAAAACCCAAGTTCTGAAAAAAACAAGCCGAAACTAGCTGGAAAACCGCAAGATTGGCAACACTTAAGGCAATCCAGCTGTTGTTGTTGGTGCCACAACACGAGAACATCTTCACCGCTGTACAGGACCATAGCATAAATAACATAAGTAGCATGATATAGCAGAAGCCACACACGATTTTAGGCTGTGAACTCGCTCTTACATCGCTGAAAATCTAAATTGCTTTAACTGCAAATTTTGCATTGTGTTACTGCATTGAAAAAAAGTAGTACAACGTCTGAGTTGATGCTGATTGTCAGTTCCAATTAGCAATGTTTTTGAGGGGGGAGCCGCTGCACGGCTTATTTGAAAACGGTTTTTTTTTTATTAGGATTACGGTCATTGGCGAGAGGAAGAAGCCTGAAGTTTGCTTCTTTTTGGGTCGGTTGAGGCAAGGGCGTAACGAGGTTAGATGGCGCCCGGGGCAAGAAGCAAGTTTGGCGCCCCCATATTCGAACCTGAGGCCTTTCGGAAGCAAGTGAACTGTATGGGAAGAAAGTACTTGTGACATTGTTTGGACTTTTCGGCGCCCCCGCAGTCCTTCGGCGCCCGGGGGATTGTGCCCATGTTGCGCCCCTGGGTTGAAGTGAACGGCTGAACGTTCTTTCCTACGGAGCGCTGCAGTAATTCACTCAGTGACGGTGAATCGAACGCACAACCTTGAGACGCGGACACTCTTCCGCTAAGCTATAGCCACCCTAACAAAGTTCTGGCTGTATAGTCTGCAATTATGAAGCAGTTTGAGTGTCTTTGGCATTATTTTCCACAGTTGGATCTGCATAGCAGAACATCATTGCATACACAACGGTGACGTGCAGTTTTGTCTTAACAGCAAGTCTGCGTAAGTGTCTTTAGAATTCAAACACACAGAGTAGTGCGCCAAACTTGTTTCAAAAAAAATTGAAAAAATTGCTTCCTACAAAAACTGAATGAAGCAAAGCTCTTATAACAACCTTTTTGAACAAATCTAAATAATTGCGAAATTCGCCTAAAAAGTGTTTTAGAAAATTTGCCATAGGTTTTTGAAAAGCTCACCAATAGCATTGAAAAAAGTGTAGAAACTTTCAAATTTTCGAGAATAAAAAGATGCTTTGTAGCAGCGAACCGTCACTACCAACAGCCTATCATCACCAACCAGGGATGTAGTGCTAACAAAAAAGGTGTGGGAACGCATCCAAAAAATAGCCATTTTGAAACAGCTTCCAACTCATTTTAAAGCAAAACGTGAAAAAGGTGTGGGAACGCCGTTCCCACGCGTTCCCGCCCCACTCCACCCCTATCGCCAACAGCCTGCTGCCACCAATGTTCTGTCTGTAATTTGTGCATGGACATGATGCGCATCAATCATGCCTTTGAAGACCATTTGTTCACTGGTCTTACGCTGAATGCCTCTCTCATTCATTATTTTCGTGACCTGAGCTGTGTCCTCTCCGTCATGTTCACAGTCTTATACCAATGCTAGACTCAAAAAAATTTGTTTACGTTTATAGTCGTCAAGCATAAAGCATTTATTATTTACAGTAATGAATGATCGCTGTGCAGAAACTCTAATAGTCGGCAATGCACAGAGACTGATTTCAGAACCAATTTTCACAAGAAAATATGGCAATTGAACAATCCTTTCACTCTTCTGAAGACCAAGGTTGCTCTACAGTTTGCTTATGTTGCTTTTTACAAAGTTTTGGTGTTCAGAAAAAACAAAATATGTAGGTCTATTGGAATGGCCTCAAAAAGGCATATTTTTAGGCCGTTCCATTTTAAGCCATCAGCAAGCTTGCACGAACTTATTTGAAAAATATTATGGGCCAGTGAAATATTGTGCACTTTGGCCGACACTGCAGAGGTACCTGTGAACCGCTTCCTAACAGTAACAAAATACCGAACAGTAACTCCGCTGAAAAAGTTGTTGTATGAAATAGATTACCAAGCCAAAACTAATGTAGAGTCACACCCAAGCACGTCGCCAGGTTTGGATTGTAAAAGCGACAAATATTGAATCGGGAAAAAGTGTTTATATAAACATGACTGAAAACGGTCATTACCACCTCCGCATTTAGGTCACCAACTGTAAATAGGGTGAACTGGCGCCACTTGCGCCGCATTGACGACATTGGTCGCAATGTCAAACTCAAAAGATATATGTACAGTTGGATATGCAATATCAGGGTGTCCGTGGGGAAATTGTACATTAAAAATGATTGGATAAATACAGAAAAACTTTATTGCAAGAGGTTTGTGCAAGTATAGACTCAAATGGGGGTGCAGATGACTCTATTCTTAAAAATAATACTTTGCGTCTCTGAAAAAGAACCATACGGGGTATTCTCTTATACATGTCCTCTTTGATAAGAGCTCTGCCCTAGGCCTAAGGTAAGGAATCAACCCGCCTGATTACGTAAAAACTTCCGTGTAGCCTGACAACAGAATCTATGCAATAAACCAGCAAATGCCCGACTAGTTTGCTACACACCCCAACAATTGAAAAAATATTGTTACTCTTGCAAGTTACTTCGTCCAAATAACAATTGACAGCCTCTTTGTGTTTAAGCTGTGCCACTTCATTTCCATTTTTTCACAACTGCAATGGATTTCTCTTTTTGGTTCATTGTTCTTGCATTGTGGAGATGTTGATGAAATTGCCGTTTTGGTTCAGTTGAATAAAATGTGCATAGATTTTATCAAGGATTAAAATTGCGTAAAACTGAATATGTTTCACTTCCTGAACGGAAATGTTTACGGTACACAGAAAAGTGAATGCTGAATAGACAAGCTTACCGAGCAATATTTTACGCAAAAAATATTTTTAAGAATGTTCTTTTTCATTTCAGATAATATTTAAGAGGCATTCTTTTTTATCCAAAAACGTTCCTTTTAATTTCAATGTTTAATAACAGCTTGTACAACATTAGAAAAACGAACGCGATTAACCTACTTGTTATGCACTTTAAACTCCGGAATAAATGGCTCACTGTCCAGTTGGAAATGCAACTTAGTAGTTTAAACTATTCGTGCAGCGATTTTTGGTCACGCGTCGACCCACTTCTTTCTTATGCACCTGAGGCAGGTCTTCGTGATCTATGCTTTTTCTTGCGGTCGAGGTAATCAACTGATATGAAGAGTTTTGCTAGGTGCAAAGGGTGTTGCAACGGTTCCTTATCAGATAACGTCAGTCTCACTCTATGTTTGTCTCACAATTTTGAGCTTGATTCAGTTTTCAGCTTGCAGTCACGGTGTTAAGTTCAGAGAAAAGCTAAGGTTGGTAGCCAGACGTAGGTGAAACGTTGGGTCAGAATATGAACGCTTCCGGCGATGATCCCGAAAAATCTCCGTTTTACAGTACGTTCAACTGATGATGTGTTTGCTTTTGAAATTGAAGACAAAAGATGTGTGTATTCGTCAAACATAAACAATTTGACGCAAAATCTGTAGAAGCAGTGCAGTATCAAAAAGATATCATTTCAGTCAGGCTTAAATCAGTTTAGAAGTCTCGCATAAAACTTCGTCGTATTAGCAATAATGACAGATCTAAGTATTTTTATATCTTTACACATTGCGTTTGCCCGTGTACCCACCGGAATTCATCCGTGGTTTAGCCAACAAATGTAAAGTTACGCAGATCTGCTCGATATATTAAATAAAACAGATACGTGACACTGTCTGTCGAAAGGAATCGTTTCCCAGCTAAGAATCAGACACTAAGATCTTACTGAGTATATATTTCGCCTACGCCCATTAGCTCTTATTCAAACAGACATGTGACAGTTTCTAATCTTACTCATTTAGAAGCACTTCACAGTGAATTAGTCAAGTCAAATTTAAACTAAGAAAATGCATTTCAGCAATACTGTACACTTGTATATCAAAATAGTCATCATCTAATGTCAACATTAGCAGCACTGAGTTAAATGAACCTTTTTGCGACTATGCCTGACGCTATATTAGGAAAAACGTGAACCGTGTATCAATCAATGTTATTCTATACGTATTAGCTGACAGACTTTAATTTGGGAAGCAGTTTTCCGGGCTTCTATTAAGGAGCTTCGGAAAATATTAATGTAATAGGTTGAAAAACTGCAGTAAATAAGGTATGTTCGATATTGCCCTAATTAAACTTTTTTCGCAGTTAAAAATTTATATCCGCTTTCAGATGCTACCAACAACAGCTTCTCCCCTGTTTGGCCCTTTCGCCCAAGAAAATTCTCTTCACCGTTTCCGTGTCTGCCCATGTTCGAAATCAACGACTCTCCGGAACGACGACATCGCACGGAGCTGCCGTCATTTTCCTTTGACTCGGGCCTCGGGACTACTGCTGCTGAAAGCGACCAAAGTAGTAAAAGCAAGCTTTGCCCCAAGTATGCTTGGAATCGTTCGACACGAAAGCTTCATTTCTCTTAAAAGTAGTTTGGGATTACGTCATTGGAAAAAGCGGTTTCTAGGTTAACAGTACAGTTGACGCTTGATTAAATCACTCGTGAAGAATCATTCTGCGGTGTTGTGAAAATAGAATATCAAAAAGCAAGGTGAACATTGTGTCGCTTGCAAAAAATTGCCAGCGCGGGTGACAGACACCTTTTTAAACACTGCATGCAGGCCAGCGACAAGTCGAAAATCTGAATACGATAAGCCGCAGCCTAGACCAATGCTTTTCTTTCAATCATAGATTAATGTACGTGAAACATCGATCATAACAAAGTGCAATCGCTTGCCGCTTTCAACCACCTGGTTGACTGAACAACTTAGGCTGCTATGGTGCCGATTGGTTGAAGCGTATGTGCCATGTCAATTTTTCCCGACCAGTGGGTTACGTGGGACGGTTTCTAAGTGGGCCGCATAGCTGTGGAAAAGCCTTTCCGGCGCAAATGGTGTTTTGAAAATAACATCGATTGTTAATTAAAAGCAACACTAACAATAATGTCAACTAAATTTGATTTCGTGTTTGCCGAAATAATTGCAATTTAAAATAATGTGTCATCGCTTTGTGACTACTGTAACGTAAAGCTTTTGACAACGTAGGCAATGCTAACGATGTAATAGGCTACGCCATTTCTACCTAACAGCCATCTGGACCTTGAATGAAAAGATATTAGAAACAGTATGCTGAGCAGATGTTTGTTGACAAGTTTGTCACAAAAATCTAATTTTTGTGGAAAAGTTAATATAATCAAACACATCAGAAGTTTCTTCTGCCCCTTTATGTTTCTGGCAGATATCACATCGACGGGTTTTGCGAACTTGGACCGAACTGTCCTTTCACACATGAAGAAAAGCAGTCCATTAAAGCAATTTTGTTCAATCCAACGGCTCCAGAGTTTATACCTCGATCGCGCATCAAATATGAGGAAGAGCTTTCCACAAGCGACAGCGGAGTACAGTCCATTTCGCAAGATCTCACAGACCTAGCGATTCGTTCCGCTGAAGCAAGCTCTTCAGAAACAGGTAAAACGAAATAACGCTTGCAACAAGTTACCTTTCACGCGGCTTGCAGATAAAGATTTGATTAAAAAGCAAAAGCAAGCAACTGTCAATTTTTTATCTGCATCATCCGCACTATTCAAGAAACAATAAAAGGTTTTAGTGACATTTTTAGGGCCTAAAGCAACACCTGATTTGAGGCTTCCATGTTCCCGAAATTTTCCATGCCAGTGCAGTGTCACTAGCCCATGCCAGCCAGTGCAGTGTCATGCCAGTGTCACTTTTCACTGTCACTGTCATGCCAGTGTCACTTTTCCATGCCAGTGCAGTGTCACTTTTCACTGTGAAACTCAAAATAAACAAAGTTTTTTCAGTGCTGCAAAATGGTTCTTATCCTACGGTACACGTAGCCCGGTGGTATACGCCAGAGATGAGTGGCCTGTCAAATTTTGCGATCCAGATCCAGATCTTTTAAAACTCAGTCCAAGTCCAACCACAGTCCAAAAATTTATTCAAATGCAAAGTCCAAGTCCAAATGAAGTCCAAAATATTTAAAAAATGCAGCCTTTTCGCAACAAAAATGTGGCATTTTTTCCATTAACTCAGTTCAAATCCGATCCGGTTCCTGAATTTTGAAGAGATTTACAGTACGGATCCAATCCATTTTTAACAAAATTTGCTATAGTCCGGATCCAGTCCAATCCAATTCCAGTCCATTGCTCATCTCTGGTATACGCTAGGCCAGGGCTTTCCAGTACGGAGTACCTTGCGGGCGCGGTCACTTAAAATCAAACAGCGGATGTTACTGAAATATTTGCACCCATACCATTAAACTCTTTTTGTTAATTCATATGTGTGTGTTTACAACCATAAGTGCATTCGAATAGATAAAGTTCGTCTGGAATAGGTGATACATAGGAACAGTACAGCAAACACACCAGGTGGTGCGCGATCAGAAAAACGTTGAGAACCACTGCACTATGAACAACGATGGAGGTTTTGGGAGAATCACGTTCTCTGTAGGTCTGTGGCGCAGCTAATCCTTTTTTGCCTCTTTTGCAGTGGAGTAATCATAAAACAGCTTTGCTACACTCACACCATTTCAAAATTTTTCGCATTCTAACAGTTTACGAACATTGACAGCTTGCGTTCCAGTGCATTGTTACCACGTCCAAAAGCTTAAGAAAAGCCCTTTCTCTCTCAACAAAGTTTTGCCGACGTGGTGTTTGACCCAAGGGCGTACGCAGGGTTGGGGTTAACCTCCCCCCTTGAGCTTGATATTTTACGAAAATTTTATTACCTGCGCAAAGGAGATTAACTGTTTTCGCATACTTTTTGCTTGTTAATTTGTCGACTCAATCGACATACCATGGAATAAATTTGCATGCAAATTTCAAGGAACATTGTAACTGGTCCAAAAAGTAATTATTATGTTTTGGTGGGAATTCGGACTATCGTCTGCGTCAAAAACCACCTCACCACTTTTTGCAAACTCTCCATCCACTACGCATGTTTAAGATTGTGTTCCGCAACCGTTGACTTTATCCGAAACAATTGCCTTTATTTTGTCTGCTAAGGCTGATCAGCGCAAGCGCTGACGGCATTGGCTACATTAGCTATTTCTGTAGCATGATAGAACTGTTTCACGAGCTCGAAAACAGCTTCTTTTAATATAGGAGCATTCAGGAATTTGATAATGTCTCAGCAGGGAAAAGGAAAACTAAACGTTTGCTGGACTGCTATTCATAATAAAAAAATTGAAAGATTTCTTGCATACTTCATGTGCATTCTCAATTCTTGTGTAGTTTTGCAAGATTCGATCTTGCAAACTGGGGTGTGCGCCAGCCGGTCTAGGCACACGCTTTTTATGCTCGACAACTCGTATTTCCCAAGTTATCAGCGCAGCATCATTTTGCAGCTGTAAATTGCTCGGACGCAGTGATGAGTGTGTTTTACTACCCTGTTTTAATGCGCAGCCTGATATTTTTGCAGTTATGAACTGCTGTATCGTAGCGTTGCTTGTATTTTCCTCCGATATGCTAGCTTGGAGGGCTGATAGTTTATATTCAGCAAGGGCGTGCGCAAGGGG
>Ga0210059_1001180_pt1 | contig 38372 bp, 28 predicted proteins | sample Ectturendosymbi2_FD_188042 | JGI IMG/M metagenome (GOLD analysis project Ga0210059, IMG submission 188042) | Ecteinascidia turbinata endosymbiont from Florida, USA - Sample 2 (SPAdes) (version 2) | ecosystem: Host-associated > Tunicates > Ascidians > Unclassified | place: Key West, Florida... | reverse complement strand
CTCTTATGGTCTAACTCTAATTATAAAGCGCGTAAATTGGTTAAGTGCGGGCCCCCTAAACTTGCGGGCCCTGTGCGGTTGCACTGTTAGCACTCCCCTAAGGCCACCACTGCGTGCAGAAGTAAAGTCGAGAGAAGGTGCAACCGGCGCGGCGTCCGATGCGTCACGAACGGGGTGTGCGGCTGTGCGCTGAGAATAGCACCTTCATGTGTGTGGCGCGAACAAGCAATAAAACAGTGACAACGGCGTGCGTTATCTATTGTTGCTTGCTGCCAGTGCGAAGCTTTGCGCGCTTGCCGCTCGGGCCCTCCGATCGCAACAAGTAATTTTTGCTGAACGTTAATGTGCGGTGGCCAAAGCGATGAAGTTCCGCGATAATGGATCAAGCCTGTCTCACTTGTTAGCCGTTTAGGAGCAAGTTTGGTATAACCTATTGGATTCGAAAATAAAAAGCCAAACAATATAATGTGTTTCGATATTTGTCAAAAGTGGATCTTTGATGTGATCTGCATCAGGTAATTCTCCCGAGTGGGCAACTGCTTTTCTCATCTCGAACAGACATTCTGAATAACAAAAATTTTTCTAACGACCCATTAGAAAATTTTTATTCAGAAAAATGTTGTTTGTTGTTCAGAAAAACTCTGAATAACGAAAGAAAAATGCTGTTATTCAGCTTACCAAAAAGTTTTCCCGTCAAGTGATGTCATGTCGTTTCAACATAATCGATTAGGCGGACAAAGTTGAAAAGACATGACGTGGCTTTGCAGGAAAACCTTTTGGAAAGCTGCTATATAATCATTGGCATTAAGTTTTCGATGACTTCGCTGCTGAAGCATTCACTGGTCTTCAGACAAGCATCGATTCACGGTCGGGCGATGACGTCGATCGTTGACTGCTGCTCTTTCGTTCGGTCAACCATCCAACCAGGGACGCCGGAGAGCGCGTAAATGATTGGGGTATTGCTCCCCTGACTTTTCAAACGGGGGGCAACGGGGGCGGAGGCGCCTTTTCATAACAATATCATTGGTAATTTCATGTTTTATCAATATCGAATTGAACAAATATATGGAAGCTATTGGCGCACCGAGAAAATTCAGAAGGGTTTTCTATAATTTCTGTTATTATGTTCGAGGTTAACATTGTTGCTAAACGGAAACAAGCATAATTGGTAACGACTTTTTGTTTTTTATAAGTTCCATTGCCCTCAACTCTATTATTGCCCTCCTCCCCTATCGCTGCTCCGGCGACCCTGCATCCAACAAGGCAGATTAGTGTGTTCGATGAATGAGAATTTGAAAGGAATTTAACGTCGACAATTTTGTTCATTTTCTTTGTTCAAAACAACACAAGCGCTTAAAATACTTCTGCGGAAACCTTGACGTGAATCAAGGAACCAGGTTATGACAGCGCTTCGCCCAGAACCGTCGCCAGAAAGGTTTCAATAGGGGGGCTTTACATTTTTTCAGCGGGGCCTGACATTCTGGTATTTTGTGAAAACTCCACCGATTTATAGCGGTTCATACCGGTAATTCAATTTGGGGACGTTTGGAGATTTGTTTGTGGGGCTAAGCACCCAAAAGCCGCCGTGGCTACGGGACGGGCTTCGCCGTCTTACTAGCTTCAAGCAACCTGGTGATTATGAGCCAGCAGCCGCAGCGGGTTGCGCTACAAGCGGGAAAACAATTTTTTCGGAACAGAAATAAAATGTTTTCGCCGAAAAAAAGTGTTTTCTCGCTTGTAGCGCGAACTGCTGTGACTGCTGACTCATCATCACCATGTTGCTTGAAGCTAGTCGTTCAGTAATTGGCGTCAGCTTTTCTTTGTGCGACCAACGCTATGGCCACTGAGACTACAGTTCGCGTGCTTTCTCTAATTCTTGCTTTGGTTTATCATCATTTCACTCGCAAGCCTTTGCTTATAATTTTCAGGGCTGAAAATGCGTAAACTACGTTAAATACATTTCCTAGTGAAGCAATTTGTTGAATGGTTCGAGTGCGTGACCTTTGTGGAGACTTATTGTTGGAATGTGGAACTGGGTATGTGCCAGTCCGAATCATTCCTAAGTATTGAAAGCAACGCATTTCTGGCATATTCTTCGAAAGATCACAGTAAACTGAGAGCCTTCAGTCCTCTTAATCTATACTTTTTTCATTTTCTCTTAACAACTGTTGTGGTCTGTTGCTTGTCTGTAGGCTAAACGTTAATCGCTCTGTCAATGGATTTTTGATGTTCAGCTACAAGAAGCGTTCCGACCCGTACAGCCCCAATTATTTGAACGGTTTTGTCCTCAATTGCCCGCAGTGCAAAGATCTCTTGGAATGCTGGGAAACGTCTTGCACATACATAGGAGAAGATCCCAATCACGACTGCGCCGCATTTATTTTCAGGTAACTCAAAACACTCGCATAAGATTCGCCGCAGCGTACGCCCATTAGTTTCTTTTTGTTTTTCTTCTTTCCATAACTGCAAAAACGGTTCTCCCAAAATGGCCATATGCGCCTCACGTAAAAATGTCGACGGTTTGCAGCAGTGAGAAATTAGACTTGAAGTTGTATTGCTTTTAAATGCTATAGTGTGCTTTTGCCTTAAAATAGCCCCATTCCGACAGCAAGCTAGCGTGCATAAGCATTTCCCAGCTTAACGTCGCCTTTAAACATCAACGCAAGGTTGAAAATTGGTCGTGATTATAGGTAGCGCGATCCTCTTTATCAATGTCTGGCGTCTACAAACGAAAAAGAATGTGCACTCCATGGACCGTTTCAAAGGCAATAGCTACCCACCGTAGCTAAACTGCATGGGTATGTCCTTTCGCATCCTCGCCAATCTTTTTCTGGACTGGACTTTCGACTTCACGATTTCAAATGATGTGAACTTATGTTTGAGGTTGAATCAGTCGTGAACGGATATGCTGAACTTAATGGCTAAGAAGATGTATTTTGGTACTTCGCATGCGTAAGCGGGAAATCATAACCATATTTGTCTGGCCGTGACGGCTCTGGCCACTTAAGCCCGAACGGAGTGAATTAAGTGCCATGCACTTATGCAACGAAATTAAAATGGTTTTCCCCTTTTCAAAAGTGTCCTACAGTGCTGCAAGCATTGAAAAATACATACAGCTTTAAATAGTCCGTCGCGTCATCGTGTGGGGGCGATTGCTGATACCGTCGTCTTTTGATGAAGTCAAAAGCGCAATTTTGCTTTCGAAAGATGCGGTTCCGGCGAATGCGTCAGAGCCGAGCATTTCTGCGATGGTGTAGTTCATTGCAAGGATGGGAGCGATGAGCAGTTGGTTGCTGGTTCAAATAAAGGTGAGGAGTGATTACAACGACCGAGCTGTACTTTGCTGTTGATGTATTTTATTATCTATCCACAAATCTGTAGATTGCTACCCGCGTTTTATGTTTGAGCCACAGCGTTTTGCGTGTATATATGTGCGTTTCGAAAACCGTTAAATTTCAACGATTCCCTGGATTCGCGTCGTTGCTACAAAATGTTGGTGTTTTTAATTTTTTCTACTGTATTTTCCTTTCCGTTGTCTGCGCCATTACAATTGCTGCACTCCGCAAAATCACGTCAGCGTTTTTAGCCAAAATCAGGTCTTCTTCGTGACGTTGACGGGCTGCAGATGCTGCTGTTCCAATTGTTCGTGTTTCCAATCACACAGGCACAGTCCGATTAAAGCACAGCTCTGTGTGTGTCTTGTCTATTGACGGTCTGTGTTATTCCGCAGCGCTGAACTGCATGCGCGCTCGGAGCCATTGCTCTTTGAGTGCATCTTTTTTCAATCAAATGCGACGCATTGCCAGTGGCTGATGCTATTTTGATAAGGAATTGCATGTCAACAAAGGGATATGGTGGGCTTTTTGACGCGCGTTGCAGGGAAAGCGAGGGTTGTGGTGAATAAATCACAGTTAAAGCTTTAGTGTGATGGAACTGTTAATATTGTTGAAAACTGTTAATTTTGCAATGTCTCTGATTTTGTTAGCACCTGTTATTTCACGAGTGTCTTTATGCTGAAGCTAGAGATGTTTTTAAAAAATTGTGTTGTGTGATTCGATCTTTCCATGGCGCCAAACCTTGCATTTTTTAAACTATGCTTAATTTTAGTGGGTGCAAGTGTAATAAAAACGCGAAGCACTTACAGAGTTGTGGAATTGAACTAAAGGTTGTTGACAATTGCGGAACTAGAGACTAAAGCTTCTTTTTTAAAGCTTTAGCTTTTTCTTGTGCACAATCAATAGGTAATAGGGCATAAAGCGGTCTCGTCTAATTTTGGAAAATGGTGCTTGCGAAATGTGATTTCGATAAACGAAACGTTAAAGAATCCTTGTTTGGTAAAGAAGTAAAATAAAGAAGCCTTTGCATTCAGCACAGACGTACACAAAATAAACATTTGTAATGTAAAAAATGATGGATTCTCTCACGGTTTGGAAACGTCTTAGTCAGCTTTAAATATGCTTCAGTTGGCAAAGAGATTTTTTGTAGAAGTAATAAACTGATCGCAAAAGTTCGTGAAACAACTTCCAGTTTCGGACAAACATCGAGGATTTCATTTTGATTTTTGAAGAAGCACCATTATAAAACTTGATGTCATTTGCCATTTTTAAACGTTCTTTAAGGCAATAGCTTCTGTAAATGCAACATTTAACATTTCAGTGAATGCAAGATACAACATGTAATTAAACAGCAACATTCAGTATTTTCCTAAGTGCAACATTTAGACATTTAATGAAAGGTTATTTATGGCAACAGCTACCAAATGTAAAATTTAACTGAAATGCAGCATTTGATTAAATGCACCATTCAACTCAAAATCGAACTAAATGCAACGTTGAACGCCTTGTTTTGCCCCCATGTCGCGTCAACACAGTTGTAAAGACGGGGTTTCCTGCAGCTGAAGATTTTGTTCAGTTTTGATGTAATGCAGATTTTATTTGGGTTGGCTCTCTTCTGCTAACTACTTATAAATATGTCCATTCATTTAAAACTTAAAAATCTATGAGGAAATAGATTTATTAACGGTAAGATTCCTGTGATATTTGACATACACATTTTTTTCTTTCAGGAGTGGTTTGCAGCAGTAAGTGGAACTCTTCACAGAAGAAATGCTTTTTGCCGGTGGAATACCTGTGTGACGGGATTGATCACTGCGAATTCAGAGAAGACGAGTGTGACAAAAACTGTCAGTACTCGTTTCCTTGCGACAACGGAAAGTGCATTCCTTCGGTTTGTGATTTCGTTTTTCAAAGGTTTAGTGACCATTGAATCGCAAGAATTTTCTTCTTACACCAGTTACGTGATACTGTTGGTTGAGCACGCGCTACCAAAGCTGGTAGGTGGGGTTCGATTCCCGGTCGCGTCATGTCGAAGACCGGCCTATCCAACCTCCTGCTAGGTGGCTGTAGAATCGGTTTACGCGCGGTGCTGCCATTGATTCGCCATCAATGCACCATTCGCTGCGAAATTAGGCTCATGGCTCAAGCAAGCGGATATGGGCGCCGCGGACCACTCGTGACACTCCGAAAGGAGAACAGAAAGAGAGCATAAATGAAACTGAACTGAATTTTTTTACAGCCATACTGTTACTTGATTGGATCATCCCCGTCAAGGTAGAGTCATTGTGCTTGTGCTTTGCGCATGCGCGTGAATGGAAAAATCCGCGACGCAAACAAGCATAGAATGCAAGTGATTTCGTAAGCCCGAACGTTTACAACGACTGAGAAACAGTGTCAGGGAGGGGATTCGTGTAAAGTGATGCAGAGACAGGGCATGCCTCGGCTGCTTCCGCTTTGATTAGGCAATACACACATTAGCACCAAACGAAATTTTGAATACATGCAGTACTAGGATACCTTCCAAATATCTGTATGGGTATTTGACTTACTTCTTATGACCTCTGCACAATCGCCCACCACTCATGTGCAAACGACGTGGAAATTCCAGGCACGGTATTTTAATAGCGAATCATTTGTGGGATAAAAATACCAGCAAGACGGTGGGCAGTGCATAGCTTCAAGAACAATCACATGCGAAAGTAAAGTTACACGCACCGCGGAATGTGAAAACTGCGATAGAAACACGCCTGTGTGCTACATCATTGTTGGTTACTCGTCGTAATCATTTAAATATTCTGCTGAGTAATGCTTCAATCAAAAGGCCTTGAACTGTGCTAAGATGTTGCTGTTGAGTTCGAGGGACTTCTCCTCGTGGGGTGTTGAAACAAGTATCTTTAATTTCTGTCCCCCTAATTATTTAAAGATGAACAAAAATGCATGTCATTTCGGTTTATTGCAAAATTCTTCTTTTGTTTATCTCCGGTCAAAACAGTTGAATCGAGACGTAAGATAATTTAGTTTAAACTTTACTGCGGTGATTTTCGTGGAAGTTCTTTCGCTGATTTTTTTTTGTTTTATTTGAGTAGAATTTTAATGCTGACTAATATCAAATTTCCATAAATCACAACAATGTGCAATTATTTGGCGCTTTGCAATAATTCTAACATTCCGAGCTGACCTCCTCTTCTCCCACGAATTTCCATTTTCAAAGGTTTCTTCCGTCTGAAGCAGACAAAGCAAATAAAAAGTATGCTTCTCGTGGCCAGAGGCATGTATTTTGATCGATTTTTGACTTTTTACTCATTATTTCATGATGCGGTAACTAACATTTTGTGGTCTAATCAACTGCACGAACATTTCGTTATAAATTAATGCATATTTTGAGGAAATTAAGCAATGTTTCTGCTACAAACACTTTTTTCCAAACGTTGAAAATATTGCATTTTCATAACATGATTTCAAATGTTCAAGAGCAAACACTGTAATATGGAAAACGACTAGTCTTGTGCACCTTCTGCAGTATAAAAAACTATTTCAGTTCAAAAGAATTGCAGTATTTAAAATAAACTTAAAGATTTAAATGTACTCTTTTCAACTAAATGTAGAAAGCACCTCAGTATCTGGGCGACGGTTACGACGACTGCGGGGACTCAAGCGATGAGTGCGCAGGCTTTGATGGGAAGCAGACAGTTTTCAAATGCTTGAATGGACACCAGTGCATTGCTTATGACAAGTGAGTGTGATTCATCTTTATTGCATAGTGATGGTATACGGATCGTGATGCGAATTAGTCTGCTTGCGCCATCCCAAGCTCTGAAACTGCTCTGTAGTTAAACAGAAAACCACTTTGGGAAATGTAGCAGATGCGCTACAAAACTGAAAGATAAAAGTTAGTCTGAAATCCTTTTTTTAACTTCTGCGCCGCGCCCTCAACGTGATTGTGACGTGAGTTTGATTCTGCAGCATAACGCAGTCACTTTTGAGATTTGCAAAGTTTAAAATTTAGTTTATGCGTTTTTGTTTGCCACGCAGCCAGCCAAGGTACTTAACACACAATCGATTGATCATTCAGACCGCATTGTTAGCGAACAATGCTTTCGGGCAATCCTGTAGAAAGGTGGTGTGTTAAAACGGAAAGGCCTCTGAACATGTTTACAAGAAGTAATGATGGATACCTTTCCCACGATACGAATCCATTTAAAAGCCTTTGCAAGGGCTCTTCCTTCAGGAGTTTACGATTTTTGGGGGGACACTGGACGAGTTTAAACGCTGGCGAACGTGTTTCCTGCGCTTCTGCGCTGCATTTTTGTATCAACCTAAGAAGTTCGTGTTTTTGACACCTGTGTTTGTATCGGCATCGTTACAAACAAAGTGGTCAAAAAACGATTTTGCATTTTCTAATCTACTCCTTTTCATTTAATTCTGCTCCATGCCACATCTCAAAGCAGTACTTTTCGTGCTCTGTCTAAGCCGGGGATGGGCAATCTATTTGCTATCATGGGCCGCATGAATCGTGGAATATCGTTGGCGGGCTGCAAAAATCAATCGGTTTTATCTTAAACTTCTACCTTCATCTTTGAAAGGGAAATAAGGAGAGAAAACTATGTCAAGGAGCGAGAGATACTTCTTTTGACTTACTGTCGACGTGTCTGCTTGTCATTGAGTTTTGTTTTGACGCGATGTTGTGCTCTAACTTGCGTAGCGAATGTTCTGATACGGGCCATGTCAGATGTTCACGCGGGCTGCATTTGTCCCGCGGGCCGCAGGTTCCCCACCCCCGGTCTAAGTAACTATGAATTTCAATCGCAAGATAGCTTTGCTTTTTTCTTTTGTGTCAGCTTGCTGTGCGGTCTGCGCGAAACCATGTTATTTAGACTTCTTTGAGCAGCTAATTTTGTTTAAATTTCCGATTCTTACCTGCCCAGATTTTATGCACAGTAGTTCGCCATCAGCGTAAGAACACGTTCAAGTTCGGCATGCTTTGCTTATTTAATTATGAGTAAAACGATTAAATGCATTTGACAAGCCTCTGAAATGGAAGCATCTGCGGTTGCACAAAAGGGTACACGCAGGGTCTAAATTATTAAACAAGAATTCATTTGATCTTTTTCCACCCACCACATCGCGCCAGATCTAATCATGCAGATAAAGGTATCTTTTGCATATCCTGTGTTCGAGGTAACTACACATACAGAACCGCTTTCGAGTTGAGAGCTCGTTCCACTTATTTTTAAACTTTGGAAGCTTCTAGCCTTGGTCGTGAAATATTAATACGTAGTGAGCAATCTTTTATGTCGGTCTATGACTTATTCATAGATCAGTTGTCGAGTTGAAGTTTTGACATGACATGTTTTTAAATAGGTTGGTTGGTATTTACTTTGGCGGCGCAGTTTACATAACATACTTTGTCTATCGTGCTTCTAAAAACACCAAGTACTAAAGGACATTGTACGATAAGCTATCGTTATGGTGTTATTTTCTGGTCAATTGCAAGCCAAAGTCAAGTAGCAAATGCTGCAAAGCAAGTAACTGGTCACTTTACTCCGCGTTCCATCGCAGTTAAGGTTTGAGAAGCAAGAATTGTCTTAGGATTTAATGGGTGCCCCCCATTCATTTGCATGTCTGTCGTTACTAGATTTTGTGATGGTCGTGTGGATTGTACGGATGGGAGCGACGAAATGAAACCTGGCGATAGCAGCGGCCGGAATGGCACAGTGAAAGAACATACGTGCCGGAGTGGGTGAGTCAAGTCAAAGACATGGGCGTGGGAAGGGGGCAAGGGGGGTCTTGGCCCCCTTGGATTTTGAAAAATGTCAAAAAAAGGTTGTTTTCTTAGTTTCGAGTGGGAAAAAATAAATTTCACCACTTTTGGTCCCCCTAGAAGAATTTTGGAAAAATCCCCTAGTGACCCCTCCCTGGGCAAATTCCTTCTGACGCCCATGGCCAAGGGTGTGCAATCCTCGTTTTGACGCTTTACTGTCATGCCAGTAGTTGCAACAGTTGTTCAGTGAGTAACTTCGCATTGTTGAAAATCGAGCAATGAGGCAATATTTTTATAAAACGTGTGGAGCAAAATGCGCGATACACCAGCCTTATAAAGTGGAAATGCGCTTAGCGTTTGCATGTATGGTATTACCATGTCAACATATTGCTTTTAAAAACCAACTTAAAAAACCTTCGATTTTTCGGCTAAACTCTAATTCAGGAAAGAATTATGAGTGTTCCGTTGCAGAGGCGTGTTTAAATCTTTTAACCTACAATTTACAGAAAAGTAGTTTGAAGTTTAGAAAGAATTTTACTTGTCAAGCACCAATACCAAGGGCACCGGCGTAAAGAAAAAAGCACTTTTTGTGACTCGCTACTTTCTACTTTCGGCTGTTTAAAGCGAAAAAATGTATAGTTAGGGGTAAAAGAGAGCAAAGAATGTTTTCAAGCTACAGTCGTTTGTTGTTGGCATGGTGATGAAAATCAAGAGTACAAGAACCGCAAAATTTATTTTGAAAAGCAAAACCGCCAGGTTTTATTGGAAAAAGTAAATAAATGTTTTTTGACTTGTGATAAGAAGTAAGCTGCTTGTGTTAATAAGAGACGCAGGAAAGTAGTCTCCTTATTCAGTGCGCATGCGCAACTTCGCATGGTGACCGATTGATGCTGTTAAGGCTGAACAGATTAATTGATGGCAAATCTGATTAAGATGTTTATTTCGCTTTAACGTTTAACAAAAGCATCATCGACTTGCGAGTAGGATGCTGCAAGATCCATTTGGGAGTTTGCCACAATAACGTTGTAGGCGATAGAAGAAGTGTTCATCTTGACTCCTTATCAGCAAAGGAAGTGTTTGATATTAGAAGTGGAAATGACACTGCTTGACCTGCTTCACAGTGTTTTCTTTAAGAGAAGAGCTGGTTAGAAGGATGGCCAATTTTTCCTCATCGAACATAGTTTGAAATCGTCCTTTCTTTGTTAGCTTCCGTATCAACACACTGTAATTCGAGCGTTCCTAATGAAGTCTAAACCTCTACACGCGAGCTAGTTTTGTCCCGCGTTGCCATGCGGATGAGTCGAATCCGTTCAAGAGTTTCCCATTTCGTATCGAGCACAGGACGAATCGCTGCCTCTTTTGAAGCGTGCAGCAACTACTTGTATGAAGTCACACAACTTACAAAGTTAGAGTTCCACTGCTTTTATTTTAATTGTGCGCAGTTCAAACGCTTTGAATCTGACATGCATCCTCCCCAGTCACCATATTTGCGACGGGTTCAGACACTGTGACAATCACAGCGACGAATGGGAATGCGCCTCTCTGTTCGGCTACTTCAGATGTGACAACGACCGTCTCACACTTTCCGGTCTCTCCGTAAGTTGCTTTCAACTTTCGCGTAATGGATTGGCGTATGCGACACACAATTTCCTGCGATATATCGGTGGAGTCATTGGTGCCGGAAGGGCCAAGGCCCCCCCTGGATTTTGAAAATTTCAGAAAAAAGAGTTGTTTTCTTAGTTTCGAGTAGGAAAAATCAAATTTCACCACTTTTGGCTCCACCCTAGAAAAATTTTTGTAAAAATCCACCAGTGGGCCCTCCCTTTAAAAAATCCATCCGACGCCCATGGGTGGAATTGTGTCTTCTTGTCCTTCGATAGGTTGGAGGAGCGATTTCCAGCCTGCGATTATAACTCACAGCAGTGTTTCTTGAGCAAAGCCGTCGATGAAACGTGCTTCAGCAAGGGTTACATTTCAGCAACCAGCTTGTCGTCGCTCATCACAAAAAATTACAAGCCAGTGGTGCGCATTGAAAAACAACAATACGTGGAATGGCGGATTAGCTGCGTGACATTTATGCATTTGCGTTAATTTAGATTGCGAACAGGTCAACGAGAGCTATTTTAAATTACAGCTTTCAACGGTGCCTGTTGTGATATCACTTTTTTTCTGCAACTTTTGTTAAAGAAATCGGAATGATTTTAACATTTTGCTGCCAAACAAAGCAGCGTTTCATTCAAAACAGCATACAAAATATATTATTTTTATAAATTCATGATTTTTTGTCTAACAGTTACATGAACATCCAAAGAAAATGTATAAAAAAGTAAACATTTAGGGTTTAATGACTCTAATAGAATCGTATGTCTGGATTTTGCTCCCTTCTGCAAAAAGGTCAAGAACCACAGGTGTTAATGATCACTGGTCAACATAAAAATATTTTCGAGTGCTAAAGATTGATTTCTGGGTAATTGCGGGCTGCTGAGTCCGAAAATGACATCCGTTTCTTTGAGTTGGCCCCAGTTTTTGAGATATCGATATTTGTTTTTTGACAAGGGAAAAATCGTTAACTTTAGTTAGTTTAGTTATAGTACCTGCCAAATGTGAACACAAGTATCAGTTACATGCGTATTGGAAATGTCTCTTAAGTGGTATGCATTTCTTATTCGCGACCAGACACTACACTATGTCTAATTTTCATTATAACATCCCATTATTTCATTAATAAAGAACTGAAAACACTCTTTGAGTCTTAATACTTAAGACTCTATTTTCCACAGCACAAGTTACTCAGCTATAGCCTATGTATGGTTTTGTACTGTATGTCATTAGTTTTATGAGTGATTTCCTCAGCTTTTTGCAAGCCGTACACCATCAGACACTAAACCAGATGATGGGAGTGTAACAGCAGGCTTATCATTCTGATGAGCTGCAGTTTCTTTGCATTGCTCACCACATGTACAAAGTACAGTACTCTCTTCACCTATCATATGACATTATCTCATTCTCACCTGCGTTGTTGTAGACAAGATGTTGTTATCAAAGTTTAATAGCTCTGCAGTCAGAGAAAAGTACACCACGCGGCTAGTTTGAACTCATGTTCACACAACTAAAGTTAGGAAAATATGGAGAGTTTTGTAATTCAAGAGATTTTTGTAATTCACGTTCAGTATATTAGTGAAGGTTTGACAATATGCTTAGGGTTTGTCACCGATAGGATGTATTTCCCTGTGACTGAATAGACAACCTCTCGCATTTCCGTTCAGTATTTATTTATGCTTAATCACAAGTTTACATGTGCTTAGTGTGGATACTATATAATTTGACGTATTGGTTTAGTTGCATTTAAAACAGTTATGAATTCATCATGAAGAATCTGTCGCAATGATCCTAACAAGTTTTGTTACATCTGTGGGGATATATCTTCTAAGACCAAAGGAAATATATCGCTGATTTTGTGATAAAGGTGTATCTTGCGTATTTTCAAGTGAAGGTTGGTAACCAAGAGAAGCCATGGCCTCCTCGTATTGTCTGCAAAAATGTGTATAAATCTTGCCAAAGTGGACTGAAGGTACACTATAAAATCTAAGTTTGGTGTACCGATGGTTTGGAGAGAATCAAAAAGCCTTTCCAATGACGGCTACGTGTGTTCGGCGGACCCAAAGGGATTTAATCGTCAGAAGAAAAGTACTTGGAACTAGCTAGGCTTAGAATCTGCTCGGCGACCTGTGCCTCACTGTGAGGAACAACCGAGTTATTTGCCTGACATATCTATGGAATATGATAAGTTTCATGAAGAGGTAGAAAGCTCTGCAAGTGACAGCGGTGGAAGTGTGTTCGAAAGTACAGTAGTTCAGCAATTTCAGAGCCACTCAAACTGGAGGAGCTGAGTGATCTTTTCAGGAATCGTAACTTAGTTAAATGAGCAGAAGAAATTTTGACATCCTGGCTCAATGACAAAACCTGCATTGGAACCGGAGCTTCAACAACATTCTGCCATGTGAGAAAACAAAGAATTACTTTCGTATGTTCGCCAACAAGAACTTGTTTACTGCAAAGACATCCATGGGCTTCTGCTGAAAATGCGATTAACCACAATATAGAGCTGCAGAATGGCGCTTATTCATAGACAGCTCGAAAAGAAGTTTAAAATGTGTATTGCTACATAACGGTAACAGATATGCATCTCTTCAAGTGGCCATTCAACAAAACAAAGAGAAGAGCACAACAACATTAAAGCGCAAGCGCAAGTTTCAGGACAATTTCTTCAGGCTTGCAAATTTCAGAACTGAGGATGCGTAATCGTACGTGAAATCGATTTCCTATTAAAAATTTGCTGATCGATTCCTGGCTTAACCCCATCGTGGACAGTACAAGCTTGCCTGCAGATATGTGCGAGTTGGAATCATCGCAAAATGATGCAAGCAGAGCGCAGTCGGCTGATTCCTCGAAAGCATACAGAAAACATAGTGTTTTTAACTAACATTAAAACGGTATTGCAGCAGCTGGATTATGACTCTCACCAATGGTTAATCTGTGCAGACTCGGAAATAGCAAATTTTATGCTTGGCCGGCAAAGTGGCTATACGAAATATCCATTTTTTGATCTGCCTGTGGGACAGCCGAGCGAGTAATGATCACTGGATGAAAAAAGGGGGCCACCTGGAGATTCCATGTGAGCTGATGAAGCTAACATCATCAATGAACCTTTACTTGCCAGAGAGAAAATCATCATTCCACCACCTCACATCAAAGTAGTTTGTCAAAACCATGCCTGCAAATGGGGATTGCTTCAACTATATTTGTAGAGTATTTCCTGCTTTGACCATCGAAAACTGAAAGCCGGCATTTTTGATGGCCCTCAGATCCGGAAGCTCATAAAAGATGCATGTTTTGTGCATTCTGTGACAGATACAGAGTTTGCTGCTTGACAATCATTTGTTTTAGTCACACATAACTTCCTTGGAAGCTGAAAAGCTGAAAATTACCAAGAGTTGGTGGAAGATATGCTTTCCAAGTTCAAAGGTTTAGCTGTGAAGATGAGTATCTAGGTTCACTATCTCTTCAGCCAATTATATCGTTTTCCTGTAAACCTTAGTGATCCAAGTGAAGAGCACGGAGAAATCTCATGAGGAATGAGATTTCAGGTCTGACGATGCGCAGTGCTACGTGAAATCGATTTCCTGTTAAAAACGATTTGCTGATTGATTCAAATTCCTCGCTTTGGTGGAAAGTTGTTACTTGAAAACAGACATGTGCAAGGGTCATCGCAAAGTCATGAAGGATGAGCCCAGCCTCGACAACTCGCAGCAAACCAGGAGCTTTTAATTGACATTATTAAAGAAAGCGCCTTTTGTGAGATCTTTCGGCTTAATATTTACATGCAGTAAATTTTACTTTAATCAAATGATGATTGTTTTTTCGCTGGCAGCATGATTTTTTGCCACACAACTCTTGATAACCCGTGCTTTTTATATACTAAAAAAAATACTTTGTACGGAACAAGGTAAGGTTTAGCAGTTGCTTAATGATTTAAGATGTAGATATTTCATAAATGCTTCTGCGGCACATGGGGAACATAGTAAACATTCCCTAACAGGTGCATTAAAGGTTTTTCCAGAATATTTCGCTCCACAGTCTCTTATTTCTTTGCACGTTGGTTGAGGACAGGCATTAATAAGGTGGTCTGATTTAAACCACATGCTAAGTCGTTATCACACAGATCTGCAATTTTCTTGACGATTGCCTGGACTCGTCTGACGAGTGTCGTCCAGACTGCAACAAAACTTTCACGTGTCTTCACACGAAAAAGTGCATCGCCTTCTCTCACTTCTGTGACGGCAAGTATTTCGTCAGCATCGGTTTTGATTTTGAGAGATTGCTTGCGCCAACGTGCGGAAATATTTTGCTCAAATTGTTCGGTGTTTTTGTTTTTTTTCTGAGAATTTCTAAATATTGATGACAGAGAATTTTTGTCGGTGATCAAAGCACACGTATCCTTGTTTAACGATTCTGCCACCTACGCGCATACCTGACTACAACAAGGTTTGTTTTTTTTGTAAATTTCTAAATATTGGTAGTTTTGAACATCATTATCTTTCCCGATACAGGTCGTGACGACTGCGGTGACGGAAGTGACGAAATCCTTGCGGACGACCTTGGCCAGTACGGATCCGTGCTGTGCAACAATCCGAACAACACGTGTGGGAGCAGTTGCATCCTGCCGTACAAATACATGTGTGATGGAATGGATCACTGTGTCGACAGGTTCGTCCGTGGTTTTTGGTCAAAAACTAGCGGTTTCAAATCCGTGGCTTAACTTTGATTGAAAGCAAAGAGCACTTAACGGGAATACTGCGGGAGCGTAACTGTAGCTGCAGGGGCGTGGCTGGTTTGTTGTGCGTTTGGTTAACGAGCCTACACGTGCAGGGCGCTGTTGGTGTTTTCCATCGTTATTTGATCAGCATACACTGGCAAAACTTAGATAGACAGAAGCTGGAAGTTAAAACGGTTGGAATAGATCATGGAAGGTGTGGTTTGATGACCGACAATAGTTTTGGTAAAACCTTATTCGCAGATTTGAAGATACTGGCGATGTATTCTCTGCCTCAGAAACAACAAAGTGTTTGCAACCTACCGCACAAGCGTACGATTCAGTTTCTTTTCGTTTCCTTTGGTCCCCTGCGGCTCACTGAGCCATCAGAACAAAAAATCATTTAAACCCTGCGTTGTAGCAAAGCTCTGGAACGTTGCAAAAATATTAAAAGCAGTGCATGGTTTGTTGCACTCAACAGTACGGTAATTGACGTGTTTTCTATTCATCTAATGTATCTTAAATAAATCGACCTTGTTTTATGCAGGGTGGACGAGTGCGAGATCGGCTGTCAGAAATCATTTTTTTGCGACAACGGAGATTGCCTACCTCGAGGAGAATTCTGCAACGGGCAGACGGCCTGCCGTGATGGGAGCGACGAAAAAGTAGGTTGATGTCCGGGCGAAAGTTAATCAAACTTCTGCAAAATAATTGCTTCAAGATTAATATAATAAACCTTCGGTTGAGGTTTGGATAATGGGGGTCCAATGCGTTCTTTTTTTATAAAACTACGTGGCACCAGCAAGTGTCGATACTTTAGGGGTGCTGCTAATGCACATTTTGTCAGTGACAGAACGCAGCTCAAACGCTGTGCCTGACGCAGTTGCATTCTTAGACTGCAGTACAGCGATAAACCAGTGAATTCCCACTGCGCTGGAGCAAACTTCACAAATCGCGGGTCACTCAGGCCCAAGGTCCATTATAGTTCTGGTAATCAGCGATCTCACTATACTCGCATGCCATGCTGGAATCGTTTGAAAAGGTGGCCGTTTTTTTTGGTGAAGCATTTTTGTGGGAATCACAAGGCATTTTTAAGTTACCATAATGAAATTAATACAGTTTCAATGGCGTGTCTTTCAGTTTTTAAATGTTCACCGGATGCATTAGCAAGTTCTTGGCCTGAGATGGTTGCTTATTTTCGTTTCGACTGCTGCGAAGACCTGTTGTGTTTATTGAAATAAAACAGATTGACAACAACACGGAAACTTGCGATTTGCATTTATCTTGCAATCCAAACAACGTTTCGATGGCTTCAAGAGCGCTTCTGCTGACAAAGCGTTTAGTTTTGTTGCAATAAGCATTTCTATAGATGTTCTATAGCACGCGTGTCGTTGAGCTGGCAAATCTTTCAATATGGCGTTTAATCATATCAAAAAAAAAGGGAAAACAATTTTGCTGCTTATATCAAACAGACATACATTAAGTATTGAAACGATACCCCAACAAACAGACATGAGTGAGAGATACAGTGAGGAAGAATTGAAACTAAAGAATGATTCTTTCCAACTACTTAAAAATAACGCAAGATTACAAGCTAATTAAAAGCTCTATGTTACCTGCAAGCTATCCAAGAATCAGCCAAATGGGCTCTGCTTTCATGACTTTGCGATGATTCAGACTTGCACATATCTGTTTTCAAGTAACTGTCTCCACAAAGGTGACGACTGACTCTATCAATAAATTGTACTGTATTTGAATAGGAAATCGATTTCACATAACACTGCGCATCCTCAGTCCTAAAATCTTGTTCCAATAGAAAAAAAGCTCTAAGTACAATGCCGAGTGTTCCACTGGAATCCAGGGCAGTTTTTTCGTCTGTTTATATCTGCCTTCTTGTTGTAGTAGCATTGTATAGGTTATAAAACAAATTGCGCTACTGCAAACATAGAATCAGCTTACTGTGACGTACGACGGCCCAACTGATGCTGTCACTTGCACCAACACGTGCCTGGTGTTGTGTTATTTTTTCTGCGGATGATCTTTGATGCGTCTGCTGTAGACGTATGGACCAGGTTTCAAGTGTCCAATTTCAAGGGGATCAGGAAAAGAAGTTCACTCGTGCATCCTCCCACAGCACATGACCAACGACTCGACAGTTGACTGCAGAGGAAATGTGGATCGCTGCCATGGGAGTAACACCGGCTGTTTCAGGTGAGGATCGCAAAGTCGTGCACGAACTTCAGTGTAACTAGTTTTTGAATATATGCAGGCCCCTAGCAACGGGTGGCATTCGGGTGCAGAGGAATTTCGGGGAATTCCAGAAGTAAAGTGTTGACACACTTGAGTTGTGTGTGAACAGTGCGAATAAAGATATGTGTGGTAACTCCAAGTGCATCTAACGAGCTTGAACTGTTAGACGCTAAGACGTCATACACACGTGCCGTGCTGTAATTAGACGCCTTTAAGCAGCGGTTGGGAAGAGCAATTACTCTCAGTAGCGTCAGCACTCGTAGAAGGCAGATGGATGACAAGACGTTCGGTCGACGGTGGACCAGGTTGACCTCGTGTTGGGTTGCCCGGTTGACGGTGGACCAGCTTGACCTCGGGCGAACCGGCCCTTGTTAAACAAAACCAGGAAAACAACACTGTGTAACGGTCAATTTTTGGAGACGCGAACCCAGAATGCAGGGCTCGGGAGGTTTCGGCAACACAAACAAAGAGCGCCCTCGCTCGGTCAGATTTATTGTGTGTTGTTTTAACTGGTTGAGAATACCTATTCCAGGGCGTCATCGGGGTGTGGTTGTTGTGGAGGAAGGAAAACCGAAATATAAGGGCCACATTCACCGAAAGGCTAAAAAAGGTCATTGCCAAAAGAAGCTGCGCACTGACTGCAAATGGGCTCCCCGTAACCCCTGCCCTCCACTGGTTGTCACCCTGATCAATTATGGCTGTGTAAATAATTTATGTCGAATAATTCGTATTTAGCTTGTTTAAAACCTGCCGGTCAAAACACGTTGCTGAGAAAAGCAATGATTTTTAGGAGCCTTACAGGGGAAGCTGTTTTCCAGGTGTCTCACTGGAGAGATGCTTATCGCTGAGGAACAGTTTTGTGATGGCGTTTTCGACTGTCCAGACCTTAGTGATGAATGTCTCTGCGATAGTCAAAGTTTGGGCGAAAGGTTTCCACATCTTTGTGCCAGTTTGTGTTTGCACTCAGGTTTGCTCTATGGTGTTTCTACTTTTACAGTTTTTTGAATTTCTTGCGAAACTTTGCAAAACGTTGCGCTTATTTAGAATGAAATCACTAAAGGTGTACTTTTGGCATTGGGTTTGTATGGATATCACAGCAAGTTACAATTCTTGCAAAGACAGTTTTACTGACTAAATCTTACGTTCCGATCGAGCCCGGATGAAAATTGCTACGTCTCTATCTAAAGAACGTGAAGGTGGTGAAGAATTTTTTTGTAAGTTTCACGTCTTCTGTTGAGGCTAATTTAAAACCTGATTCTGGTTCTCGAGTACCTGAGTGCAGGTTTTTGACGCAACATGAATTTATTCCGTTTAATGGGTAGCTCTGCGAACAATCTTAACACAAGGTGCGCGCGTTGATTGCAGGCGATGAATAACTCGCGAAACAAGCCGTCGAAGGCGTAAATAGCAAGAAAGAATGTGTGAAACTGTACACCACGTGTACATGTCCGAAACTGCGCCAAAAGACTCAACGACTCAGCTGTTTGTATGCTTGTCAAACTGAAATCTTGTGACGGATTTTTGTGTCTGCCTCCACGAACCTAGGGGATTATGATCAAACACCATTGCCGCAATCTTCGTTGCAGATCAAGGATGTTCGCTGTGTCCGAAAGGTGAAGTGCCATGTGGCAGCCACGAGCAATGCGTACCTCTTGCACGGGTCTGTGACGAGAAGAAGGATTGCATGAACAACGCGGATGAATCGGCTTGTTTGAACAATAATGAGGTACAACGAGGTCTATTGCTACCGGCGCCAAAATCTCCGCCGATTGGAATTGTAACGCTTCGTTGCTTCGTCATCATCGCATAGAACAAATTTTTCCGATAATAAACGAATTTTACCGATAAAAAACGAGTTTTGCCGAAGCGGTCTGTGTCGTAATTGAGCTAAGCAAGCGTCTGTGAACTAGATATTGTACATTTCACTTTGAATATAATTGGTTTTGCAAACTCTTCTGCGCGAAGATCGTGGAATGTCTGAAATAATCCATTCTCAAGGAAAAAACACATTGCCAAAGGGACCCACCCGGCTGTTTTCAGCAGGGCTCTGCCTTCAAAGGTGTTATTCAAGAATCGAATTTCGTTCTGTTCGCGCACGTTGCACGCGCCAAACAATTGCATCATTGTTACGAAACAATTGCAAAACGCTTGGCCAGGGAGCCCTAAGGCTGAAGTCGTCGTCGAGCTGCTCTTTGCGTGGATAACAACGTCTCCCCGTGCGAAATTGGGGCAGCGCCAAGAAAGCTTCGTCGACGCAGCTGCCTTTGTCTGCGGCATCAAACGGCCTCAGCACACATGAAAGGCTCACCAGCAACCACCTTGGCTAACTGCATGTGCAATGCGCCCTGTCATAGGATAATTTTAGGTTCTTCTGCAGCGAGGGCTCGGCCGCCTCGCCGGGAATCCAAGCGCATATGCGGCGCGTTTATATCAGGCGAGTAAAGGTGAAGTTAAACCTTGTGTTTGAGGCGCTCAAGCTTTTCTACCCTTTCCCTAGCATTCTAGGCCCTGAGCAAGGTTAAAACTGTTCACCAAGCAACGTCGCTTGTATCCCAGCACAAAAATGTCACTTTTACACAAGAAAGTACGTGTGCTGGACTGTTGTTCTTCATACGCGTTTTCCTGGAGATCAAACCATTAGTGAAGCAATACGTTTTAAGAACCAATGAAATCACCTTCCTGCGGTTACTCTTTGCCTGCATTCAACTCACTGGCATGATCGCTTTGACTGGGCTTCAGGCCTCTTCATTTGTGCCATTTCTAATCGTTCAGCATGATTTTTTTCTAACCCCGTTTCAAAAAAATATTTAAAATCCAAAAACTTGGCCCCCCTGGTGATTCTATCCTAAACTCGCCACTGGAGCAATATTCTGCAGTGAAACGAACCGTGAGGTAAAGAGTCGATAAATTTGCAACGGAGGGATCTTTCTTGTGGACTCTATCCGGATTCTAAAACGAAACATCTTGACATATGCAGTCGCCCCTGGCACCTATTACGTTTTTTCCCTTCCGCCCAATGTTAGCTTCAGTATTTTCACACAATTTGCTTATGTGTGTTTGCTTGACTCATGCTGTTTTTATGTGCCTTGATGTGTTCCTTGTATTTGGGGTAAGGGTTCAGAAAATTCTTGTTCCATTTTTTATTCCTGGACGCGTCAACCGTTTAATTCGGAAGTTTTCGATGCTCCTGATCTTTAATCAAGACATACATTTCGACGCAGAGAACAGACAGAGAGTCGGAACCGAAAAACTACACGTGTAGATTCGATCCTGACAGACGGGCGGCCATGTGTGACGGCATACCAGAATGCTACGATCTCTCCGACGAATGCGCTCAACAAGACGAAGTAAGCAACGAATTTGAGGAGCATTTTAACTTTTTCACGACTTGGGCATAAAAAAAGCAACTTTTAATGACGAGAACACAAAATGCTTGCTCAGAAAAAGACATACCAATAAGAAATGTAGTGGTTTTAAGTAAGCTGACCCTTTATCAACATCCTTGAAGTCGCGCATGTACCACTTTTATGCGTAACTTTGCATCAACATAACTCGCCAGCCGATTGAGCTAGAGAGCTCTTCAAACCCTCTAAAGGTGCGGAAAGTCTTGTAGCTTAGATGTAAAAAATTTGTAAAGTTTAGGATTTTAGTTTTTTGTCGGTGACGTGATATTTGGGGTAGATTTACGCAATTTTGGCCAAGGCTACCGGTCTCTGGGCCCCAACCACAAGAGCCAACCAGTTTTTTGACTCAAGCTATTTTTACTAATAACTAGGCGAAAACACGTTTTTTACTAAAAACTAGGCGAAAACACGTTTTTTACTAAAAACTAGGCGAAAACACGTTTTTTACTAAAAACTAAGCGAAAACACGTTTTTTACTAAAAACTAGGCGAAAACACGTTTTTTACTAAAAACTAGGCGAAAACACGTTTTTTACTAAAAACTAGGCGAAAATCTGCTTCTTCAGAGCCTTTGATTGGCCGTCTAGCGTTAGTGGTTCAAACGTTACGGCCAAAAAAAAACAAAATTTGGCAAAAATCTACTGGTGCAGCATTCAAAGCATGGAATTAATTTGCCGCGATGTCGGATATGCGGGGAAGGGGGGTATGGGTGGTTGTCGTCGCTGAACAAAGCATGGCCACGTGTCGGATTAGCTCGGTGGTGAAGTTCGTCATTCGCATTTTCGATATTACTTAATTTTTTTAACACCTGGAATGTTGATGTGCTCTTTTTCAGTGTATTTTGTTTGCTTCACGTGTTTTCCGCTGACTGAGTTAGTTGAGTTGGCGTTCAACCCTTCCTTCATAGCGAATATATTTGCTGCATGGAAAGCATTCAAGCACTGTCAGAAGTTAAAACGCGAAATGCTTTAACGATTGAACTATGGTGCAATGGCCTTTGTGCTTTTAGGTATTTGTCAAGAAAAAGGATATCTGTCTTAATCGGTAAAAAGTTTTCCAGCACCTGTCAACTACTTTTTTTCTTTCATATTTTGATTTTCCAACTTTTCTGCGTGCATTATGACGCCATGCAGTTTAAATAACAGCTGGCTGTAATTTGCAAAGCGTCACGCTCGAGCGCATCTCCTTAGCCACAAGTTTGGAGCGGTTTGGTGCTAAATGTGGTACGTTTTGGTGTTCTTGAATGTGCATAACAGTACAGTACATACTGGCGCAGCAGCCACTGCAAGCAAGCTGCATTTGTCAAAAACTGACATAGGCTCAGGCTAGCACAGTCAACACTATGCTGCCATCTCTCAAATCATTTACCTTTAGAGGCATTGAGTAATGTGTAAATTAAAATTTCGCAGGTCGCGTGGCTGCTTTCTTCTCCCTACCGGTGGTAACACCTACAAGCAGCCGCTCAAAAATTTTTGCCTGCCTTGAATGTCTCGTCAGTTCGCAATGCTCAAGTACAAAGGATTAGCCTATTTTTCAGCACTTTTTTGACGGTTTATTTTCTCACTGTTGGACAATCTGGCTGCGTTCGAGTGTTATAAGCAACAGCACAAAAGCAGTCTGCGAACGTTTTTGAATAAAATTTGTTGTGATTAAATTGTCATCCCTACTCGGCGACAATAACGCATCGGTAAATGTCAAACTTCTGTCGATTGACGTTTCTAAAAGATCAATTTTTCTTAAGCAAAACTTCATTACGTCTTTTTAAAATGAAAATTTAGAAAAATTATATAGAATCCATGCTATTTGATCAATGCGGCTATTGTACAGAATCACTTCAAGATGTGAAGGTTTAATTTTCAAACAACATTTATCTTCTTTGTATGGATGCACAACGCTTGTTGTAAGGTTTATAAGGTATTGTGTTTTAATCGAAACAAATGTTTATTGATCGAACAACCCTGCATTTGAGAACATCGCCATCGGTTTTACATACTGTGCATTCGCATGCAACTATCGGTATCAGCAGTCCACAAGCTACAAGATGAAGACATTCCTAGATTTAACGTGGTGAGCAGGGGCGAAAAATATCAGTCCAAAGATACGTTAACAGCGCAACTGTCTCCTTTGAAGAGTTATGAGAGTAACAAGGTTAACATTTGGCCCCGTAAAACAGATTTTCAATGTGTTTAGCTAAATAAGCGTTGCCAATGGCTTTGAGAGGATTATAAGCACTGGGGCACCCGGGAGGTTAACTGGGGTACGCGGGAATATGCAGGGAATGTCGTACTCGAGCTGTTTTGAAGGGTGAAGGGCTTTTTACCACTTTCTTATATGGCATTAAAATATCGGAACCTTAACGTGTGCTTACTTTGTTGAAGTTCTCAACAGAAAATATTTCAACGGGATTGTAAATAACAAGTCAAACGCTTGTTCTGATAAAAATCTTCCCCGTTTGGTTTGTTTGACGCCACGTCAGTGATAGCGAAACGGAATGACTGACTTTTACTTATAAGCTGGTGGGCAAGATATCGCCAAAAGGCAAGCAGAGTCAACGCTGAAATGACTGGACATCAGCACTAGGCAACTGCATTATTCTTTTAAAAACTGTTTTATTGCGGTGGTTGCTTTTGCGCTGACTGCCTCTCACGAGTTCACGCTTGAGCAAGCAAAGAGTATTTTCTAGAACCTACTTTCTTAACGTCATCAGTAATTCACAAACGCCTTCTACGCGATATTTCTCGTAAAATTTCACAAGCCGCCCGAGAGTTCATTTTATACTGCGTCTATCAGCATGAATATAAACAGGATTGTGCTGGGAGAGTTGAGCCTGCTGCACAATGATATGCTGACATTGCCAAGGTTCACCTGTGGCTTCGAAAGCAGCAAGTGCCCATTAAAAATTTTCAAGGAGTGGCGCAAGTCGCTCCGGAAAAATTTAAATGGGAAAAAGTCTCGCTTACTGTAATCCAGGGGTCAATAGCCGAGGGCGGGATCTGGCCCCTCAAGTGAAATCATTCGGTCAGGAGCCTTTCCATAAATTATTGTTGCTTACCATTTTTGCTTACCGTAGAGAAATTAATTTGTTTCGCAATGTCAGCATGATACGCAATGGCGCGCTCCATGTTCGAACACGTGCGCTGCATGGCTTAAAAATAAAAATACGTGTATAATTTTTTACTTCCGAACCCTTCAGCAGTTTCGAGTCGCTTTCGTATTTCTTAATCTCTGAGTGAAAAATTGGTGTCTTATTGTCAATCAAACCTTACATCTTTGCTTGGAAGGATTTGGACAAGACGCCTGGTTTGAGTGATACAGCGCCCACAGGCGGTAATTCCAATGGATCGGACTTCGTTTGCGGAGACAAGACTCCTGAGATTTGCAAAATGCTGACCCGGAACCAAATTGGATTTCGCGAATGTTCTTCGCAGAAGATTATCCTGCCACAACAGGTAAATCGCCCAAAAGCTTCCAATGTAATACGAATGATGGATTCATAAGAATTGTTGGACTCATAAAGATGATGAATCCGAACTGCAGTAATATGCCTCTTTGGAAAGTGACCCACATCACGTTTACTACGGCTACCGTGCGTCGTCCTGTTGGAGGACACGTCCTGCTTTTGGAAGAAAAATAAAACCTCCCCGAGCAGACCCGCAACAAGGGGAGTGGGGGTGTGCTATTGCCTCACCAAAATTTTCAAAAACATTGTGAAAGCGCCAATACATGTTTTAGTCGTTAGATACAACAATAAGTTAGAGTCATTTTACCTTTTAAGTTAGAGTCATTTTAACAATAAGTTAGAGTCATTTTACAACAATAAGTTAGAGTCATAGAAAAAATTTCAGCTGGCTGCGGCCCTGCCCCAGAAGAGCTAAATACTGTAAAATATCATTTTTGCCTTTCGTATGTTTTCTTGAATGGAAGCTACGGCTTATGCTTACGCTTTTTAGCGTCAATTTGAGTATCTTACATTCTGCAACAGGCTGTGTCCTACATTCTGGAAATATAAAGAGGATACGACAATGTGTTGATTAGAGCACCTTGTTGGATTGTTTATTGTAGACGTGACTTAGCCTTGTTGCGATGTGAGTAGCGTTTTGGAATCCAGCTAAAACGCGTTTTCAAAAGTATTGATGCAAGGGCTGTTGCCACCGACAAGTGTTTGCGGGATGAAATTTGGTCACTGTATATACTAACTTGACAAATATGCGCTTCGTGCGTATATAAAGTCGAAAAAAGGTTTTCTTTTTCAGAATTTTAAATCCGTGTTCTCATCTTTGTTTGTATATCATAGTTTTGGTCGACGCAAAAATATACCTCGTAGCGACGCAGTTATTCGGGCAAGTACAGTTCACTTTCTTTCTCGGGCGTTTGCCTCCACTTAACCTCAACTTCCAAAGTTTTCCTTCTGTTGCAGATCTGCAACGGCGTTGAGGACTGTGACTCTCCTTCCAGCGCAGCAGCGCCAACCAGTGTCCGGTCCTGGTCCAACTTCTCAGTTGACGAACGCTACTGCCCCAAGCGGCGGTTGTGCGACCGAAGTCGCCCACTGGATCCAAACCAAGTGTCGATACCAGCGAGTATGTTGTGCGATGGACGGATCGACTGCGAGGAGGAGGAAGACGAATCGCAATGTAGGGGGGAAATACCATGGATCGTAGATTTCTTTTTATGGTGTATTTAGTGACATCATCAGTGATGACGTAATGGTTGCCTTTGTTGTTAAAACAATCACCCCACGCTTGTACGCGGTTCGCTAAGTGCAGCAAAATATGACTTTGGCAAAAATGTTAGAAATCGAAAATTGTGCAGTGAGCCGTTCAGTCACCAGCACCCTGCTTAGTTTTTGATCAGTGACGTCGAATTTATCGCTTCGCGCAGCACTTTGTGCTCATGTCGTCCCATCGCGATTCTACTGCGAGCGACGCAATCGCACGTTCGGCGACTCCGCCGCGTCCACGTCGAGGGATCCGCTCTTCGTTCCGCACCGGTTCGTGTTCGACGGAAAAATCGACTGCTTCGACGGCAGCGACGAATGTCCGAGCATCTGGTTCACGAACAACGCCTTCTCGTCGCAGTACGACATGATCAAGGTTTGTGCTGGTTGTTGTTCGGGGTCACAGGTCAGGTCATGGCCACAACCAGCTAATATTTTCGGGGAGCAAAATGGTTTTAATTTGTTATTGTGCCTAACAACTAAACACGTTTTTGAAATTTTCAGGGGGTGGCAATTTCTCGGTTGCCCCCCTCTGGTTGCAGGCCTGTCACAGGTCCTTTTCTTGTTGAGGCTTAGCGAGAAGAACGCATTGCACATCAACTGAAAGAGAAACCTCCTCCAGCGTCGCTCGCTAAAAGTTGCTTCAGTAAAATCGTTTGATCCGCAGCAGTGGAATAAACTCGTCCTTTCTTACGTCATTGATGTTTATCGTTTCATATTTACGTCGTTCATTCAGAACAGGAGCGTAACGAGGGGTCAAGGGGGGCACAACTCCCCGGGCGCCGAATCACTAAGGGTGCGCTAAATCACTGCGGGGGGGCTGAATGACTGCGGGGTGGGGCGCCGAAAAGTCCCAACAATGTCACAAGTACTTTCATCAATACAGTACATTCGCCTCCGAAAGACCTCAGGTTTGAACATGTGGGCTCCAAAATTGCTTCTTGACCCGAGCGCCATCTAACCTCGTTATGCCCCTGATTCAGAAGCAATCAAGTTTTGTCTCTGCCGATTTCCCGCTTGCGGGATTCTGCCGGTTTCTCAACCGGAGCCCTGTGGACCCCCAAGGGGACACAAAGCGGTTCTTTGGGGGCAACGAGCAGACATCTGCTCAATGGGCTCGCTTGTTTGCGATGAGATTGCTGCAAACATTTTGCATTTAATTCTCTTTACATCAAATTCTGCATATATCGTTAATATTAATTCATAAGGTGTCTCAACGGTTAAGACAAATGTACAGTACGTTTTTTATTGGTGTAGCAGGGGTCTATGAGTGTTCAGTGTCTCGGAAAGGTGGCCACGAACCATAAAAGGTTGATAAACGCTGGATCAGATTTACTTTTTTCAGTTAACTCATTGTGTTTCCTGCTTGTTTCACGAGCAGAACCGCTTCTTGCGCATTTTAATCTGGCTGATGGCGATCTTGGCGCTCTTCGGCAATCTTGTTGTCATCTGGCACACCCTGTTCAGGCTCCTCAAAGTCAGAAGGTGCGTAGATGAAATGAGGCAGTTTGGCCTGTGGGCTGTCGTTCGTAATACCTGCGTCTTTGCATCGATCTAACCAGGTTGTCGCCAATGATGCGGAGCAATCTGGTTCTGGTTCTCAATCTCGCGTTTGCCGACTTTCTCATGGGCATCTACTTGCTTACTCTGGCCATTCAAAACGCTAGAACAAGTGGAAGGTGAGCCCTCAAATACCTGTTGTGCCGTAAAACCTTGAAAACTTCAAACAACTGTTGCTGTACTCCCTGTAAAGAAAAAAAACTTAATTCTAAAAAATTTCAGATAAACAAGGGGCCCTGCGTTTTGGGAACATCGGGAGGACTGGACCTTTTCTGGCCAAACTGTGACCTCCTTTTTTCTTACGAGAAAAATTTTAGGATTTTCACTAAACTGTCCTGCTACTGATGACGTTTCTTCACTTGTTTCGTTGTGCGTGCGACAATTTTATTTGTTGCGCCATAGATATTGTAGCGTGGATCACGAGTGGCGTTCAAGCGTGGAGTGCGCGTCACTGGGAACGCTGGCGATGATCTCCATTCAATCATCTGTCATGTTCCTCATCATCCTTACATCATTCCGAGTCATGGTAGTATTAAGGCCTTTTCGGGGCGACGCACTTCAGGCGAGGTACGCAATAAGCTATTGGCCGCAACTGATAAGTCTGGTGAACTTGTGGCATTAGATTTGTTACGCCAACGTGGCGTATACGTACAATTACGTGATCTGTGCTGTGTGAGTGCGTTTTCAAACAGATAAACTTCACTGCACTAGCAAATCCATCTGCGTTGTAAGAACGGTTAAAATTAGATTTGATTGGGTTTGGCTTTTCCCTTGAGAGTTTATTATTAAACACCAGGGGCCTGTATGATGTCACCAGATGTGCGGGTAAATCCAACTCTGAATCCTGTGGCAATTTGGTGCAAATCGAAAGCTTGTTAAAATGCCACTTAATCTGAAAATACGCACCCAACTGCGATATCCAGCTGAATACAAGACCTGTCTGAAGTGGCAGCGCCAAATCCATAAACGTCACAATAAATCGATGAATGAACATGACTCGATCGATTGCGACCAGTTAGCATGTTGGTGCGCGGTGCATAAGGGCTGAAACGGAACTAACTTGCTAACGGGATAATAGTATTAATTTGGAGCTCTAGTTTCGGCGACAAACTCGCACGTCACTGCGGTCTTGTTGCTCGGCAACCGTCTCAACAAGGTCGTGTGACGTCGCGCATGCTGATTGGCTGCGGCTACGATAATATTTTGCCAATCTTGCAACAATTGTTAAGACATTTCGAGTAGAACCGTAGCCTCTAACCGCTGTAGTGATTTGAGCAACCGCCATATCTTTTTAATGTGTGATTACAGCGAGCGGTCATCCTTTTTTGCAGTCCTTTCTGCACTCCTACATTTTGTATGCTTTTTCGTCGTTTCGTTACGAACTCAGACGTTTTACTTTAAAAAAACGCTCGGCAAAAAGCATTTTGTGCACCGGTTTAAAATTTAAACCAACTACGTGCGTTGAAAGTTGAAGGGGCTGAATGCCTTTTGTCGTATAAAGCTTAAATTCTCCTACAACATACGAAAGTCCGCTTCCTAAGTCAGCTATTTCCCTGCGCAGATACACAGCAGCGCTTGTCACTGTGGCTTGGATGGTGTCGATATGCATAGCAGTGCTGCCACGAGCTCCCACTCTCGAGGATTACTTCACGTCGGAAGCGTGGATTGTTCCCAGTGTTGACTACTTTTCAACAAACACCCCGGGCAAGTCGTCCATGAAACGTTTCGCCGGCAGGTTGTGGATCTTATCGCAGAAAGGTAACATTACATTTTGTCGCGCTTGGGTGACTTTACATTACATTTTGTCGCGCTTGGTCACCCACGGGTGACTTTAGTACGAAGTTGTAAAATCTGATGTTTGTTTGTAAGCTTAGACCAGGGTGTATAAGCATGCTTCCAGACCTGTATGGCCTGGCTTGAGGTTACAACGAAAGAAGTACTCAATGCATCAAAGTACGTGGTCTACTGGAGCGGTTCTCAATACGTTTTGAAGCCTCTGTACACAAGAAATAATTATTTGCACACTTGTCCACAGTGCAACTGGGACGTTTGCACTAGGGATGTGTTGGAATGCCGTTCTGGCAGGAAATAACTCTTTATTTCCGATTGTATCCGGAAATAAGGGCTAATTCCGCCAGGCGCTAAAACAGTTCTTATCCCGCTGCTTTGCAAGTTTCGTTCCTTCTGTCAGATCACTTTTGGTAACGCAAACTAAAGGTGTACAGTGGGTTAGTCTTTTTATAATATAGCGAAGATAACATAAAGAAATGGGTGACAGTTCAGGATAGAGAAGGCTTGCACTGAGAAAAAAAAGCACCTTGTGTAGAATGCCGTGCGCTCAAAACCTTATGCAAGCTAAAGTCTATATGTCAAAATATATTGTGCAGTGCGTTTCGAGCGAAAATTCAGCAAAAAAACAAGATGTTGCAATAACACACCGATTCCGGTTGGAAAATAAAATCTTTACTTCGGTGCTTGCTTCAATTTAAACTAGTTCGAAAGCAAAAAACAAAAAAAATTCTTCCCGCCACAAAAAGCTGAAGGTTGTTTGCAGCTCATCTGCATCGTTCCCTGTCATCACAGGCCTTGCTATGGACACTGCACATGAACCTTTAATTGTGTCGGTAATGTGGACTTGCTTATTATTCGGCAGAGAAGGTCGCTACACTAGGAGAGGTCACGTTTCGCATCCCAGCAGTTAATAACCATTGGTGTAATGTAAGTTGACGAAAAAGTTGACACACGCAGTTGGAGGCTTTTGCCCATTTCCGCCTATGCCAGTTTTTTTTAAGGAAAATGTTAGGAACCCAGTATGGACCTGTAGGGACCCGATTTCTCTGATTCTAGGAACCCGATAGTAATATCTCTGATTCTAGGGACCCGACTTTCAATTCTAGGCATCTGAATTGGGTCCATAAAACACCTTAAAAATACCATGGCCTATACATATGTGCCGCCACTTGTAACTGACCAACCCGATTTCAATGAATTTTAGCAAAAATTTACTTTGGGATTCTTGAAAATGTAGCAGGGGCGAAAAAACCTTTCAGCATATCTGAATGTTGGTCTGAATCGTCTGTGCGATGAGATGTTGGTCTCTGGTGTGGTGAAGCTAGATCGAGAATCACCAGTTGCCTGCCCGCGAAATTACAAGGTTTTATGTAAATGCTGCAGAACAAATCAGAAGTAAAGGAATGTACGATAAACGATCGTTTTTAATTTTAACAAAAATAAGATGTTGCGCTACAGCTTGTTAAAAGCTTCAACATTCTAAAGCATCTTCAGTAACTTTTGTCTTCTGAACAAGACACAACTTACTTTGGTGGTTTTCAATCATTTTTCCACTTAGGTTTTGTGTACACGTTATCCTTGGTCGAGGACGACTCTGATTGGTCGAGGGAAAGTCTGATTCGCCCAGGGCAACTCTGATTGGTCGGGGGCAATTCTGAGTGGGCGGGGACAACTCTGATGTGTGTTGGCTGTGCTGTTGCCATGGTAGCAACTTCCGTTGATCATTAACAAAACTACAATATCCATTATTTTCTCTGCGAAACATACTGAGGTGTTTCGTCGAAGTCGTGTATTGTGTGCATTCAATGACATATCTGCCCTCGCAGGCATAGAGTTCAATGGCTTTGTGCTACCAATGCCAGAGCACAGGGTCGACTCGTGGAACGGCATCAATCAAACTTTGCACGATTTCTATCCTGACCATTTGCAGAAGTTTCGCATCCGACGTTACATGGGTTACTACAGCACCAGCTCTGTTTGCTTGCCCAAGTTTTTCGTTACCGTAAGTCGTTTGCAAGTACGGGCAGAAAACAACTGTAAAAAGTACGTTTTAGATATTCTGCAGTAAATTGTTCAGAATCAAACAACGTTTTGGTTTGCAAAACTTTGCACACGGACATTGAGACTGAAAATCGTTTTCCACTTGTTTGCAATGTTTGTTGTATTGTCAACCATGCTGTAGTTGGACGAACCTAGCTAACTAATCAATACGCGTGTCTTGCAGACAAACGACAGAGCTTGGGCCTACTCCGTTGGTATTATGACGTTTGATCTCATTTCTTTCTTATTCGTCATGACGTCATATTTAGTAATGTACCATGACGCGGCGCGTTCTCGCTGTGTCAACAGAAAAGATGAAGAAAATAAGATTATGCAGGTGACGCTTACAAGTGCTTCGCTTTCCGCTGATGTTCTGTGAACACTGACTGCAATCGGAAAAAAATCTTTTGTATGCATTTTAGCACATTTAGTGGTTTTTGAACGATTATATTTTGCACTGCATTTATTATATTTTTAGAATGTTTTTCAAAAAACGTGGGAACGTCGGCTACAAGCGCCTGGCAGCGAGAACCTTAAAATATTTTGGGGTTTTGATTTATGTTGAACAAAAAGCACGCAGTGGGCAACATATTTCCAAAGTGGTGTAAGGGAAATTCCTAGATTGTTGCTGTCGCGAGGCAAATGAACTGAAAATGGCGGACGCACAAACATTAAAGTCATCGCCCTTCATCAAAACTTCTGGATGGGAACTACCCCGCTCGTTACCTTCTACCATAGAGCTTATGCTTCTTTCCCGAAACGTAGGTTGAAACGAAAGCCTTGTACGGATTCCAACCGCTAAAAGCCCTTTTTAAGATGGAAATCACGTTTGAGACTCACTGCTACCCACAAAACATTTTGCAGACTACGAGTCTACGGCCGTAATCCAAATTATTAATTGCTGTTTGCTTCCAGCGATCGACCGCTTGACTGAATCATTGTACTTAAAGTAGAAACCTGACTCAGTCGTTCATCAATACGTCACAGTCTCCGGCATCCGACGATCGACTGAAGTCTGTTAACTTAATTATTGCCATTTAACTCTGTCAAGAAAGCCGACATAGAAATTAATAGAGCTTTCAAAAAGAGCGCAGTTCACAGTATTTCGCTACGAGAAAAGAGCATGGTGTTGTATTGTGCAACACGGTCGCTCGCCAGAAAAACATAGTTCCAACTAAAAAAATAGAGAAATTTTGGTACGTTTTCCTATATTTTTGCTGACTACTGGAAGCAGTTGCGTATGCCGAAGTATGGGCACTCGTAGTTGTGGATGCTGAGAGGTGCGTCTTGACCAAAAGCTTAGCTTGCGCAAACAGAAAAACATTTGCGTAACAGATCTGTTGCTGTTGTGCTTATAAACACGTTTTTATAAATTTTCAAGGAAAATCGATTTGCAGTTGAATGAATAACATTTTGTTTAATAAAAAATTGATGAGAAACTCATGTTTTTACAGTTTCAACTCGCGCTTGTTAACATTAGCTGAACGCAACCCAAACCACATTCCACGCAAACCAGCGACATAAAACAATTATGTGCGCTTCGCACTTCCTTGAGGGTCTGAACAATGTTGCACTCAAAGCTTTAACTCTTTTGTGGAAATAAATTGCCAATGCGAAAAACTGATTGCTGTAAATAACCTTTTTCGCGTTTGGACACGATGTTACTTGACTTCATATAACTTTTTTAACAGATTAAATCTTTTAAAAAAAGCATGCACGTCTGTTCCAAGTCCAACAGCGAAAGATAATTTGTATTAGTAACGAAGTTGGTGAAAATTGTGACCTACATAAGAAGCGGCCCTGTTGTTGCTCGTAATGACTGAAATGCTGAGCTTTTCGTCGATGGAAAGTTCAGATTTTCAGGTGGTTTGCGGTTGCAAAGGACCTACTGGACGGCCGCGCTTTGGGATTAGCTTTGCAGCAAATTTTGGTTAACAACTGGGAATATCGTCGCAGGAAACGAAGACCTACCTTAAACTAAATTTCTTTTGCGAAAACGTTGCTTGCATGCAACGAATTAATTATTCACTCGCAAACCTTCGTCTGTTTCGTCGCAGGCGCGCATTACGCGATTGGTTCTGACCGATTTCGCGTGTTGGGGCCCTGTGTGCGTCATCGCTTTCCTCAGCCTCGCCGGAGTTCCCATTGCTCCCGTGACGTATGCATTCGCCGCTGTCGTCATGTTGCCGGTGAACAGCGCCCTCAATCCGATAATATATTCCAACGTCCTCAGCTTGATTTACGGGTTAGTTGTTGACTGTGGTTGTAGCCTATTTGAACATCTTTTTGTATTGCAGGATATCACTAACATTGAAAAAAACGGGTGGAAACTGTGCATTGCCTTTCGCAGAAATTATCACATTGACATAGTTTTGCTTTTTTGGGTGATGTGTCTTGCTTATTGACTTTTCATTGTCACACGCATATGGAATCGTAATCATATTATCAGGTTCCAATAATAATCGAAAAAAACGTTGACAAAACGAAGAGGAGCGCAGCGATTGTGGGCGCAGTTGAAGTGGCCCCGTTTTAAATGAAAATAAAGGTTGCAACTGCACTAAATTAATGCGCTTTGATAAGACCTGACTCGATGCTCGAGCGTCCACCGGCAGGCTTGAAAATCCGTCTCAGAGACATTTTCTGGCAACGGATCTGCTTTCCTGGTGACAGTAGCGGCTAAAAACAGTGCGATTGTGCCGGTGGATAAAGTAACGCAGCAATGACACTTCTAGTTGAAGTTCAACCCTTTCAGTTTGTACAGCATTGACTGACACCTTTCTATAAATGCACTGTCCAGGACCATGGGTGGCGGAACCTTTTTCAAAGTGGGGGGTGGAAGTGCATGTCAAAAAACCATAGAAAATTTTTGTGGTTTGAATTAACAACTGTGACGTCACAAGCATTGAAATATGACGGCATTGCCTATAGACCAGGTCTAAATTACACTATTTTAGACAAAATTAAATCACTATAAAAACGTTTCGGTGAAACACCTGAAATTCAAATTGGCTGTTGCAGGGGCGACCCACGTTAACGCGTCACTCGGGCTCATCATACGATTTATTCTGACTGAATAAAACCGTTCGACGCTTGCGTCACTGAAATTTCCATTTGCTTTCATTCTGGATGGCATTATGGTTGCCCTGTCTGTGACGTTAGTTACGTAACATTGAATGAAAAATTATCATGATAACGTCTCCATTGTTGAGTAACGAACGTCACAGAGCAATGATAACGCCAGTAAGTCTTCTGCGCACCAAGGCTGTGGAGCCGGTTCTCAGATTTCCGACTCCGGGCATCTAAATTTTTTGTCTCCGGCTCCAACATCTAGAAGATTTTGGCTCCGGCTCCAGAACAATTTGTTCCAAAAAATCAGAAAAAACATTATATTATTTGCATAACTCGCTTGCCCCACAAACTATTCCTGTGGATCAGCAACCAAAATTTCAGTCTCCGGATCCACCATCTAAAAGTTTTTGGCTCCGGCTCCAGCCATTAAAATTACTTCGGCTCCGGGATCCGACTCCACAGCCCCCCTGCGTACTAGATTCATTCATATTAGCCCATGTTGTTGGACAATTTATCGTTCGTTTGAAATTATTCTTGAAATGGGGACTGTCCATTGGATTGGACTTCAAATCCAATGTTCTATACAAATCCATTACTTCAAAAAACCTTCAGTGCGATATGAATTAAGTTTTAAAAATTACTTAATTGCATAGCCCGGCAGCTCGGGCTCTGATGGAAACGAGTAAAGCGCGAGCGAACAAAGTCGAGAGAACGCCTACTACGAACGATATTGTCTTATTCAGGTCACCTGCAACATGAACGCGAAAGACCCGACATGGAACGAAAATATATGAACAGTGACAAGTCCCTAAGAAAACAGCCCGAGTTAACAACTTAGTGTAGTTAAGTGGGACCGTGGGTGGTGGCGCCAACACAGTAAGCAAGCAAGCTCGCGTTCTCCGATATACATCGTAATCCAAGACTCGGCCAAAGCCCGTGTGCCGGAGTAGCCGCTGGGCTGTTAAAACACCAAGAAAACAGCTTAAAACACGGACAAAAATGACACAGCATTGATACCTGTCTTAAACACATTCAAAATCACAACTTTTCCACATCTGCTGTAGAACACATAAGTAACATAACTGAATGCGCATTCTACAACTGTATTTAAATACCAGAATGCAAAGACAAGACAAAGCATATGTAGCAATTAGCAAGTTGTCCGTGCGTATGCCAGTTGTGTTATCAATGCAGAAATAAACATAACTGTTTAATGCTGCCAATGAAAAGACAAAAACACAATTGATATTGATCTGTCAAACATTTCATTTTGCGTATAAGGTTCAGCAAAATTTCACTAATGAGAATGATGTTAAAACACTTGAGATTACACCAATTTTTAATGGGGTGGCACGAACTTTTCCTATACACAAGCATGGGTGTTGGAGGGGGCAGGAATTTGAAAATTTCAGCAAAAAAGGCTGTTTTCTTAGTTTTGAGTGGCAAAAAACAAATTTCACCACTTTTGGGTCCCCTAGAAAAACATTTGGAAAAATCCACTACTTCCCCTCCTGGATAAAATCCTTCCGATGCCCATGCGCACAAGCATGTAAATTACACCATTTTTGTAAAACATTGTGTTGTATTACACCATCTGGCAACACTATTCAACAACACCAATTCGGTACGCAAGCCATAGCAGGGTGACAGAGTGTGCACGGTGTATTCTGCCAAACAAATACGAAATCCTAAATTCACTGCCAAATCACAAATATTACAAATAATATTGACAAAATACTGCCAAAATTCTGCAACATTTTTTCATTAAACGATTTACTTAAACAATGGACCCAATACTATAAATGTGTTACTCAAGCTTATTTAGGCAAAATTCGAAGTTTAAAAGGTGTGGCCAGGCCCCCCAGTAATAAAATTGGGGGGCTTAGGCCCATGCGGTGCCGCCACCTATGTCCAGGACCCAGGTAATAGACAATCAATCTGACGTTATCTTGCTACATTGTGTAGAGGGAAAAATAATCTAATTTTGATTCATTAGTTTTGCTTCGCTTGTGCAATTACTAAGTGACACGAAATCTAAATGATCAATACCTTGTTAATGTGTAGCCACGCATCTACGTAGTTAAAGCCCTTAAGCCTGGGCTCTTTGCCAATCACTGTTACCTAACATGGGTTGTTAGCGACCCGTGTCGTATATATTGGCAAGCGCGTAGAAGGACATCGGTGAATTGGACGTTTTTGTGCAATATTATGACTATATCTTAAAAACTTGATAAACTAAAGCTCAGAAACGAGAAAAACTTAATAAATTTAACGATTTCCTGAACGTCGATAAGGGTTTGGTGAACGAAAGTTAAAAAACGAAAACATGCAAACTCTCCGTATAGGTACAAACAGCATGCAAAGTCAGTAACAAGGTGTTCAGTGACTCTGTGCAGTGTGAACACAGTACTGCAAAAATTTTTAATATTCGTTGCAACATGGTTCCCCACAGTTTTGGTAAAAAAACCTAAAAATTGATAAAAATTTGGTAAAAAACTAAAAATTGATTTTATACCAAATTTATGGCTTGTTGTCCATAACTTTTGAACCAGTAACGCTAGAAAGTCAAAGGCTCGAAAGACTCGGACTATGGACTATAGTCTCGTTCCACTAAAAACTTGAGTCAAAAAATTGGCTCTTGCGGTTGGGTCCCAGGGTCCGATGACCTTGGCCAAAAAGGCCTAAACCTACGCACTACCCGCTTATGAGGTCACCACAAAAAACGAAACTTTTAATTTGAAAAAAAATTCAAACTAGAAGACTCGACGCATCATTTAAGGGTTTGTGAACAGCTCTCTGGCTCAATCGCCTGGACTGTTATGGAGTTACTAAGTGATCCAAGAAACGTGGAATCTACCGCCTCCAGAGGTGGAATCTTGAGAAGGACCGATATTGAATTATTTTGTATTTACTGTATTTGTAGCAAAACTCTTTACGTTTGTGTTTGCCGCAGCTTATCAATATTTATGTCAAGGGTGTCTAACGCATTTGATTTGGTGGGGGGTTGAAATTTAGACATGGCAACACTGCACGTGCGGAATAGACGACGTCACAAATTAGTTGGTGAGGTCACAACTATTTGACTCTGCCCAGTTAATCAGTTCGCTGGCCGCACGGAAACACCTCGTGGGGCGCATGTGGCCCTTGGGCCGAATATTTGACCTCGCTGGCTCGTATGAAATGCGCTTGGAAAAAATATTGCACAATTACCTAGCATGGGTCGCTAGCGACCCTATATTTTTTTTAAAAAAGTTGATTTTTTCTGAAAATTTCACTAACAGAAAAACTTGGTGTGTATGAAAGCTATGCCAATGAGCAACTTGAGGAATGCATGGAGCATGAAAGTAGTGAACCATTTGACATGGGTAGTACGCACTTGTAAATTTCCGCTCAGGTTGGTAGCGACCCACATATGCGTTTAAGGGTTTAAATCCTCTATTTGTGGCACATTGCTCATGCGATTATATTTTGAAACTTCTCGTTTGAATTAATCTGTTCGGTTTCTATTTCATTAATTTCGGAAAAGTAAACAAGAGCTGTTAACCTGACAACTGTTGCCACGTGTTTCACTCTTTTGAACGTGTACTCTCAGTTCTTGCTTCCGGCCGCTGGCGGCGTCGTTGCGCAAGCGGATACGACGTAGTCGCGAGAACCTGTCGCGCATCCGGCATCGGTCGAACGCCAGCCGGACCTCCATCGCTGTCACGCTCACCACGAACGACTGCCCCCCCCAGCCGGAGGGGGCGATTTTGCTCGGAAGAATGGACCAGCGCGCCGATTAATTGTTGCTGATGACGTAAAGCTCTGGCTGAGAAAGCTGCAGCTGTGTCAGCGAGAGAATAACTTGCTGATGACATACTTGCTCGCCAAATGCGCCATATGCGATGGTTCGAAACGAGGTGGTGGGTTTTAATTTTCAAAATCGGAATAAAGTTCTTCTACACAACTTCGCTCCGTCGTATTTGGAACGATGCGACAATTTAGCAGACGACAACACTGCAGTGCAAATCGGCAACTAGCACGGATCCGCAGCCAGCTGGTGTTTTCGTGGGGGGGGGGAATGATTGTAAGTTGTTGTTGCACCAAACAACTCACATGCTTTTGAAAATTTTTGGGGAGGGGGCAATTGCCCG
>Ga0210059_1001179_pt1 | contig 38385 bp, 22 predicted proteins | sample Ectturendosymbi2_FD_188042 | JGI IMG/M metagenome (GOLD analysis project Ga0210059, IMG submission 188042) | Ecteinascidia turbinata endosymbiont from Florida, USA - Sample 2 (SPAdes) (version 2) | ecosystem: Host-associated > Tunicates > Ascidians > Unclassified | place: Key West, Florida... | reverse complement strand
ACTGCTACAGATTCATTCATGCTTCTCTTCACACAGTACGAAGCAACGTGTCTTAGGGGGCCATGCCCCCGATTTTTAGAATGGGTAGTCATTCTGCGCTTTGAGAGGCGGTATCCCAAAGAAAATAATGTTGCTCGCCTAAAATCAAACATTTTAACCCCCCAAAACTTTTTGGCCCGGAAAAAAAGTTTGGCCTGGCCACGCCACTGAGTCATTGTATTGCTGCATCGCCTATCAAAGATGTGTGAGGTCAACACTCACGTGCGGAAAAGCGCATTAACTATCGTAACTTGAAGTGAACCTTTGAAGATTCGTTGCCATGTTATTGTTACGCAACAAAGAGCAACAACAGAACAATGTGCTCTCAAGTTTCGTAACGTTTGAGTCTGCAGACCAATGAGTGGACATGAGTGAAATGCAAGCTCATCACTGCATCACATCAGATACAGTACAGTGTGAGTGCCATACAGGTAAATAAGATGTTATTGCAAGAATTTAAATCAAGTAATCGGAATCAAGATGCTGACTTCAGGTTTTCTAAATATTTTTGGTTCTTAGTCCAATTTCCGGGGGCAAATGCCTGTTTAGCACCTCCTGTGGACGCCCATGAAAGTAGCCCACCGTATCTCTTTCATAAACAAGAAGCCCTTGAAAAAATTTCAAGTGATCTTGCAACCCTAGGTCTGATTATCTTCTAAAGTGAAAATGTCAGTAATGGAGGGGATAGATAGAAGTAGCAAGTCAAACACTGCATAGAAATATAAAATTAAACGACATTAACCAAACGAATCAACCGAAGTGTTTTAAAATCGTTTTTGCACATCAAACTTTAATCAGTCTTTGAAAGCAAAAGTATTTTGCTATAGGAAGCTCGATGCACCTTTTTTACTTTGTTACTGATCGCTAGCTTCAGCTGGCGTAAATTCGGGTAGAATTCCAGCTCGCACACGCAGTTGTTGAATCTATGAAGCAATGTGTATAAAATGTATAGCACAAATTATGACTTCATGTGACGAAGCAAGAACGCACCAATATGCTAAGTATATATCAGTATTGGTGGATTTTATACGCAGAAATCAAACACGCACTACCCTGCTTTGATTTCACTTTATATTTTATGGCCGTTTGCAATTTGGATTTGACGCAGTATCTAAATAAAAGCCATCGATTGAAGTTGGAAAATTACGATAACTGTTGGGTATGCTCTATACCAGGGGTCTCGAAACTACGGCCCGCGGGCCAGATGCGGCCGGCGAAACCATTTTATCCGGCCCGCGAAGCCATTTTGTCAATGATGAAAAAATACTATACAGTCACTTACGAAAAATTTGTTGATGTGGTAGAATATAACATATCCCGCAACAATCACATTGCGTAAGACGTCCGGCACTCGACTTGTTCTTTATTACCTTATGTGGCCCTCGGACAAAAAAGTTTGGAGACCCCTGCTCTATACTTAATAAAACATTTAGGCGTTTCATATTTTTATGTCATTAACGGCACTACAACTGCACCCAGGGTGGACCGACGTTAGATGGCGCCAGGGGAAAGAAACAAGTTTGTCGCTCCCATGTTCGAACTTCGAACTTAAGGTCTTTCGGGAGCAGTTGTACTGTGTTGAAAATGGTACTTGCGACATTGTTGCGACTTTTTGGGCGCCCCCAGTGATTTGGCGCCTGGGACATTGTGCCCCTTTTTACCCCTTAGGCCCCTCACTACACCTGCCAGCAAACTGTAGATAATTAGTAAAAGTAAAACAAGGGTCTAGTGGTTATCTAACAAAAGCTTTTGTGCAGTTTATTTTCATGGAACGCCAAGGATGACTTCCTTTTTCACATAAACAATAGGTTCATGGTCTGTTTCAAGGCAAAAATTGTGGTTTGCAATATTGTTCGTCTTGTCACAGAAAATAACTTACAAACCATAACTTCAAAATATGTCACCAGAGTCTCTGGTACTTGGAAACACGATCTATGTATACTGGCAGTCCCATAACCATTGCAGGAAAGCCATCCACTGCAGAAATATACTTTTTCCAATATTGAAAAGTGCTGCAAAACGTCTAATCTTGCGTAATATTCAAAATTTGGACCAATGTGCATTGATGGCTCTTTCTTAGTCGTGAAGAAAGATTTTACGGACGTCATACAACTTTGAACACAGGCGCTGTTTCTTTCATTTTCACTACCAGGCCCGTAACCAGCTTGGGACACCAGGAGGGGCGAAGAGTTTTCTGAGAGGGGCCCAAATTTTTTAACTATGTCCATTATTTTCAAACTATATCCAACACATTTTTCCAGGGGGGCGAACATTTTTCTAGGGGGATTCGCCCCCCCCTGGTTACGGGCCTGTTCACTACCTATAAAATAGCATTGCGACGCTACCCCACAAGTTTACGCTCAGCCTAATCGACGCCTCTGATTTCAAAACAGTAACATGGCAGCCACATTTTAGGCAGTTTTGATTTTATCAATGGTTAATGACACCAAGTTGTGAGTTATTCCTAATTCTGTGGAAGAGAAACAGGCGAAATCTAAAGATATTCTGAGAAAGCATTATCCACTTTGGCAATGCGTGCTTGTGTTTTTCTTTGTTTGACGAAGATTTACCACCACAACTGACCTCAAAAAAATTTTAATTACGTCAAAGTTTAAGATTCTACACGAATACAGAAAAGGCAAAAGGGTAGAGCAAACATGTGAGACACATAATGTATAAAAGATGCATTTCCACTGGTGAATCTACCAATCCCTTTGACAATGCCCTACGTTTTTCCTGGTTTTCTTGCTTTTTCATACAGTTGGGTCTTGCTGACGCTGTTGTCCTTCTGCAAAGACTCGCACTGCGTCTTGGCGCAATTTCCATTTAAAATCGCATCGACTTCACTTGTGTCGCGACACAGGTCCAGGAGCCTCTCTACAAAATCGTTGCATTGCGATGCCAAGTTAATATAATCGTTCTGTGGAAAAAATAGATGCATTGGAGAAATTCGATATTTACTCCAAGTGAGCAAGAAACACTGACTGTTTCGCTAATCAAGTAGCCACTTTCTCCACGAAGCGAGAAAGGTAAAAATAGCTGTATCTAAAACAACTAAATTTGGAAAGGTTGAGATTTCTCTGAGCCAGTAAGCCAGAATCGTATCAGGCAATTATTAGGAAGGAATTTGTAACTACTAACTCACTAACCAAATTCAGTTTTGCGGTCAGTTGCAAGAATATCACAAATTAGGAGCATTATCTTGCGGCAAAGATAGACGACCATCGTATTATTTAGAGACGTCATGAAAAATGGTGAGTACCTTGAATTCTTTTTCTAAGTTGGCCAGCTCAGACAATTCGTGACTCAGTTTTAATGCCTGTAGGGCGGGATCAGCAGATGCCAGAGACAGATAAGCGGGGCTCGCCAAACCCTTGTAGGCATTCAGTCGTGACAAACAAAAACGCAATGAGTCCTTCTCCTGCCTGCATGCAGAATTGCTACACGTCATTATCAGAAATACAAAACTTAAAGAAACAAGTATGCTATAATCAGTTTTCATACACAGTAGTTATGCTACTGAAGAAATACAAATCAACAATTGGCCGAGTGTACAAGCCTTATGGTTGCCAACGTACGTGGTATGACCTTCAGCGTGTGGCTATTTTAATGGCGCAGAAAGCAATTCTACAGTTTTTTTTAATTTGGGAGTGTTTGTGGGGAGCTTTTTTATAACAACTGAATGCAACAGGAGTCAGTTCAAGTGTGAGATGCTTAATACTTTGTGGTAAGACCATTGCTTATACGCATCGCTAGGCCCATTTTCTATTTACGCATCACCATCTTTGTCTTATTTGTGTTTATTCAAACCATATGTCTCAGTCTATCCTATAGCTCGTGACAGCTGCCGTCTGTTCTAGTGAATTTTAGCAGCTTACCCGGATCAAAACTATGGGATTGAAGGCTGAAAAGTGCTTTCAGCGGTTCTAGGACTGCAGTCACACGGACAACTAGTCAACTACCACCCTGACTACTGCCACTCAGGGCAATTGTCCCTCAGGACAACTGCCACCCGGAAATCTTTCATCTAGAGAACAATTAGAAATATTGTTGAACTTTTCAACGCGCTGTTTTTATGTCGAAAATTTTGGAAATCACAAATCTTAGTTAAGACAGTTTCTTCATCCTCTGACCACTTTGAAGAAGCTTCACATCTACTTAATACTTTTGGATGGAGAATGTCATATCAATGTCATTACATCTTCAAAAAGATTCTTAAGTCAGTGCAGCCCTTTATTGTCGGTTTCGTTCCGGTCCGGGCATTTTAAGTTTTGTGGATTGTCTTACCTTAGCTTGTCATTTGCGAGTTACATATTGACGGCAGCAAGGGCAATATTTATTTTTGCTTTTCCCTCTTTTTGAACAGAACCCAATGAAATAACATCCCTCCTATCACTGCTAGGGATCGATTCCGGTCAAAAAATATACCAAGAGGGTGAATTGTTTATATAATTGAGAACCACTGATTTAGAACACAGAAGTTTTGCGGGCATGATATTGCTCTAAAGAGATCCGTGGTTACTACGGAACATCAATTTGCTGAGAGAGATAGTATGCATTATATCAGAGTTTGAATAAAAAACTTTAAAGACTCACACGTACGTCGGATACAGGTAGTGAGCCAGGGCTCTTTCTACTCAACTGTATTGAGCCTCCACCAGGCTTCAATTCCTTTATGAATTTCGTTTGCCCTTGAATCCACCAAAACCGAAGTAACTATGATGAGGACTTGGGTCATCCAATTCCTATCCTTTGAGAAGATGACTAAGAAGATTTCAAATGGTGCTTGACTGACCACCTGTTTTCGTTTTCCAAGCGCCTTGGTTTTACATGAATTGCTTTATTTAATGCTTGTGCTTACAAACTCAACCAGACACCAATTATCATCCAAAGCTACCGCTGATTCGTTCAAATGCGATAGAAACTAAGGAACTAAGGATTTTCCAACGCCAGTGGAAGCTAGTAGAGGTACTCATACATGTCAAGGCTTGTTGTCATTCCCATGTTTGCTTGGTGTTTCGACGCTAGAAAAATCAGTTGTAAAAACAAAAAAATACGTTTATAATTTAATGCATACGAGGAAGTTTTCCTTTACTTATGTTTTACTTCTGAGCCTGGGTGTTTTTCAGACCTTTGATGGTCTAAAAAACTTTGCAAAAGATAACTTTTTTCCTGTTTGAATCCACAGTTTAATAATCGTTTTTGTGCGACAACCGACAACTCATTAAAACTATTTCTCTTTCACCATCCAGTAATCATCAGAAAATACCTTGAAATGCATTCGCGACAACGACATTTATAATGGTGAGGATGTTCAATTCTGGAACCTCTTCGCAGGAGATCATGCACAATGTCAAATTCTTGACATTGAGCGGCAAGAATAATCGGTGTAATGTCTGACGAAAACCTAGTTCCTTCGTCGTCACACGCGTAGAACTCTAAATCGTCTTCCTAACAAAGTAGACCGGAAACACTTTTAATACTTCAACTCATAGCTATTCTTGATAAAGTCGTGATTAACAGTTTGTCGCACTTTCCAATAACAGGTTCTGGAACGCAAACGGGGAACAATTAAGAAGCTAAGAAAGAGCACGAACACAGGTAATCATACAGTTTCAATACTGCAACAAGAATGCCCATCAATTCACGTTGCTTTGTACAAAAGATTAGGTTTCAATAAACAAGAGACAGATGTTCATGAAATCAGAGATAAGTACAAATGAAAGCACCGTTTAAATTTGTAACTGATGGTTAAGAAGTGTTTGATATTTGCTAATTTATTTGTTAGCAAAACTGCCAGCTGGATTATATGTGACTGGTCACAGCATTGTAAATAGCTTTTTCGAAGATACGTCACCGAAGGTGAGCTTGGCAAATGGATTATTTCAGTTAAACATAAAATCAAACCAGTCAGAAAATGCAACAAATTTGTTTTGAGGGCGGATTCACAAGCTGGGCTTCGCCAAATACTTCAAGCAACAGCCTTTCAGTGTACATTTCTGGCTCGATGCAACACGAAGCAAACAGAAAAAATGTAAAGGCAACAGAGGTAGGATGCAGTCTAATCGTCATATTCACCTGTGTTTTATTTCTTTAGTAACCTCAGTGTGTTCGGGTGGTACTAGAGCAAATTTTGAATTGCTGTGTGTTTTATCCAGCGCCGTGAACCAGTTGTTCGCGTTTTTTATAAAATTTTAACCTATGATTTCGCCAAGGCATTGTATATTTGGCCTTGTGTAGCTGATATTATTATAAACCTTATCAACATCTTTTACTGTACAACTGCTATCCCCATATCAGAGTGCATGTTCACACCATGAGCACTATATGCAATGGATTGGCATTACCAACGTTTTTATTAACAAGAAAAGCCGATGATAATTTAACCCCAAGCTTATTGACGTTTTTTCGCTCCCTTGCATAATTAACAATACACGCAAAACCGGTTACGATATCGGACAAGCCGTGTCGTAGATATTTTACGCTATGGTGAACACGATTTTAAGATCACAGAAAGGTTATGGCGTTTGTAAGCAGAGGAGACTGTATTGCGTGATGGGACATTTCAGCCAAAACTTCTTCAACAATGATAAAAACAAGCATTTAACCACTGCTTGCAGGCGAAGAGCAATTTTCATGGAATTCCTTCGATGACGTCATCGTGCTTATTCAACCGTGGTACAGCATTTTCGCAAACGGTCACAGATAAAATTCTTTTCGCAACATTTCCGAAACTGAGAACTTTTCTGTTTTAATCAAGATGCAGACCGAACGATGAGGACCGTTTGCGAAAATGCTGTAAAAATTAGTAAAAATTAGTAGCCTAATACTAACACCTGGTTCCGTACGCAATAGTGCAGGTCATGGCTTTAGTGTGGCAGATGTATAGGCTACTAGTAAACCTGCCCAACTTTTCGTCTTGTTTCAGCAAATTCGTTCTATACCTATTCTTCTAGCATGTGTTTCTATTTCTATCACAAATGAAGATCCAAACTTGAAGGATAGCCTATGTCAAGGGTGAAGAGATCTTTGAATGCTACCATTTCGGGCAAAATGGTCAGGTGTTTTGTGTCTTTGGCGCATAACGGATCAGATGTGTTTGAGGCAAAACGACTTTTTCTGGCATCCACGAGTTGTGTGGATGTTTTTAGAAGCAAGTTTAGGCTATGAGCTTTCAGGGCTTGCACTGGTTGCAAAAGTTAGGGTCTGATAAAGCGTCATTTGGATCCAAAGTGGTGTAGTAGGTAGGTGCGTTCATCACTTGACTAGCACTCATACGACACTTTACTAAACCCTTTTACCCAAGCCGTGATACTGGTACCAACCTAGGAAGATACTAAAACGTGAAACAGTCCTCACACTAAATTTAGTTAAAAACTATTAGGTTTCGAAGAGAAAATGCAACCAAACAACGTTTTTTAAATAAAGGTACTACGTTAATAATGGTGATTCGTTTTGCCCCTAACAAAAATAATCGAAAGGTTGTTGAAGAACAAGCGGTTTGACGTGGCCATAAGCTTTAATAATAACAACCAACATGTCAAGATTTCTCTTATCACTTTGAAAGTTTCAGTAGTGACCTAATGCTATAAAGTTTCATGAGGCCAAATTGAGGTACCTAACGCTATAAAGTTTCATGAGGCCAAATTGAGACCTGTCTAAAAAAAGTGGTACACGAACAAAAGGATAAAAAAAACCCGTAGAAATACTAACATTTTAAACATCTCCGAAGTTTTGACAATTCCAGCATATTTGTGGTTAAATACGTATCACTTACGAAATTTTCGTTCAGATGGCCTGTCTCAACAAAAATCTTGTAAGGAGATAATTAACCAGTAGGACAAAGAAAAATTCCAATAAGAGCTTTCTTAAAAATGATTAGAATATAAAATTTCACCTTAATTCTTTGAACGTTTCTGCAAATGTCAAAATTGCTATGCAATGGTTTAAAATTTTCGAGAGGGGGGCAAATGCTCCAAATGCCCCCCCCTGGTTGCGCGCCTGACCTGTGACGGGTGACAGGCAACTGGGCAATTTCCATCCCCCGAAATTTTCAAAAACATGTTCAGTTGTTAGGTACAACAAGTCACAACCAGCTGGTTGCGGTCCTAGCTCTAAGCAAAACTGCTGGAAAGAATGATTGCTTTCCGAATGAATTGTCCGTTTGAAGTATCAAACATTTTCAAGTTTAACACGCATGCAAGAAACTTGCAAAAGTATGAAAACTGTTTTCTGGATTTCATGAAAGGTTGCTACATTGCACACATAGCGTTTGATCAGAGACAGCGCTTCCGTTAAGTCGATATTCCAACAATTCCTACTAATAAGTATTGCCCCTGCCCGACATTAGAATAAAATCTCCAGCTTTCCTGTGTTGCTCACAAAAATATGTGCTTGACCTCGACAAAGTTGACATATACACAAAGGCAGCCGAATGATACAATCCGCAACTCACCTCAGTAAGTTGGTTTTTTTCGCGCAAATCGGGCGTGAGGCGATTTTGAACGGAAGGATGGTTGAGTATGGCTTCCACGATGCGAAGATAGCCTCGACTAATTGCCAGTAGCAGTGCATCGCCGATCCTGGACATCAGCGGCTGCTTTATGAGGATTTCCACAACCTGTTCAGTTTAAAATTCCTGAATTGATAAGTTTTTACCCTTTTCTATTTGGCAGGCCACTTCCACTTTGAATGCAATGGCCTAAAGAAGAAAAGAGCAGCTTCAAACTAAAAATCGCACGTTTTAGCTCAACTGTTTTATTGCGATTGCAAACTATGGTGGGATAAACGCTAGAAACAGAAAAAAACTCCTTGAAAGGAACATTGAACATTAAATCTAACCATTTAACCTACATTATTCTAAAGCTTTGCATTAATCTGAAGCTTTACACAAAAAAACTGCTGTTTCTCAGGTAGCCTTTTTTAGCAGTATTTTTTATTTATTTGTAAACTAATTTATCAAAACGCTAACGAAGTTCTGTTGTGACAGGCAGTTTTGCAACAACAAGAATTAACCCCCAAACACACATATCTGGAAACTTCAATTCTAGTTAGAACATATGTTTTTCTTCCTCTCAGTGTCAATATCATATACTGTTTGATAACTTTCATGCCATCTTTTACTGTTTATTTGTTTGGTCACATTTGTCTTTTGCTATATCGGCGCTGAAATCGTTTTAAAACTTTTTTTGTAACTTTTCAACAAACTTCACTCATACAGGGTGGGCCCGTGGAAAACTTTTTGCAAACCTTGATCTGAGTCCGTGGAAAACTTTCTGCAAACTTTGATTTTTTCCTTAACAATGAAAACAATAACAATGAAGTTATCTAATGTGGCGTTATTTCAATGGGCCTTCCGCGGAAGTTCGTTCAAGATGTAATCCACAAAACCTCAACTTAAATACAAAAGAAGGCAGATGCTCAGAACTAACCGCGCAACAAAAAATATGATGGTTGCTTTTCAAAAACTCACCCGGCCTACAACGATTATCTTATAGATTTCAATCTGTATCGTTAGGATGAATATAGGGTCATAGTTCATCACTGAATCGAATTTCTCGCGTATGCTTAGTGCTTAGGCAAAAAAGTCAACCTGCGCAGGACGTACACTTCTGTGCTGATTTTTGCAAAGTGAGCAAAGAGGCATTTTAATCGCTTGGTTCTGCAACTTTATCGCTGTTCCTTCACAGCAAATAAAATTATCGGACAATCGCAATATATTCATTTATCTACAAGCAGACTAGATCACAGCGGTGAGCAATTTACGTCGCTGCGATGAAGTCACACAAAATTCAAACAGCAATTGAACTCTTGTACGAAAACGGTTGCACTACGCGCTTGTATCAGCAAATCAAAACATAAAAAATTAATGAGCGTTAAGAGTTTGATCTTAGTCTACCACCAATAGCGCACGTAGAGACGTAAACTGACCGCAGGCGAGTCAGCGCGTGACATTTAGCGAAAACCAATGCTACAAAGACGATCAGTTCAGGTCATGATCCCAACAAGAAACGTTTTTCACAACGGTAAGTTCAGCGAACTCAATAAAACGCCTCAACCTTTCATAAAAAAAGACTTTGGCAGGCTGCAAAACAGGGCTACAACATCAATTTTATTTCTTCAAAGTCCCCCTTTTTATACTTTTACCACACTTTAGCTAGCAACAAGCATTAGCCGGTTGCTGGTTCTGACTATGGTATAGGTTTGCAGGACCGATGGATAACTGGGATCTCATATCCGCAAATATATGAGAAATTACGGTTCACGGCTTCACGCGCGGTGTTGCCTTTGACTCACCACCAATGCAGCATTTACTATGAAAGCAGCCTCGTGGATCCCGGCGGAAGCAAGTGAAGATGGGCACAGCTGACCAATCTTGACACTGTGAAGGGAGTACAACAGGGGTTTTCAACCTTTTTGTGCCCATGGCCCATTACAACTAGGAAAGATATTGGTGATGGCCCAAAGCTTATAATCTCATAGATTAACACTTCTATAATTTTAGCTGCTGTGCTATAACAATTGCAATACTATGCCATTGCAATTCTCGTAAATACAGCTTCAGCTAGCATTGTAGTTATGCCACAAACGTAACATGCATGTCGAATCTTTTTGCTATTTATCCCAGAAAATAGCTTTCTTAAATCTTGTTTGATAATAAGGACATCATTATACAAGTTTCATAATGCTTTCATTCTGATTTACGCCAAGGTCTGTGGCCCACTGAAAAAAGCGTCATGGCCTTCCACTGGGCCATGGCCAACCGGTTAAAAACCAGTGGAGTACAAGGTGAAAGTAATGACACTGCGTTGAACTACGAGAAGTAGTCATCCCGAAAACCAATGGCGTATCAATGCTCCATGAAGTTGTTTCAGATAATGGCCAGTATTAAAGTATTTCATAACTTAGTGACATAATTGCAATTTAACGATTCAGCACCGCACGAAAAATTCCGTTTAGGGTTGTCATTGTGGAGCTAATTTTCATGAAGCGTGTGACAGACCGCAATAACGAGATCATAAACTATTTTAGGTTGTTTTTGGTAGTGATTTCAGAATCAAGCTTAAAATTCACAATTGCAATGAGGCAATAGAACGATCGCCACAGATGCTGGTAATCCTGGATTCGAATCCCGGTCGGGCCACTCCGACGAATTGAAAAACGGTACTTGCGACCTGTCTGGGCTCGTGCTTTGTAATGGATGAATGCAAGAGAAAGCTTCACGCGTGGTGCTGCACGGTGCCGATCTTCATTTCCGAGCAGCAAAGTGTTCCTGCTATTTCAAACTTATGTTCATAGCCTTGAAACAAAAGTTATCTTTGCCTCTTATTGTTTTATTCGGAGCCTTCAAGGTATCATGTGATATGATCAAAATTAGAAAAACAATTACTTTTCGCCTGACGCAATTGTACCTACGTTCCAGTTGGACCAAACAAATGAATAAAAAAGCTTGTTGTTCGCCTGTTTGCATAACTGCATTTACGCGCAATTGGTAATATATATTTAGAACGTAACTGCAATTAAATTGAAGCCACGTGCATGTGAACATACATCGATGCAATACGCTAGCAGTTTGAATTTTTAATCAAACAAATTTCAAAACTCTTACTTCCAAGTGCTCGTTACCGCATGCAAGCTGGAGAGCGTTTTGTCCCATGTAATCGACGCAGTTTATATTCAGAGCGCAAGATTCTTCAATCATTTTTCGAACCGTGGGGATATCTCCATACTCTGCAGCTTCTAAATAGTTAAGTTCTTCCCGTGTTGGTTTAAACAAAGAACCAAATATAGACGAACCACGGTTGCCGCGTGCATTGCTCCTTCGTCCTAAAAAATCACCGCATCTTTTTAAAACCTGCGATTCTGCTCTTGTGTCGTTTTTTAATTGCCTACAAGATTAAAGATAAACCAAGTGTGTGAAAGTCAACTTGCATTTTGAAACAAGACGATTCCACAAGCATAAATACTATAATTCTAATAACATTGGTTTTCTATTTTTAAAAGCTGTTCTCTGTTTCACCAAGTTTTTGGTGATAAGTACCTTTGTATTTGAACCAAAGCTGTACACAGGAAAATACAAAAATAGCTATGTGAAAGCGCAGCATCAGGCTATTTGATTTCAACCAACTTGCTGGGCTGAAATTCGAGCAAGCCGTGGTACAAAATACAGCAAAATCGTGAGTCATCATATCAGGCATTATCACGCGCTATACTTATCATACCTCGCTGCCACTAGCACACGCGCGTGGAAATCAAATGAAATGTCACTAAACGTCACACACAAAAAGCATGACTACAGGTCTTCAACGAAAAATCTTGTCTCAACTAGCATCTCAAATAGCATTTTTTTCAAAACTTTATAATGTACTGCGTTTTTTAAACACTTTTGACAATATTTTGCAGGTAAGTTTTATGCACAGCTAAATTCCTTGTTTGTAACTTACAGGTATGAACTTGAACTTCATAAACAGTTCACAAGCATGCAATTCAATCACTTCCACTCTGCACGTAGTAGCTATCCTATTACATAGACGGGCGTATAAATCTTTCGTTCATTTCAAAACTGCTTGAGCCACTTCAAAGACCATAGTATCACCTATGTCGGTGGTTTCACAGTATAACAGAAAGTAAAATATTAGTAGCCCGAAGAACCGCTTTTACCTGGGAACAAAACTAAACCATCTGAAAATCCTGGTTTCTTCGTTTTAACCTCGGAACCCTCCCACATGTTCTCAAGTTTTGCAGTTTATGAAAGATGGCGAAGCACAGCTGCAAACACAGTTCCAAAAAGGTTTCTGGGTCGTGAAACACCAAGTGCTTTGACAAACAGGCAATCGATTGGACACCAAGATTTTGAAGATCGAAAAAGTGACGAGTCGTGATTAGGGTGGAGATGCGTTGAAGCGAAGAATCATTTTTGTTTGCTCAGATTCAATTTAAGCGCAGAAAGAATGCAATACTTTCTTGGTGAATGATCTCCGACATGTTACCTTGTTCTAAACAGCAATGGACCCTGTGATTTATTAACAGTTTATTAAAGAATTGACAATTCTCGCTTTTAATTTCATTTCGCATGCCGTCACCAAGAAGAGTAAGGTTTCTCAAGTTCATACATATCGGAACAAGTGGAAAACGACGTGCCTGTTGCATTTTTGTCAAGCTGATATAAACAGTGAATACCTCTGAAAATTTACTAGTGAGTTCAACAGCATGCAGTTTGAAGTTCTGTGTTTCACCAAAATTAAAAAAAATTGGCAAAGTAAGAGCATTTTCAGTAACAACGTTTCAACGCTATGCAGATGAAATTCATCATCCACAAACGACAAAATTAGAATTTTTGACTAACTGCTACGATTCGCATGCCAGGTCCAGGTATGGTTCGGGAAAATTGCGCCAATGGTGGTGCTCTGTAACATCTCTACACAGACTTTCCATTAAATAGGGCGTCAAAATATGAGGTATGCCTGCGTATTGGATGATTTACAGGAACTAGTCCTAGACGTGCCACGGAACTTTTAGGCATAAACGTTTGAAAGGCTGGCTAAACCACACAACCACTGCCTCTGTGCAAAACAGGAAAATGAAATAGTTAGCAACATGCAGGTCTATTTCACACGTAGACAATCTGCGCTATTGTAGTCTTTTACTGTCTATCAAAACTTCAGTTTGAAAACAAAGCCTCCTCGCCCACGTTTTTTACGCAGTTAGTGCTCACGGGAAGACTCACTAAAAACCGTTGGTTGGCTTCATTTTATCATTAAAAATCGTGAATTTATTCTACAATTTTAGTACACAATGCAATTCATCACACTCGGAAACATTTTGTAAAATGTGAGATGTACAACAAATAAGTGAAATATCAAACATTTCACTTATTGGTAGCACTTATTATTAAGCTTTCGAGCACTTTGACAAAAAAGAAATTGAACCCTTTATATAAAAAACAAAATATGAGATAGTTTAATTTCATAAATAGCAAAGAGTAACAACGAACCAATCACCAACTAAGCTTTCTCCAGTGCGAATTGGTCTCTGTCAGTATTTACATCCAACTTTCAATGCCTGAATGCAACAGTCGTCATTTACTACAGGCATGGTATTCAAGAACAAAATCAACTTGTAAACAAAAAATATTCAAGCATTATGTGTGTACAATGCAATAACAGAAAATCAAATCAGCAATATAAGTACAATAAAGCCGGCCTATTTCTGCTTCAAAAAATATTCCCTTAATTTCGTGTCTGCTGCTTGCTCTGAGCAAGTTAGACGCTCTTAATTAAGATTAACTAACAAGATTCATATCGATTGATAAAATCAATTACACTTTATACGTCACAAGTTAAGCTGGTTACTTGTACACCACAGGCGAACTAATACACGAGGGAACACCTAAGGAGATTTAAATTAGAAGTAAAAAAGTAGTTACGAAAATACTGTAGTCTATCTGAAGCAGCATCTGCAACCTATCTCGATGATGAGGCCTAATTTCATGATAACTATTTCGGGTAAATTTCAAAATGACACAACAAGGGTCCCACGCATAAAAATCATGCATAAAACATGGGCTTTGCCGACCAATATCACATCTGAGATGAGAAATATATTGAAATGCAATACACTCCCCAATCACCTCTTAGGTGATGTTACATATATGTGACAGCTGCTATACCACGTCTTACGACGTGTGTGAGATTGTGAGAGAAGGCACTAGCTGGAAGGCTTTGCTATGGTTACGGCGATTTTTGTATTACCTGACGTTGTTGCTCTGGAGTCTGGACTGATGGGAATTTTCCCTCCTACTCACAAATAACCTGGGGCATGTGAACCCCTTAGGGTTCCATGAATGTGTTTAGGGGGTCCGTAAACCATCCAATCAAAAAAATCCGCTGGTCTTTATTCCCCACTTGGGACATTATTTAGCTTTATCGCACCACAACTGTAGCCTGACATGCTCTGAGATTTACTTCCTGCAATGTCAAGAAAAATTTCTCACATATTATTGTTTTTTGCTTCTCAGAGTAAAGGAATAAAGTTTGCTGATTACTTTTTTGATGTGTGTTGTGTAAATTAAAACTTTTTGCTTAGATGTCAGACACCCACAACAAGCTATAGTACGGGAATAACTATTACCATAACCACTGAAAAATATTGGTCTTAGTCTTAGACCTCAATTATTTTTCTTTTCCTAACCCAAACCCTAACCCGGCACACTTACCTAAACACCAAACCCTAAGCCCTGATCATTAGTTTTATCGGCGTATTTTATATGTAGAATATTACTCATGTGCATGCGCACATGGTGTGAAGTTAGAAATTTCGCAAGTCAGAAATTTCGCTTGACACCGGGGAGGTTGAGGTGGTCACACTATGAAGTGACCAAATCTAATTTCTCAATAATCTAGAAAACGTTGACAAAACGTAGGGATCTGTAGCGGTTTTGGGTGCAGTGAAAGGGGTCCGCAACGACAGAATGTTTGAGAACCACTGTTACAGTAAATCCATTGAAAGGAGTTGTATCACACCAACAAATCAATGGAGATTCTTCACGCAATACCTGCTTTTTTGTCCCACTCTCATAAATCTCAGGTCAAGGCCTGCAATAAATCGGAATTATTACGTCACTATGTTATAATACAGAAGAATCGGAGCAGATTACTTAAAAACACTTTTGCTTGAGAGAAGGCTAATCATTGAAAAACTTTTTCACCGTAATGTCAGTAAAAGCTCAAGGAAAATGGAAAACAAAAGTGAGCAGCTTTATAAGATTGCAGGGCTTATCCAACCTGGCTACAACATCATCAATGCAGAAGTCAATAGGCGACGGAAGTACTTCAACTCTCGATCAAGCTGTGTACAGGAGATTCTGCTTTGAGACAGCAGAGGAAAAACGGATACGAAAAAACCTCGAGGTTCTAAAGCAGATCAAAGTGTAATCTAGAAAAGCTGTGGACTAGATTAAGTCAGAATCAAAAACTGTGCCAAAAGAATGACGAAAGCCATTCAGTTTTACTGCGCAAACAACAGTAATTTAGCAGGTTATTTCCAAGAACACACTGGTCATGTTTTGTGTGCATGGTGTTTTGAGCTGAAAGATTAGGAGCTCATGGCTAAAGTTCGTTGGTTTTGGCAGTACAGTTAACATGATAATATTGGATGTGGTGTTTTATGCACGCTGTGTAACTCAGTTAGTATTGTCACAGCACAGAGTAATATCATGCAGAAATTAATTTTCTGAGCATAAGTAAATAAAGTTCTCTCCACACCTTGAGTTTGCGTTGCGCGGAACGAAGGCCAGAGAAGTAACTTTGTGGGCCTTCAGTGTAATTACAAATTAAATCTACAGTTGTTCACAACACGACCCACGTTGAAAATTCCTTAAATCAGGGGTTCTCAACCTTTCAACCTTTTTTCTCCCGTTTACCCCTTGCCAGCTTCCTAGCATAAAATTTCTCCCCTGTTGTTTGTTTACTCACTAGCGTTGCAGAAAATTGTACAACAGCATCATTAAATTTACCCCCAGGATAGGTAAAATTTACCTCCTAGGGGTAAATTTACGCCCGTTGAGAGCCCCTGCCTTAATTGGAAATAATATGCGCCGCCTCTATTATCTTAGCAAAACTTTAATTATATTAAGGCAAAGGCACGCACTAAGTTTCGGTGGTAATTGTGGGCCTATAACATTTAGTTAACCACAAAGACTGTAAAAAATTTGGGCAAATTTTGGTTAAGTTTTTTAAAAGTTCATCCATACGACAAATTGCACCTGTGAATAAGAAAACGAAGTTGGCAGTCTTACGTTTGTGGCTTTTTCAAACATACTGTCATTCACAGTTTTGCATTTTCAAGCAGGTATCTAGAGCAAGGCTGCCCAATCCGCGGCCCGCGGGCCACATGCGGCCCCCGAGGTTGTTTCAAGTGGCCCGCGATGTAATAAGTTCGTAAGTAGACTTTTTTAATTTTTAGTATTTTTTTATAGGATCAAGTATATTTGCCATCAAAACACACAAAAATCATGCCTGTTGTTTCTGTTATGGGCCTACCACCGAAAAATTTGTATAAAAAACGTTTCGAAAATATGTCAATTTTTTAGATTTGGTTTACATCCATACAAGCTAGCAACACTGCCTGCAACTATAGGACTCATTTTCACCTCGTGTTATCGCATAAAACTATCAAAATCAAGGTATTTGTTACGTCACAAAAAACGTTTGTGGCCCGCAATAAATTTCCTCATGTGAAAGTGACCCGCAACACTAAAAAGGTTGGGCAGGCCTGATCTAGAGTGCAGAACAACTGACCTATAACAGTCATTATATGCTGCGCGAGTTAAACCCAATTTGCAGTCATGGGCGTCGGAAGGATTTTTTCCAGGGGGGGGTTGCTAGGGTATTTTTCCAAATTTTTTCCAAAGGGGGGCCAAAAGTGTCGAAATTTGATTTTTCCCCCTCAAAACTAAGAAAACAACCTTTTTTTGCTGGAGATTTCAAAATCCAGGGGGCCAAGGCCCCCCCGCCCCTCTTTCCGACGCCCATGTTTGCAGTGTTACCTCTAAGAAAATTTTACACTGAGCAAATATTTGTTTTCTTGAGCATGCAATTGCGTAACCATGCACACACACAACCAGTGAAGCGTTTTAAGTGGTAAAGGGTTATGCGATATATATACGATATTAAATTTGGGATGATGGAAGTGCGCGAGAATGAGCTTTCACTACGCAGATAGTCTGGTGGTACTGCGCAGTTGCGCAACTGTAGAGGGAACATTGCCCATTTGGTTTCACCACTGAAGGAAAAGAAGTGGAAAAGAAGTGGTCTGTTTTTGATAGTTGCTCCACAAACAATAACTTTAGAGATCAAAGCAAAGAAAAACCCATAAAAGCACAAATGAGACAAAAAAGTCTACAGCAAAGTCTACTATTATTGAAACGCGAAAATTTGTTATTGCTTCGAAAAATATGTTTCCAATGCCTTATTTTTGTATCGTTCTGCATTTGAAATGTGAGCAGTTAAACGTGATCCATTATACTCGCGTAATGAAAGTAACTTGCCTTTTTCAGAAAAAATGTTGTCGACCCCTGCATGTGCAGCCATGCTGTGAAAATTAGAAAAGATATTAAAAACTATCATGTGTTTCAAACCTTGTAGTCAAAGTTGACTAATGATATAGGAAATATGTTTCATGAATCTATTTCTTTTTTAGCGAAAAATTATTTCAGAAAACTGCTTTAAGATTGGGTTTCCGAGTTTCAGTGTAAGTGGCTGACACGCGAAGAGTAGTTTTGAAAAGGCTCACTTCTAACCAACACTTGAAGCTCAAATCTTATCTCTTAAAATTCATGGCTGCAACTCAGTAAGCAGGCATGTATGGTATGTGGTCTGATAAAGATGGTCATGAAATCCTTAAAAAACGGGCCTTTCTAACTTCATTAGAGTGCCCTGATCTCCAAAATAAAAATGTTATTATCAGAGCAGTTCTGTCTATAAGCCTCTGTTTCAAAGATGTAAGAAAAAACGTCACAACATAGCTTTGCATTCCATCCATCCATTTTCATACCCGCTTTTCGTCTCAGGAGGGTCGCGGGGACAACAGCCCTAAGTGGACTTGAAATATCTCACGGTTTTACGGGTTTTTAGCAATCTCCGATAGTTCTGCTGGCTCCACATCAAGACGGAACCAAGCAAGAAAGAGATGTAATCAATTTTACAGCTGAATTGAAAAAGTTTTGAGATTCTATCTTGGAAAATGACATTAAATTTTAGATGCAGACCTTTTCGTTTACTTTAAAGCATAGTCCCATTTTTGTCATCATGAACATATCAACCAACTGAACAAATCAATGTTTGCTTTCGCACCTACCTTGCATCAGTTAAACGGGCAATGTACCTTCATCGATAAAGTCACCTTGACTGCATATAGTCTTCTAATAAATAACTGATGCCAAAAAATATTATTGTCATGTTGCTGATACCGAGACTCTGATCATATTCTGTAGTCTGTTTCTTATTTAAATCATAAAGAAGTTCATTGCAGCAAGGATTGAACGATCGATTGGCTGAAGCTGAAGTTGATATAAACGATGTAGCGGAAAAGGACGACAATGACATTAGCTTCGAGATATCGAACATGGTGGCTTTTGTCTTGGACTCAATTTACTTTAAAGGTATGCAACTATTTCGCTGTGATTATTTAAGGTGTTCTTCCTTATTCTACATTCTCTAAGAAACAATATCGCCAACAGTTTTTAAGTGTTAAGATTCGAAAATCCTCAAGTATTTTGTCTGCAGGATCAGCTGTAGCTACGCTAAACAAACCTTTTTTATGTTCACACGAGTACCTAGAAAAAGGTTCATGCGAATACGAGCGAAGAGCATGATAGTAATGGTAAAAACGGGAGATGAAAAAATAGCGGTTTTCGGTAATATACTGGATAGGGACAACAATAATGTTACGTTACATGCTGTCATATTTTGCCCCTGTGTGGTAGATCACTTGAAAATTCTTTGTTATTGTGATAAACGGTACCTTTTTGCTGCAAACAACGCCGTCACCTAATGGAAATCACTTGCCGTAAAAAAAACTAAAAGTTTACACAACATCAAATGTGAACCAGCCTTTCCTACATTTTTTTGAAAATAAAAGCAGCCTTCCGCTTTACAAAAATACACTGGTATCCTTGTTAGAAACAATCTCACATATGAAACGTTTTTTTCTGATTTACTTCGAAGTATTAACAAAAAAGGAACAGCTTAAAGCAGGGGTTTGGAACCTGCGGCCCGGGGGCCAAATGCGGCCAGCGCGAACGTTTAATATGGCCCGCATCAAATTTTTCGTCACCCAAGTTAGAACACAACATCGCATCAAAACGAAACTCCCTGGCAAACAGGCACGTTGACAGTAGGTTAAAGAAGTCTCCCTTCCTCGTTGACATAGCTTTCTTTCCTTAGTTTCCGTCGAAAGATAAAGAATATAATTTTAAGATAAAATTAATTAATTTAGTGGTCCGCCAGCGATATTCCAGAATTCATGTGGTCCATGATAGTAAATAAGTTGCCTATCCCTGACTTAAAGTATTGTAAAAAGCAAAAAGACGACGTTTTTGCTTTTCATTGTAAAAGTCGCTTTACCTTGTAGGCCTACTTACACAGCTACAAAGATACTGCATATATTTTTATCTTTTTAGCTACAGTGGTCCTCTTTTAAACATGTGCATTTCGCTTAAGAACCTGACAAAAGAGCTTGTGAATTGTAAAATACGTTACAGAAGGTCACGAACACAAATAGTGTGGCCATTGTAATTTATTTGCATGTTTCTGTAAAATTATTTAGTCCAAGAGAACCATAAAGTAAAGTGTATGGCGTATATTGAAAGGCGGAATATGCGGTTCGTCCGCTTTTGGCGTTCGGAGGTATCTTGAGGAATGACATATCCTTCCTTTCAGGGTAAGAAAACACTAACGTCTAAGCCTAGTAATAGCAGTCACTTTTTCAAAAAATTCTTCAAAAACTAAAGGTCCACTTCATCAGCGCTCACTGTAGGGTCTTAACTGTTTATAAAGACCGCAAACAGTGACGTACGCAGAAAATTTTCATGGGGGTGTTTTGGTTCAGGGTCATATGGTGGTCATTTGTATTTGGTGTTCGCTGTTTGTGACGTCACAATTTGACGTCATTTCCATGTTTTCAAACCAACGTTTTGGCCACGTTTCTTGACATAATAATGCATATTTTTCTGCATCCACTCCCCTTATTTCATGCGGCATTGCACTGAATATAAACTATCAGCGATCCAAGTTAGGCTATCGGAGGAAAATAAACTCAACGCTACGACACAGCAGTTCATAACTGCAAAAATATCAGGCTGCACGTTAAAATAGGGGAATGAAACACACTCACCACTACGTCAGAGCAATTTACAACTGCAAAACGAGGCTGCGCTAAGGTCTCTTTAAATACGGGCAGTTGAGCATTAAAGGTGTGCGGCTGGACTGGCTGGCGCAGACCATGGTTTGCGAGATCGAATTTTACTAAACTACACAAGAATTGAGAATGCGCATAAAGGACACAAGAAAACGTTTGTTTTTTGTGATCTATAGAAGTCCACAGGTCCGTATCGGAGTCCACAGGTCAGGAGGGGCGAAGCCTCCCCAAGAAAAATTTTCGTTCCCACAGGAAAATTCTGTTGGACGTATTTTGAAACCATTGGATATGGTTTAAAAAACTGCCCCCTCTTAGAAAGCTCTTCTCCCCCCCTGGTGTCCCAAACTGGTTACGGGCCTGGGAGTCCAGCAAATGTTTAGTTTTCCTTCTTCCCTGCTGAGACATTATCAAATGCCTGAATGCTTCTAAGTTAACAACTGCTGTTTTTGAGCTCATGCAACAGTTTTATCATGCTACAGAAATTGCTAATGTAGCCAATGCGTTTAGCGCTTGCGCTGATCAGCCATAGAAGACAAAATAAAGTCAACTGTTTCGGATAAAGTGAACTATCGCGGAGCACAATCTTAAACATGCGTAGTGGACGAAAGATCTGCAGAAAGTGGTGAGTTGGTTTCTGGACGCAGACGATAACGAAGATTCCCCCAGATCTGATTATTACTTTTTGGCCCATTTACAATGTTCCTTGAAATTTGCATGCAATTCATTCTGTGGTATTTGCATTACGTCGACAAATTAACAAGCAAAAAGTATGCGAAAACAGTTAATCTCATTTGCGCAGGTAATAAAGTTTTCGTAAAGTATCAAGCTCAAGGGTTTTTTAACCCCAACCCCCCCCCCCTTGCGTACACACTTGACCGCAAAATACATACGATATCGTGATGCTGGTTGCCATAGAGCAAGGTTACGCAAATGGCGGACCGCGCGATGGCCGGACCTCGTCAGCCTCTCAAAGGTGCATTCTACACCCAGAAGTTTTTATCCCAAAATTTTGCCCTTTTGGCCGTACTTCTAAAGCATTTACTCCTCGCCAACTGTGTGATTGTCGATCAAGCTGTTGATTGTCGAATAAGCTGTTGTTCAGCTAAATTGCAGTGCTCAGTCACCTGAGTTGGGCAAGCTACGATTTTTTGGTTCAAAGTAATTGTTTCGTCATAATTGTTTAACAAAAGCTCGTCACTACAATATCAGTGCTGGTGGAAATAGTGGATTCAAGGCTAGAATATAGCAACGAAACGTTTTCTTTCCGAAAGCAATACAATTATACAAATTTATTTGGGCACAGTTATGAAAGATGCTTGAGTAAGGGAAGAGTTTTGCAGAGATTTTGGTCCTTTAGGAAATAATTTTTATTTTTTTGCGGGAAGTCAACAAGATGTGAAGAAAAGCCAAGGTTCAACAAAAATTCAAGTTTCCCTTTCTTTATCAGTTCCTAAAAAAGCTGTAAAGGCATTTTCAGCTTTTTAAGGAAATGATAAAAAAAGGGAAACTGTTGAATTTTTGGCTGACATAGTGTAACACCTCAGCGACTTGAATGTAGAACTTCAATGAGAAAACATAGCCTACAGCTCTTGATTTGATCACTACTACTTGGCCTTTCCAGAAAAAGTTGAATATCTTCAAACAAGTCATTCAAAACGAACTTAGTCATTTTCCAAGGCATTTGGAGAAAATTAAAGCAAGAAGATTCCAGATATATTAAACTTATTGAAAAGTTGATTACCAACATTGTCGAACAGTTTGGCGACTTTCTTTTCGAAAACAGTTGCTGCTCTCTCCTCAACAGGCTTTTTAGTAACAGACATTACCGAATTCTCAACTGAAGCAAAAAGACACATGCACATGTGTGCACCAAAGATGAAGTGAAATTTTTATAGGTACCAGAGCTCTGCTGGGCATCTTCGCTTATATTTGTTGACAATGACCCATCATTCACTGCATTCACTGATGAAGGTGGCGGAGCGGAGCTCCGGTAGCTTGACACCACTGCTGTGGACCAGGTCCGTCGCCAGCTGGGGGCCAGTGGTGCCCGGCCCCCCCATTTGAAATCGGTGCCCCCCATTTCACGTTTGGCCCACCGGTTGCTGCATACATCCAATACTGTATTTTGAAAATGTGACCCCCTCTTCTGATTTTTGGCCCCTACTTCTCGTTTTTGGCCCCCCCTGCTGCTACATCCTGGCGACGGGCCTGCTGTGGACGCAGCCAAAACTCAACTGGAATTAATTAATTTCCAATAGAATGCAGCAGTGAAAGAAATATTTTTGATGGCACACCTGAGAACTTCTTGTCAAAGGAAGGTATCTGCAATTTTTTTTTCACTCCTCGCAAATAGTTAGTGGAAATTCTTGCGGTGTTTGGGTCTTCCTGCTGCTGCTGGAGGGGCGAATTGTCCCCACTTGCTAGCTACAGTAAATATAAAATTCGGGCCCCCACTTGGCTTATACTTCAGTTTTAGTATTCTATTGGTTTTCAGTAGCTTTTTTTCGTTTTTAGGAGTAGGCTTATTTGTTCGTGATTTAGGGTTTTAGTAGTACAGCCATCCACATCCAGAATCACCGTCATTTCTCAGGATTTTTCTGAGTGTTGCTAGCAACCCCCTACAGTGGGCAGTGGAACTTTTTCAGCTACGTTGTCCCTCCTGGCCTAAACACCTAGTTGCGCCACTGACTGCTGACAGTCCGCACTTTCAAAAAAGAAGCTCATAAAGAACAAGTATCGCATCTGAATAAAACTTGACCCTTACATTCTACTGCATTCACTGTCACTACCTTGGAACAAAAATTTAGGTAACTGCCAAGAAGCACAAAATGCCATTGCTCCCACCAGCAGAACATTAAATAACGCTGACAGGGTTTGTTAATATCTGTATCCATTTACCGGATCTTGTATATCTCTATACAGTATAATCGTGTTAAATTCTCATATTACGTTTTTTGTTAGAAAAATCCAAGACATGTCACATTTGCATGATTTTGTGGGAGTGACCGGACCTCGAATAATTTTGACATTTATAACTGGACCCTTTCTTAAAATAATTGAGTATCCCTGCCATAGAGTATGGCAGTGGAAACAATGGGTGTATTAGCCAATGGTGTCATGAATATTAGGCAGCTATTGTACCTGTACTTTCAGCTATAGATACTGTATAGTATAAAAACTGAAGTTTTTTGAATGACTTTATCAATTTGATTTGATGCACTTCGTACTTCGAAAATTGAGATTAGTTCACTGTGAAACACCCTGTGACATATATATAATCTGCATTGCTGTTTCTGAATTTGGTTTAGAAGAAAGAGATTTTTTTACACATTACTGTTTTTACCCACTGAAGTAGCACCCTGCCCTTTGTAAACTTACACGTTATTTTTGGCGCAGGCCCTTATGCGCTCTGAAACAAAGAATGTTTGATCAATAAATTAACCAATAAATACATTTGCTTATACAACTGGTTCATTGTCAGCGGGGCTTGAAACAAAGGGCAATTACTTGAAGAGGGCGTGATTTAAGAAAAGGGTAAGATCCACTGGTCTAAAACCTGGTTTCACATGAACGGCTGAGATGGCCCAGGCAATAGAACGCGCGCCACATATGCTGGTATCCTGGATTCGAATCCCGGTCGGGTCACTCCGAAGAATTGAAAAACGGTACTTGCGCCATGTCTAGGCTCGTGCTTGATAATGGTTGGGTGAAAGGACCCACTGGTTGTGGGTCAATGATAACGCGTGTTATCATTGACCCACAACCAGTGCAGCAATCAGCATTCAGTGTGAAAGTAGCCGCGTAGCCCACGGCGCAAGTAAGCGGAAATGGGCGCCTGCAGACCACTCATGACACTCCAAACTAGTATATTGAAACTTTCTTTATGTCTTTCAAATTGATCTTACAACAGCAAGCTAGACTAGGTCCGGCCGAACACTTGCTTCAAGAGTGTTGACATGCTACTTCGCAGAGTTTAGAAAAGTTTCGTGAACAAGATTGCAGGAAAGTAGTCATTATAAAATACATTTTTGAATTTTATCACTTATCACTTGTTATAAGACACCACGAGGCGGGTCGCTTTTGCTAAAAAGAAGCTTCAATTTAAGAGGTTCAATTACTATTTTAGAAAAAATTGCCCCAGTTTCCACATTTGGATCCGCCCTGTGCACAAATGTGTCTGAATCTTGACATTAAATTCGTTTACTACCAAACAGTTTTGCTCCCAATGACACAAACTTTCGACACAATCGATTGAGAAGTGGAACTGGTGCACTAGTTAGGTTACAAATATTCAACTTCAGCAGCAGCTCAAACGTTCCTGTTTGATTTACAGATATTCGTGGCTTGAAGCAGAATGTCTTTGATATTTTGCTGCTTAATTGTTCTTTTTTTGGTAAAAAAGCAGTGTGTTTCTTTATGCATGTTTATGTAGGCTGATGATTCAGTTCGATCACGCTAATGTTACGCAAATTTAGTTTCCTTTTGATAAGAAAACATATTGTTTGGAATGAAAACGAGCAATACTACAGTTGCGAGATTCGCGATTGCCAAACGCACGTTATTCTGTTTTTTTTCAGGATTGATTTTCTTTGTAATTGCCATAAACGCACTGCACATTGCGCTTCAGACCGTCAACAGCCTATCGGTCTCTTACTCTCAAGTTTTTCATGTCGTCGATAACTTAATAATGGGAATCTTCACCTGCGAAATTGTCCTCAAATGGTACAGTGGGTTTGTTATATTTTGGAAGGACCCTTGGAATGTGCTGGATTTTTTTGTTATTTTTGTGTTGCATGTACGTAAGTGTTTTAAGTTAAACCGATACTGCTTCTGAATTGATAAAGCACATTGTCGATCCCAGAAGAGTTTGCTCATCTAAAAGAAAAAAAACTTACGAGCCGCGAGCCTATCGGGGCACAAATTCAATTTAAAGAAAACGTTTTTCAGCAATGCAGTTAAAATTCTTTGAAATACAGGTGTTATTAATTGTTGGACAAAATCACTTGAAAATTTTTGTAAAATACACTTCAACACTGACAATAACAAAACAACTTGTTGAAAATTTTGGACTTGATCATGATAATTAATGTTCTTTGCTCTCGCAGTTTTATTTGCAACAAGATGCAATTACAAACCAGTGGATGAGCTTTGTGTTGCTTTAGTAACCTGCATTCAAGATTGTTATCTTAGCTACGTGCTCTTTGTTTCATTTCCAAGTAGTCTAAAATTTCTGACTCCAACAAAAGTTCCAGCGGAACTTGCATTTTTACCAAGGGAGAAAAATCGTCCAAAAGTCAGGATATTTGTTAACTTATGACATAAGTGTGGAAGAAGCCAACAACAAAGTTTAATGCAAACCTGTGATTCTGTGGATATTGGTAAAAAACTGCTGAAGCCTCATATCAGTAACAAGTTACAGCAATTGTGTTATTAGTTGTTTGTGCAATTATCTTTCTGCAGCGGAAGAAAACAGAAAACGTCTTACCTAACCCAACTATGGAAAACCTCAGACTAGTAACAACTTGTACCAAAAGTGTTAGTAATGTTTTGTGCTATTTATCTTTCTGAAGAGGAAGAAACCGTTTTACCCTCACCTGACTACGGGTGATTACGGTTTCAAATAATTAATACATTCAGCAAGTGTAACGTGTATTGTCATTTTTTTACATGCAGCTGGGTCCTCAACTGACCTTCTTCAGCAATACCCGACTTTTACGGATTTTGCGAGTGATTCGAGCGTTTCGTAGTTTGAGTACAGTAACTAGATCACTAACTGGACTTTCAGTGGTTGTTGAAACGATTCTACAGGTTGGTACAAGGTTTCCTTATATGCATACACTTTTTACAGAGTTTTGTGTGTTGTGATTGTCTTTACCCAGCTGACCTTCAATCTTGTAATAAAGTAATTATTTCAAAATAACTTTACAACTTTACTTAACACTCTAAGGTAAATCTGACACAAACTATATAGCGATCTTCGAAGAATATATTAACATACAACATAGAGCGGTATGCTTTTCGTATGCCATGCGTTTATAATGTTGTGGACTACGAAGGTGGCTCTTCGACATTTTGTAGAAAAAGCGTTTGTCAGCATTAAAAAGCTTTTGAAACACATAAAAGAGAAAAAGAAAATATTGAGAAAAAAACAAAATAAAAAAAAAACTTATAAAATTTTACATGTTTTATTTTGAGACGTTTCATATATTTTTTAATCCATCTTCAGTCATAAAATAAAGCAACACCAGGCAATGTCAGCAATCCAACACAAAGGGTTCTGTGACGCAAGAAAAGTCAGTGTGACGCAAAAGACGTCAAAAGCAAAACCAAAACCCCCAGTCATGTCAAAATCGCTAAAAGCAAAAGCGGGACCAACAGCCATGTAGAACACGGTAAAACAAAACCTATGTAAAGCCGTGACTTACGAAACAAGCTGATACCAGCACGACTCGAGTAGCAGTCGTCTTTTCTTGCTTGTTTTTGGAAGAAGTATTTTTGAAACGTTTGTTAAGAAATACTTTGAATTGCTTGTCTATAAATCAGTCCGGGTAGTCATTCCTAAGAAAACAAGATTTAATATTTTGAAATTCTTTGTGGATCAATTGATAAGAGGTGCAAATTTCATAGGAACGATGCAATAATCTTTGAATGACACTTTTTTTATGTTGTATTGGAGACAAGCGTTCCCATTTATTGGCATGACTAGCCGTCTTGGCTTTGATGTTGGCGTTTTTTGCGTCACACTGACTTTTCTTGGGTCACAGAAACTTTTAGCTTTGAATTGCTGACATTGCCTGGTGTTGCATCATTTTTTGACTGAAGATGGATTAAAAATAATCCGAAACGTCTCAAAATAAAACATGTATAGTTTTTTTAAGGGCTTTATATTGTTGATGAAACTGTTAAGTCTATCCCAATTTTATGCGTCAAAAAAAAACAAAAGAGAAAAACAAAATCCTGTCTGCTAAAACAACACCAGGGCGAATTAAAGCAAACTCCTTGTAGGAAATTTGGTTTATTTCCTACTGCTTCAAGCGGAGTAGTACACAATGTTTCTTGCAAGGAAATCCTCGCAAAGAACCGGACAAAAACCGCAAGTAATTTTTTTTCCAAACTATTGCATCGGCAAGTCTCGTTGATGAATATTGACCGACTACACCAGGCATGTGCAAACTACCTCTCGCGGGACATATGCGGCCCGCTAAGCTCTTTCGTCCTGCCCGATGAACTTCTCCAAATAATATTAATAAAGCCAATTAACTTTCTAAATCTCATTTATATATAGTTTACACAAGCAATCCATCCAACTGCTCTCAATGTGACCGCTGTCAAATTTTATAATTCAATACGGCTCGCGACTCAAATGTTTGCTTAGCCCTGTGCTACACAACAGTACTTTTAAATATTTGTTTAATTACCAAGGGTTTGAATCCTCATCAGCTGCTGACGCTAAAGTGAGTTAAACAATCGACGAACTCAGACACAAAATCGCATAAAGTATTCACAGATGCTTAAACAGCGATCATAAACTTATTCATAATATCTGCGTTATCAACACACATTGCTGTGATCGATGTGTGCTGTGATAATTCCTGTACATGTTAACAAAGATTCATTATGCATATCAACAAAATCCCAGTTGTTTTTCAGCCTTTCATCTCATTACGAATAACAAATACTGAATATTCCTCCCATTTCGTCAAGAGTAAGAAATGTAAACACAACCATCTTTATTCAGATGATAGCAGTTTGCATTGCCGTTGAAACAATACTTGTTTTTGCGGTCAGGTAGCAGTTCGGTTTCATAGTTACTTTCGTCAATGTATTTAATCAAACGCTATTTTTGAACTTGCATAATCAAATACTATTATAATCAGACAAAAAATTACATGCTGGCACTATGATAGAGGCGTCCAGATATTACGGAAGTTGTACAGTATCAACTTTGTACTTTTCTTATTTGCATGAAGTAAAAGGTATGCTTTCAGCCTGCCTAGAAACTGCATCACACGAACGATCGATTCCATGCGGTGTTCGATAACTAACAGCGGTTGTATACATATTACAGCAATCTTATCGAAAGAATAATTTTTACAAAGATAATGTAGCTATTACCTTGTTTTAAAAAATTATGCAAGATTTACCTTGAAAATTCCAGGACGACGTATTTTCTGTAACAGTTGCTTCCATATTTGTCAAGATTCCTTGCAGATCTGCATAAACGACACACTGGAATGCGAGAAACTCAAGCACTTTTTGACTCGGTCATCAATTATTAACGATTTAGAAATTTTGAAAGCTTTTGTAACGCTTATCAGCAAAAACGATTGAAAAATGTAAGACATCACATGCAATCCACCTTTTCATAATGCCAATGCCTCAGTGGAGTAAAAGAACAACCAAAAATGCTATCTTAGCATTTAGATAACAGCAAAAGGCTTCGATATATTTTTGAAGAAGCTCGAAAACCCTTGAAATGTTGCAATCACGGCGTCAGTACTTAAGGGCATGTCTATATGCTGCGTTATAGCATCAACTTTATCCTTCTATTTTCATGCTACGCTTTTCGTGATCATTGTATTTTCAGATCAAGGAACCTTTATGTAGCGCTTACTCTTAATACTTCATTTCATAAGGGCAATAAAAAAGTAAATAGGTTGACATTGGTAAAACTTCAAAAAGTCCTGAGCTGCCTCTGTTAGGACCGTCAGTTGATTGATTCGTGTGACGAAGACAAGCGAAAAGGTCTAAGACGCAGAGCTTTCAGTGTGACTTATAAACTTAACAAAAACCTGAAGCAATGATATTCTTTAGGCTCGAACAAACAAAATTAAGGGCCGAAGACCTATATGACCACAACCAAGATTTACATAATAACAACTATCAAGTTGTTGACACGTCATGGAATGTGTGTTAAAACTGGAACGTGAAAATTTTCTCAAGATTTGGAAACATCCTACCGCAATCTAGCGAAATGTCCCTAAGAATGGTAGTAATAGTGGTAATGGTTTATTCATGCATTTTTGTGACTTAATCACGAAATAACACAAGTGCAACAAGAGAGAAAAAATGAAATAAAAGAGCAGAAATTAATTGCAAGCTGATGAGAATACAAAAACGCCAAATACTTCCGATTTAGCAAATTCATGTGTTCTAATATTTTTGAATCACAAAGGATTGGCGAAAGACCATGTGGGCCAACTGCTTAGCCAGCCCTCTTGCAAGCTTAAATCAGTTTTTCATCGAAGAAGTTTCGCATGTAATAAGAAAAGTGACAAAATCCATCGATTCAACGTCAGATAAGATAAGTAAAAACAACAACTATACAAAAATTAGAGGGGGAAAAGGATGCCTATAGGCATGCATATATGTACACGGGATGAGAAACTGCAGAGGTAAAAGATGTAAGGGAAAAGAGGGGTACTAAAAACAATATTGCAGAAAAGTGACAAACATCTGAAACGAAAGCCAACAGGAATTTTGGCAGGATAGCAGGACGTTTTTGTATTGTTTTCCAAATGAATAAGGAGAGAGAGATTTCACATTTTCAGGAATATCAGACCAAAAATATTGGGACCAAAATATTTTAAAGAAAGCTGACCCAGAAACGTTTTCGTTCTTGGTAAATGATATTTTTGGAAAATTGAAAACCTTGTTTTGATATTTTTGGATTGATGCAACATCAGGGAAGTAGTTATCAAAGTTGGTTAGATAGTTCTCCATTATGAAAAGAGTACATGAATTTGGCCATTGACAATTTAAATAAGTCTGGAATATTCAAAAATCTGCGCTTAGACTAGAGTATAGTTGTTTCAGTTCTGTCAAAATTTAAGGGTTCTTACAGCCTTATTCTATAATCTAGTTCAGTGTGGCCCAACTACAGGCCCGCGGGCTGCATGTGGCCCTCCACAGCGTTTTTAGTGGCCCGCGGAAGCATTAAGAAAAATATTCAGATCTGAAATTGTTGAAAAGCGTGTGAGGTTACATTTGTCTCACTGAATTGATCGCGCTGGATAAAGCGCATTTTCACAAGAACAATACTCTTTCTCTGTACCGTGTTGTTTTATTCATTTATTTTACGATCAAGTTACAAGGTACGGCCCACTACTAAACCTCCACTGGGGCACCTGTCTGGATAACCTTTGTGTTTTTTCGGTGCCCCTGCGTTTGTTATCTTGAAGAGTAGATCTGGCGCAACGAAGTCAGTAATGCCAAATAAATTTGCCTATCTATCCGCTAAACGCAGCCTTTTCAAAGAGCCAAAAAACGAGCCAAATTAATTGCTTATCCCCGAAATAGATAATATCTTCGTTAGAACAAGCATTTTAATAAAATGTAAAATACTAACGGTGTTAGAGACTACAGAGAGCATCTGGAAATTAGTCAGCAAAGAAAGATTTCTCAAACTGAAAGTGTTCACACTAAAAATGCTCTCGATGTTTGCAGTAGCAAAGCCAGAATGAAACTGAAGAAGTCATGCCTCCCCCAAAACAAACTTGCTAAGATTTTTACTGGTGCTTTGTACCAATTTTCAGCTGTTAGTAAGAAGTCAGTGACAAACGACGTCACTGACTGGCCCCTTCCGAAAAAAATTCTTGGCTGCACAAATGGATGTTTGGAAACACATACGTGTGTGAGAGTACATTTTCTACGATGAAGCAAGTCAAATCTAAAAACAGAAATCGAATGGCAGACGAGACTGGAAGATAGTCTCCGACCTGCACCACTAACACTGGTATTGGTAAAGGAATGATAGTGTCAGAAAGGGGCGCAACCAGCTGTTCATTTCGGGGTGGGCAATTTTCATGAAATTTCATTTGATGACGTCATCGTGCTTGTTCAACCGTGGTACAACTTTTTCGCAAACGGTCACATATAATAATAATGTATTTTTGCCCGCAGACACGAAGTCCATAGTACAAACACACACATTCTGCACAACGCTTAAATAAAAACAGACAAAACAGAACGTTTCACAACAGCATTGGAGGCTGCATCACCGGTGCCAAGCGAAATTTCTGACTTCACGCCATGTGCGCATGCACAGAGCAACATTCAACATATTAAATACGCTGAGAAAACTGATGGTTAGGGCTTAGGATTTGGTTTAGGTAAGTGTGTCGGGTTAGGGTTTATGTTACAGTTAGAAAAAGAAAATAATTGAAGTCTAAGATTTAGTCCAATATTTTTCACTGGTTTTACTTATGCCCGTGCTGTAGCTTGTTGTGGGTATCTGACATCTAACCAAAAAGTTTTAATTTACACAACACACATAAAAAGAGTAATCGCCGAACTTTATTCCTTTACTCTGAGAAGCAAAATAACTGACAAAAAATAATAGGTCAGAAATTTCGCAGAGGTCAGAAATTTCGCTTGACACCGGGCTACAAAAATTTACTTAACAGAACGTTTGGTAACGGCGTTGGAGGTCGAGCTTCAGGTTTACGGACGGATACTTAACCCTATTTGTTCACTTAGTACAGCACTACTGCAGAGTGTGACGCTAATTCCTGGTCAAGCCCAGGTAAAGTACGAATGCATTGTGACATGCACACCCTCAAATGAACAAACACTGTAATGTCCGAGCACTCAGTCACAAAGTAAAATGCGGTTCTAGTGTTCAAAAACTAAGGAAGAATGTAAACAATCTGATTGCTTCAAAGCAGGCAACCATTGCGTTAGTAAACCTTCTGCATCTTTCGAGAAACATATGCATATTTTTCTTATTACAGCCTCAAATGTAGGAATGTTACATTGAACCTGATGAGTCATGAGAACTAACACTCGCTCTCCAGGGCAGGTGGTATAGAGCTCTGCATCCAAAATTATAGGCCACACACAATCTTTGCATGCATGACTTTTTCCGAAATTCCACCATAATTGTGCTGCATAGGGACTTATAGGCAAAAAATTAGTATTCTCATAAAAAACCTGGTTCCCTATTCAACTAGTGTAGTCATGGCTTTAGTGTGACAGATATATAAGCTACTACAGTAGTAAACCTGCCTGATTTTCGTCTTGTTTTAGCAAATTCGTTCTAGCCTTATTCTTCCAGCATGTGCTTGAATTTCTATCACAAATGAAGATCCCAAACTGGAAAGATAGCCTATGTCAAGGGTGAGGGGATCTTTGAATGCTACCATTTCGGGCAAAATGGATCAGGTGTCTTGTGCCTTTGGCGCATACCGGGTCAGGTGTGTTTGGGGCAAAACGGCTTTTTCTGGCATCCATGAGCTGTGTGAAAGTTTTTAGAAGCACGTTTGGGGCTATGAGCTTTAAGGACTTGCACTGGTTGCAAAAGCTAGGATCTTGTAAAGCGTCATTTGGAGCCAAAGTGGTCTGGTAGGTAGGTGCGTTCAACACTTGACTAGCACTCATATGACACTTTACTAAACCTTTTTCCCAAGCCGTGATACTGGGATCAATCCAGAAAGACACTAAAACGTGAAACAGTCCTCAACCTAAATTTAGTTAAAAACTATCAGGTTTCGAAGAGAAAATGCAGCTAAACAACGCTTTTTTGAGAAATGTACTACGTTAATAATGGTGATCCGCTTTGTGCCAACAAAAATAACAATCAAAAGGTCGTAGAAGAACAAGCGGTTTGACGAGGCACTAACTGCTATGTCAAGATTTCTCTTATCAGTTTGAAAGTTCCAGCAATTTGCACGGTTCAACGGTACCCTAATGTTATAAAGTTTCATGAGGGCAAATTGGGGCCTGTCTAAGACAAAATAGTACATGAACAAATAGATAAAAAATGCCTTCGAAATACGAACATTTTAAACTATCTCCAAGTTGACACTTCCAGCATATTTGTGGTTGAATACCAATCATTTACGAAATTTTTGATCAGATAAGTCTCAAGATAAATCTTGTAAGGAGATAATTAACGAGCAAGACAAAGAAAAGTTCAAATAAGATTTCTTAAAAAATGATTAGAATATAAAATTTAACCTTTATTCTTTGAAAGTTTCTACAAATGTCAAAATTGCTGTGCAATGTTTTGAAAATTTCGGGGGGGCAAATGCCCCAAATCCCCCCCCCCAGTTGCGCGCCTGGTGTCAGAGAATCCTCGCCCATAGGGCCTCCCACTGATAGAGATTTGTAATAAATTGCTATTTGCTATTGTGTAATAATTTCAATGATACACTCACTTATCTTCCCTTTTTTAGTTTTAAATGTTGTGAATCTGTTGTTTTATACATCATTTTATTGGACGTGGCCCCACTGGCCCATGAGTTGTCACGTTTTTGTAACACGGCCCATAGGTTAAAAGTAGTTGGATCACGCTGATCTAGTTACAGGGAGTAAGGTACTCTTATTGGCTCTTCCCCAATCAAGTATTGACAGGGCCGGTGCTAGGTGGTTGGGCCCCCAAGCCTGGACTTTGGGCATCCCAATATAAAATTCATTGCATTTAAATTTAACACATAATATTTATATAAACAAAAACGTCGATTTATTTTGAAAAATGTTTATAAAATATAGTGTTTCCACAGAATCAACACAACATGCAAAGCAGAAAGACTTCAGCATTTGGTGTATTTTAACTAGGAAAATGATTTTTTCCTTATCTTCAAAAATGCAAATGTTTTTGTCAACACAGTCATATCTAATGTTTTTGCAGTTTCATTTGCAGTGGATATCATTGCCAGATTTGTTAGTCTTTCATCAGTCATAGTTGATCTGTGAAACATTTTGATGAACTTCAACCTGCCGAAGCTCTGCTCAGTAGTATCGCATACAGCAGTGTTCGGCAAACTTTCGTTATGATGGCCCCAAGCCCCCTTTCAGTCGTAGTTAAAGGCCCGTGCTTATTTTTGAAAGCTCAGTTTCAAATTTATGTTGTATTTAGTTATCTAAAACATAAAAATGCTATGTTAATGTCATAAACCATATAATGATAACAACAATGCCCTGTTAACATCAAACAATCAATGTTCTATAGTTGTTGCAGTAGCCTATGTTTTATCCCACCAACCGGCGGAGCCCTTTAGCTGCTACATACCACACAGCCAGGGACGTATCGAGGGGGGCAAGAGGGGCATTATTCCCCGGGCGCCGAATCACTATCGGGGCGCCAAATCACTGCGGGGGCGCGGAATGACTGCGGGAGGCGCCGAAAAGTCCCAACAATGTCGCAAGTACTTTCTTCAATACAGTACATTTGCTTCCGAAAGACCTCAGGTTCGAATATGGGGACGCCAAACTTGCTTCTTGCCCCGGGCGCCATCTAACTTCGTTACACCCCTGCAGACAGCCCACAACAATCAGCGTTGTGCCGCCCAATAAAAAGTGCTGAACAGTCCACAATTGGGCCGAGACCCACAGATTGCCGACCACTGGCGGACAGTGTTATTGGTTAAATAACTGGATTTCTCATTGGTGTCCAGTGTTGAGTTTTCATTGGACATTTCTGATGAAAGATACACCGGATATTATATGCGCGGGCTACGAATACGACTTTACATGATTGTATGGCTTGGAAACCGGCTATTCTATTCTTGTACAGTGAGAGGATACAACCCAGGTCTACAACAGTGCCGTAACTGAGGGGGGTGCAAGGGTGCCAACCCCCAGCCCTTGCCAAGGTAAATATAAAAACTGGGCCCTCATTTAGCTTCTATTTCGGTATTCAGAATTTTTTGGTTTTCGGTAGGTTGTTGTTATTTTTGCGTTCTTTGGAAGTTTTTTGGATTGTTTACCGGTGATTTGGGTTTTAGTATAGAAATCCACCTCCGGATATACTTTCATTTCTCAACTTTTTTCTGAGTGTTAGCAAGTGGGCCCCTACAGTGGCCAGTGGGTCTCTTTCAGCTACGTTTCCCACCCTGACTGAAACCTGTAGTTACGCCACTGGTCTACAACTTAATTTTCCTGAATAATTTGTACCCCCCGGCCGGGAGGTATGGGGGGTATTCTTCCGGCTCTGAGTATTGAGTAAGTTGAATAGGAAGGAAAAAGAGCAAAGTAAACAAAATTTGAAAACTGAAATGTTCGTATAGTTTTTTAATTTGAACAACATTCCGCATGCTGATTTGGAGAGTTGTATCACCGACTTTTCAATTTGAGGCTTCCAACTGAGTTTATCATCAAACAATGACGTAGCGAGACTAAGTACCGCCCGGAGCCGACCATACAGGCAGAGGCATACCGAAAGGTCAAGGGGGTAACAATTTCCCGGGCGCCGAATCACTATGGGGGCGCCGAAAAGTCCCAACAATGTCACAAGCACTTTCTTCAATACAGTACATTAGCTTCCGAAAGACGTCATGTTCGAACATAGGGGCGCCAAATTTGCTTCTTTTCCCGGGCGCCATCTAACATCGTTACGCCCGTGCATCCAGGTGCCACGCGCCTTCCACCCATCGAATTTGCTTACAAGAACTTGAAAAAGATCATGTTTCCTGCTTAGTAAGGATATAAGGAATGTTAAAAATCTTGAACATCGCAAGCAAACACTCACAAACTGAAATGTTTCTTAATTGTTTAGCATTTTCGATTATGGGTCTTGCTTTTTCTGCTTGTTCGCAAAGTTTCTAATTATTTGCTCTTTCTAACTTTTCTGTCTTCTTTACATGCGCATCTGTGGACCCGGCATATTTCGTTAAATGTTCTACCCTGTTGCCTTTCAGTCTGCAATAAGGCACCACTTAACTTTTTTTGTTTACTCATTCTAGGGAAGGTGTTCCCAAACTTTTTCTGGCCATGTGCCCCTTCAGCATTTCGATAGATGAGCATGTACCCTAAAATTTCTTATGGCAAAAAGGCTGAGGAAAATATCAAAAATGTTTTTACAAATAAGCATATAATGATTTTTGAAAATAATATTTACTGATATATATAAATAATTCGAAATGAATAATATATAAAGATATTTTTCCCTTCTATTGCTAACCTTAAATGTACCCCTTCATGTAGGCAAATGCACCCTTGCTGGTACATGTATTCCAGTTTGGGAACCTCTGTTCTAGGGGATCAAACAAAAACACAAAAAATGTGTCTTTGTGGGACCCAATTAGAGACGTGATGGCGGGATACCTATCCTGCAGACGTAAAGATTTATGTATGTTTATATTTCGTGCAGTATGCCTGTCTTAAACTAAAACAAAGTATATACACTGCATATAGTAGGCTATAGTAATAAATCTAATAATCTAATCTCAGTAATGTAAAAAATGTTTCGTTATTAACTGACCGTATCAATGGTTGTTTATTTCCCTTAGAATATACAAAACGTTAGCTCGGTCGCCACTGGCGCAGGGCTCTCTTAAGGCACGGGACGCATTTAAGTAAAATTTGTCAAATAGGTTTAAAACCGGCTCTGGTTAAGAAGTGCTTGGCTTGCAGCCTCCGTCGTGACCTGCAAACTTGGTTTCGCTGTTGAGCTGGGCTTCTTCCAATTAAGCGTGCACAGTGTTATTTCTTATCTTCGTGACTTCGTCCGTCAGCAATAGACGTCTACTTAGAGACGAAACTGTATTACCAAGCCCTACCACGTGGAACATCCGTCTTTTAATTGCTCTGTAGTGATTATAACGTCTTAAGTTCGACGGAAATCGCACAGAACAACTATATCCAGTACAGCCATTGCCAAGTTATGGATCTGTTTCGGCTTAAATTTTAGCCGCTTTAAGTCCCTGAAAGACTTTGTCACAATCATAACTAAACATGTTGTTTGCCTTTGCGTTGGGTTTTTAGGTTGAGGTGTATCGCCTCTAATTTATCAGAATGAGAGCCACACTTCTGAACTTTTCTTGTTTAAATAACTTTTTCAATGACCGCAAAGGTAAAGCGTACCATTAAACAAAGGAATAAAAACTTCTACTAAACTTCCGATAAGTATCGGCTGGCACTGATGCACTTTTATATGCAGTTCAAGCTTAAATTCTGGGCTCTAAGCAGTGTCGGATTAACCATTTGGCTACTAAGGCTCTAGCCTTCGGACTTGGAAAAATTCGGCCCTCAATTTTTTGATTTGTTGTTTTTATTGCAAATAACAACCAAATTATCTCCTAAAATTTCTCAAATTCGACGAAATATCTTATCACACTAACTCAGTGGTTCTCAAACTTTTTCTGATCGCGTACCATTTGTGGCCCCCGAACTGTCATCACGTACCACCTTGTTCCAGGAAAAGTCAATGTGCCAAATATCATTCAATCAAAAGTCTGGAAAACCAGAATTGACCCAAATGCAACGTGAACAAAATGGCTGTGAGAAATTTTAATTGCTATTTTTAGAAAACAGCAAAGGAAGTAGCCAACACCACAAATCAGGAATTTATTAACAGAACCCGACAAGTAAAAACTACAGCTGTGAATATATTTTTTGTGAAGAAAAGCAGAAAGTAGGTCTATTCGTGTACCACCTTGAAGGCCTTCGCGTACCACTAGTGGTACGCGTACCACAGTTTGAGAACCACTG
>Ga0210059_1001177_pt1 | contig 38392 bp, 24 predicted proteins | sample Ectturendosymbi2_FD_188042 | JGI IMG/M metagenome (GOLD analysis project Ga0210059, IMG submission 188042) | Ecteinascidia turbinata endosymbiont from Florida, USA - Sample 2 (SPAdes) (version 2) | ecosystem: Host-associated > Tunicates > Ascidians > Unclassified | place: Key West, Florida... | reverse complement strand
CAAGCAGCTTTGACACCACTGTGGCTACTGCGACTGGTCTGTAATTTGAAGTGTCAGACATATTCCCATTCTTGTTTTTGCATATGGGAACTATTGTTGTGTTTAAACAGGAATTGGGTATATACCCGTGAACAATGCACATGTTAAACAGTTCACTGAGAAAAAAAACGCAGAGATTCATCTGCATACAGCAGGTGCTCTGCAGAAATACATTCAGGCCCTGGAGCTTTGTTCAAGGGCAGCTTTTGAAGAAGTGATGCCAAGGAGACAAAAGAACACATGGCCATTTCAAGACCCAGATAGTTCTCCTTGCAGTCTATGCTGTGTTCCACAGACGCTGCAGACCCATTGGCAGAGTTTTCAGAGTTTAATATTCCTTTAAAACAGTCTTTCCACATTTTAACAATCTCTGAACCACCATTTGCACCTCCCACCAATGTTGGTAGTGATGGGGATCTGTTTTTGTTATTGACCTTTTGCCAAAATGACTTCTTGGTTTTATCAGCCTGTAATGCGGCTGCTAGGACATATGCCTTATGCATTTCAGCATTTTTGCGGCATTGCCGCAATTAATATTTGAAATCTTTTTTCAAATATTTTCGAATCTTTTTTCAAATCTTTGAAATCTTTTCGAATATTTGAAATCTTTTTTCAGCATTTTTGCGGCATTGCCGCAATGAATATTTGAAATCTTTAGAGTAGGCTTTAAAATGCTGCGTGTTTAAAAAGAATATGTGATCATTATGCAATGCATTAACTTGGCCAATTTTTGTGAAATGGTCTCAGCTTTTACAGAATGTGTACAAAATCTCAACTTAGACAGCGCGTTTTGTGTGTTAGAGAAGAGCTCTTCAACCGGTGTGCACGGTGCACCCAAGGGTACACCAAAATATGCGTGGGGTGCACCACTAAGAAGGGATTCACAAAGGTGCATCACAAACTTGTTACACTAAACAGATAATTTTTACAAAACTTTCTGTTAGAAGAATGAACCATTAACCAACCAATGACCTTCAGAATTTAACCGAGACTTTGCACATTCTAAAGTGTGGTGCATAAGCATCAGACCATTTCAAGCTAACTGTTGTAATTAGATGATTCTTCGTGATTCATAAGCAACGGACAATGATCCATTATCAATTAATTATGTAGCTGAGTTACTGAGGGGATTTGCTTATTTAGACCGGGGTACTTAACATGCATGGGCGCAATTAGGTGGGGGGACACGGGGGAAGTGTCAGGAAATAGGGTGCATGAGTTTAAGTGTTTAAGTAAATAGGGTGCATGAGTTCGTCAAAATATCTTTAAGGGTGCACCGTAACAAAAAAGGTTGAAGAGCACTGTTTTAGAGTATGCTCGGACACAGTCGAAAAAGTCTGTGAAGCGTGCAATTTTAAGAATTCCACATATAAAGTACCAGGTGGAGCACAGATTTGGAACTAGCGCAAAGCTTTTAAACAAGGCGGCTTTTTGTGGAAGGCGACAGGATCTTCTAGTCCAGACGACCCACAGTATCGCGTAATAGTCAAGAAAATTCAGGAAGTGTTTGTTCTTGGCATCGAAGAGGTTTAAAATTTTCCGCGTCATAGGAGACGCACAAATTGAAGGCTTGCGAAATCGTTTATAAAATCAACATACGTTTGAATTCCTCGATCTAAGTTCTAGTGATAAATCGTCTTTTACTGAACGTTAAGTCTGTTTTGCATTATATGCGTAGAGTTTGCCCGTTACTTAGATGTATGCATCTCAAACGTTAGCAAAATTTTTGAAACAAGATGTTAGCATTGCTTCGAAACACAATTTGTACAATTTGAAGTGCAAAAACCTAATATTGTCAAGAACCTTACTGCGCTCCATAACTACTTAATTACTTTCTATTCTGAGTCTTGGGTGTTAAAATGGCAGAGTGTGTTTGCAGCTAAATTGCAGGCTTTGTCTCTTTTCAGTGGATGACGTATGTCCTGACGTCACGTGCGGCGTGGGTCAGCAGCGCGTTCTTCTTTCCGATACAGGATGCTGCAGTCAATATGGCTGCCTATGTGAGTTGTTTTAATTAATGCTGGCCCCAGCATCAATATTCTCTGATACCTATAGCAGAAAGATCGAAATGCAGTGTGAAGTGCTGGTTGGCCTGAATCTGTGACGCACTGTCAAACTATAACGTTTTCTTGAAAATGCGACAGCTTGTTTTCAGTAGGTTGGTTGATGACATGACTTTCAAATGGGAATTATAGGCTGATGCTGGTTTTGTTTAGTATCTGTTTTTTTTTTTTGGAGGAAAATGAAGGACGTTGACGAGAATTTTGTTAAACGTGAGGCGCAATGTTAAGCACAGGGCGAAATAAAGAAACAAACCGCAATTTTGTATTCACTCAGGCGATTGCAGCGGCCTCGGCACTCCGCTTGTCACGACTTTTCAGTGCAACCAACAAGTGGAAATGGACAGCAATTGCACGTATCTTTTGCTACAGGTCCGTTGCAACTATTCTTGGTGTTTTCTTCTGACTCAGTTGTAACTATGTCCGATATTTCTCTCTGACCGTACAATTTTTTGCTAGGATAACAGTTCCAGCCCATATCAGATAACGGCGCGGCAAATGTACTGCTTTGCACTCTACCCACATCTTACATATCCATCAAATTTGAAGTGCTTCGAAAGCCTTGCAATAAACTTTATTGATCATGTGATCGAAATTTTCCCTCAGAGCGGATCAGTAAGTGTACAATTTTTTGCTTGTGATGGAGTTCTCTGTGTTTATATCTGAGACGATAAATGAAACTTGTTTGAAAGCAACGTCTATGCAGGACGTCGTATGATTACTTAACAAAGTTTATCTCATGACAGTTTCGTACCTGATCTTTTGCTAGATAGCAAATAGCCTTCCGATTCTAAAATAGGTGTAACTCCTGCTATCCCAGTCCATATTAGTTTAGTCTAAGCCAACCGATGGAGGATATTCCAACCTTATTGTGATTCAGGTCTTCTTGAACGGTGACTTCATCGCGACGTACAATAACTACGGCATAGTCATCAGCAGACGTACGGTAACTGTCGGTCTTATCAAATACATCACCCACATCGAGGTAAAAATGTCCCAACTGGGATTGACAGTGGTTCACCAGAACCCGAACATCGCGACGAACCCTGGAGCGGTCGGTGTTTTCAGCATTTTTTTGTTATCCAACCAATCAAGCGGAGCAACAACTGGTGTCTGCGGTAAGCCTTTCGTAACCACAACGAAATGTGGCAGAACTGAGGAAAATGTGGTGAAACAGAGCTCGTGCAAAGTTGATAATTCAGTGTCGCTTCTAAAGCTAACTGCCTGAGCGAGGACGCGTTTAGCAGAAAGTTGTGCGGCTGTGCCGCGCGACCATTCACTTATGCAGCAAAGCCTTTCTTGCGTGAGAAATGTTCATGCGACAGTTGACAGTATTCGTTACGTGCATGTTCAAGCGCGTTTGATACTCTGTTGATCAGCACATCCGCATTTCAATTTGTTGTCGTTTCGACGACGTTCTTGGTCTGATTGCTTTGCATTTTTTTACCTTTCGGATTCTTCATTGTAGGCCAGTGCAGCAGTTCAAAACAAAGCGAAGACGACTGCGCCGCCCTCCCCCCAGCTAAAGCAGAAAATTTTATCGACCAGTCCTGTCCACTGAAGTGCGGAACTGGATCTACTTGTCTGGAAAACCGCTGCAAAGACATCAGCCCCTGCGTTGAATGTCGAAACTGCTCAAAGCTTGGTCACTACGACCCGTGTCGTGTTTTGGACAATGAAATGTTTGGTACGGGAATGGAAATGAGTTAGAATCATGGTTATTTTGTAGTCAGAGCAACAGTACGTAATTCAGACGCTAATGATATTGCTGACCCTGAGTTGTCAACTCTTCGTCCTTCTTTTCAATTGCATTTGGCGAATGGAAAAGTAATTTTCCTTCATTGCGAAATGGTCATTTTTCCATAAATTTATAAGGGCAGCCTGTAGCCCAGGGCGACTTGTAAGAGGTGACGTTTAATGCAGAAGTTTGGCAAACGATGTGTTGAATCATTTATACTTGAAACGTAACTTTACCAACAAGTCAGTGCCGGTCGTCTTCTTTCACGCAACATTCTGTTCAGATCTTTGTCACAAGAACCTGAATGTAACATCTCTCCGCGACGCTTGCGCTCGCAGCCACTGTTTCTACAATGGAACCAACGCTTCAGAGGCAGCATCGCAATGCAGTGTCTGCTCGTCTACGTTCATCCAGCAGCACATCGCATTCTGCAAAGCCAAGGGCGCTTGTAAACCGTATCAGGAAGCGATAGGTTGCGACATAGGTAGGTAACCTCCCGTTGCACAAACAAGCTGGATTTTTTAAGTATTTCCTGTGGATATTTGATGAAAAGCTGTGGTGTTTACTGGTGTTCTGTTTCTTAAAGATTTTTTTCACAGCAAATGAAGCCTTATCAGGTGTATTGCGATCTGGTGACTTACACAAGTTGAAACTTCAGATGCGAGTTTTGAACAAAATCGACAAAGCGAACATACAATCGTTACATGCTTGGACTGATTCGAACTTTAGCACCTCGAATTTTTGCAGCTGCTAGGTATTTTTTCAATAAGTTCGTGCTTTTCATTTTTCTTTGAATTTGATGAGAGGTGCCAATAGCCATTGCAAAGACGTGTGAGGTCTAGATCATCTTTTAAGCCAGAGGTCTCCACAATCATCACATATTTGGTTGCATCTTGTCAGAAAAAGTTTGACCAAATGTCGAGGCCGGAGTCGAATGCCCATTGTTTGGCAACGTGCAAGTTTCCTAACTTGTTAGGCGAAATCAAATATCTCGCGACCTCTGCCGCCGAACTGATGGTTGTAAAAATTCTGCAATGGGCAGTGAGGAATTTTTAAGATAGTGACAAACGGCGTTGGAAATTTCAGTGAACGGAACTTGCCCGAACAACCTTGTGTATGAAGATTGCACGAAAGACTGCAGGCGGACATGCCAAGACCTTGACAATTTCCCGCACGGAGTGAGTAGCCTTAGGTCGCGTTACAAATCTTATTTTAAACTTGTTCGTGGTTTCGCTGCTCCGCTGCCCTAACACACCGTTTGAACTCCTTTCTTCTGCTGGCGATTTCGTTTCAGACGCCACCTGCTGGCCAGTGCAGCCCGCCGTATTATTCTGGTTGTGGTTGTCCGGACGGATATGTTTTCAAGTCTGCTGAAAGCGAAGAGTGCGTTAAAATAAAATGTAGGTATTCATTAAACCAGTGGTTTTCAACCTGGGTTGCAACCCCCGTGGGGGTCGTTTGTCATTTTTTCTAGTGATCGCGAGAGCTTCTGATAAAAATATGCATGATTACTTCTAGATTTTATATTTCGTATGTGGAAGCACTTTTTGTCGTAGCCAAAATAATGGGATCACCTGGCAAAAATGATAGCCTACTTGTTCATTCAAGATTGTTTTAATAAGTGTGACTATGACCATTACAAAGTTTTAAGTGTGATTGTGACCATTACGGTACTGTTGCGTTTGTCAACGCACGAATAACTTTGTGACGTAAGAATGTGCTGTGTTTGTAAATTAGATATCTGAATTCGGTAGCTAACTTGGGAGCTATTCTGGTTTTCGATGAGTTGTGATGTGGAGTATCTTGTATACGGCACGTGTTTCTCTCAGTGATGCTGCCATGTGCATGAATTTAAGTAAATGAGTTTTTGTTCAACATTATATCGTATCCTATTTTTTGGTCATTGTGATTGTCCATTGTGCAAACACAACTGCATTTCATATGCCCAGCTGGAAATATTCGGAAGGGGGTCGTTAAGTTAAATTGGGTTGCAGAATGGGTCGCTGCATGAAAAAGGTTTAAAACCACTGCATTAGACGAATCTTTGTAGCTGAATATGTGTTGTACTGATTTTCAACATCTGGTCTAGTATTTATCCCGTTGTTTTTTACGAATCCTAATCGATGTGTTCTTTCGAACAAAGTCAAAGCGTAGATTGACTAAGTTCAACCGATATCTAGGATTTGTTTGCGTTTGGTGAAACATTACATCTGTTTAATTATTTGACACTTATCCGAATCACATTTTCTCGAAACTTAATTTTTTGTTGTATATAGCCAGCCTGATGCCCGAATATAAAAGAAAAATCCGATCTTTGAAAACTCGCACATTAATGATCTTGTAGTTTAATTATACGCGCAGACGACGACGACGACGCTGTGTTAAAAAATAGGATCTGTGAAAATCTTCATGCTGCGCACATTGTATAAAATTTTGAATTTTTTGAAATAAAAAGTGGACTGAACTCTTTTTGGTGTAGAAAGTAAAACTTTTAAATGCTAGCTTCTTAAAAGTTGCTCACCCACGGCACAGCGTAGAATTGAGTCATAACCTTGCCAGGCGTTCATATCAGAGAAATGAAATACGACACAAGTGAAAACTTCTCACCTTTTAAGTCAGAAAATTTCGAAAAAATACAGGAATGAGTTATTCACATTCCACGGTTTTGTAACTATACATATGTTTTTGGATTGGTAGTTATGAGAAACACCTGTCTCGTCTTTTCACATCATAGAAGTTCATTCACTTGTGTTTTCCAAAATGCCTGCTTACCCCGATCATGAACTTTGGTCAAACTGTTATTCGCAACTCCATCCTAGCGATACGTGCGAGTAATTGTGTTTGTGTTTAAGGCTGCAAATGCCCAGATCCACCAGTGTGCGACGAGGGTCTCTATTACAAACCGTTGGTTGATGGAAAAGATGAATGCCGCTGCGATAATTATACATCAGTTTGCAGTGAGTGGTCTGCTTTGTTTGGCCATCTTCAGGCCACTTATTAGGAGTTGTAACCGGACAATTGACCCGCCCTGAATTCTTCAAAAACATGTTCAGTTGCTAGGTACAACAACAAGCTGCAATTATTTTGTCTAGGCCCTGAAAATATCAGCTGGTTGCAGCCCTGATAGTTGAAGTGCATTTTTGGCCTTGTGACAAAAGTTTGTTTAAAACCTGCGTAATTTTAATTTTTATAATTTGTATAATTGCAAATTTTTATTAGATGATGGAGGTTTGCCCATTTTCGGAAAAGGGCGAAATTTTAAGTGGTTGGTTCAGAATCTGATATGATTTACATGACTTAAATTCGCGCTGCATTTTTCTAAAACTCTATGATTTTAATGGTAACATTTGTTGCGCAGTGTGCAAGCCTCCGTGCATCATCAACGCAACCGGTTCTCTGATTCCGTACAACTCGACCGTAAGATCCGCGGATGGTTGCGGATATTACGAGTGTCCGCCTTTTAATCAAACAAACGCTGACAGCTGCATACCGCTCAGCGCCTCCTACCGGCCGGACCCGTGCCCGGTGCTGGACAATCCGTGCCTGTATCCCGAAATACTAAAGAACTTGTCCGTTGTCTGCTGCCCGAAAATCAAGTGCGACTGTCCTCCCGTAGTCGATCCCAACTGCACCGACCCGCACGAAGTCACCACGTACACGACCAGGGGACTGTGTACTACGGATGCCACCTGCACTTGTGAGTGCCCGGATGTAAGCTCAAACTGTTCCAGAATTCCGGGATGTAAGGTAGTGCCTGAGGAAGTGTCAGCTGGTAGGTGCGCGTGTCTTGAAAAGTATGTGTGTGACCCAGATCTCAGTCTGTGTCCAGAGAAGCCAAATTGCTCCCCTTGTGAATCACTGGCAATCAACCACGCTGGTTCGGGACAAAAAGTTTGCTTTGATTTTTGCCCAGTTTACCAGTGCCAACCGATCGGCTGCCCACCTCATCCTCCACCGCCTCTCTCTTGTCCAAGCAGCCAATCGTTGGTTAAAATCTTTTCGCCTAACGACACGAACAAGTGTTGCCCTGTGACGAAATGCGAATGCGAACCAGATGCCATTCTGAACTACATTTGCCCCCACTGGAACTTCATGTGCGGTCCCGACTACATCCTCAACCGCACCAACCCTCAGCACGAATGCTGTCCGTCCTATAAATGCCTTTGCAATAAAACAGCATGTCCTCTCCCTATCTCTTGCGCAAACGGAACACACTTGACGCCTGGACCTCCCGGCGGACTGGACATGACGCACGCCGAGGTTTGCTGCAGTACTTACAGTTGTACCTGCAATAGCGCGGAATGCCCATTAAAACCCAACTCCTGCCCGCTGTATCGAACTCTCCGGGCCTCGTTCAAAGACGGTAACCGTTGCTGCCCTTTCTATTCGTGCGAGTGTGATCCAGATAAGTATCCTGACGATTTTACATCTTCTCTCACGAGAGAATCCGCAAACAACACTTGCATCTTACCAGGCCAGCAGCCATTGCCCGATTACGACGACACCGGTTGCTTGGGAACATGCCTTTGCTACCCCAACGACCAACTGCTGATGCACTGCCCCGAGTATTTAGCTTTAAACAACAGCTGTCCTGATCACAAAGTTCTCGTAAATGTCACGGCCCCGGCCGACGATTCCAACTACGTCTGCTGCCCAAAGTACAACTGCACGTGCCCAGATTGCGGTCAGGATTTCATTACCAGGGAAGAAGTAGAAGCTGGACGCGCCCCAGGCGAAACTGTTGTGGCCAAGGCCCCGTTGACAGAGTGCTGCCAGCAGTATCATACAGTGTGCGTCGCCAACGCAGAAACGTCCGACGAATGCGTGGCATTTGTTCTGAATTGCAGCGAAGGCTTCAAGTTACAGCGGAACTTTTCCAACGTCGGTTGCTGTCCAGCGTTTCATTGTGAATGCGACTTAGACCTCTGCGCGTCCCCTCCTTCGTGCAACGCACCTCGGGTTCTCACAAAGCGACTTGAGTCCCACAACGCTTGTTGCTTCAATTACACTTGCAAATGTCCGCCAGACCCAAATGAAAATCTGACGTGCGGTTCGCCGTATGTTTTAGGCTACACTGAAACTGCTTGCCCTTCAAAGTATTGTGCCTGCCCAGAAAGGTGCCCGCCATTCCCAAGCCTGGACTGTCAACATAAACCAGGTTGCCGTGTCGTTCCCGTTGCTACAGATTCTTGTGGATGTGCCGTTAATGTCACTTGCGTTGGTGACAATTCTACTTGCGCTGTGGCGCCGTCGTGCGGCATTTGTAGCAAACCGGTACCGATTTCTGTCGAACTAGTGGTGGAGAATTGCAATTCGACTTGTCCGAAATACGAGTGCCGTGATGAAGAGTGTCCTTCGCAACCCACAATTCCTTATTTGTGCGACTGGAATGAAAACGCCTGGAATATTTCGAATCGATGCTGTCCGACCCCTTACGTTGTGTGTGACGTCACCAAATGCCCAAAGCTCACTTGCCCGGCTGGTCACCACAAGGAAGTCGTAGAGGGGTCTTTTTGGGATGATGACAACAACTGCTCCGACCAGGTCCGCTGCTGTCCGCTACAGAAGTGCGTTTGTGACGTTTGTAAACACGGTAAAAATCTGTACAACGTGGGCGAAGAATGGTCCAATTCGTCACTTACGTGCAGTCTCTACAAATGCTCGCTTACTCGTACTAAACCTGATGGGTGCTTCGCCCTCGTCGAATCTCCCCCAACTTGCACCTACTACCATGTGAATGGAACACGCATCGAAGTGCCCGCTGGGGGTGAAGTGCCTTTCAACCGTTGCTTCTCTGTGGAATGTGAAGTTCACCATGTAAACAACACGTGTCACCCGTATCCCGTTATTCACAAGGAAACGTGCCAGCAAAGTCCGGCTTGCAGCCCTTACGAGGAACTGCACAAGAGCGCCATAGAAGGTTCTTGCTGTTTTGAAGAAGGGTGCCGGTGCCGGCCGTGCGGTCCGACTTACGTTCCGCTGCCTGGAAGAAATATCACCATGTACGAGATTGCTGTAAACGCCACTCTTGAGGAAAATCCAAATCAGAAATGCTGTCCGCGCACCAGGTACATCTGCGCAAACGCGACTGTTCTCTCGCAGACGTGTCCCGAATGGAACAGGACCTGTGGGATCGGAAGAAAGAGGCGTCGTGTCAACAGCGAAGACGAATGTTGTCCTCGTTTCGAATGCGTTTGCAAGCCTTGCTTGCAGCACACCGGTCTTTCGCCTGTTCACCCTTGCGAAATCGAGATCAACCGAACCACTGCAGAAAACCCATTGCAGGATTGTTGTCCATTTACCAAACTTACTTGCAAGAACAACACGTCGTGTTGCGGCGAAGGTTATGAAACATACGAGCAATTACTATTGAAACTGGAATTGGGCGAAACGGTAGCTATCGTTCCCGGCGGCCATGGCTGTTGTCCCACATACAGAAGAGTTTGTTCAGTCGTGGTTGAAAACAGCCTTCTGTGTTCTCCGTACAACAAACCGTGCCCAGACGGCTTTCGCAGACAACGAAATGAGAGCAACGTTGGATGTTGCCCGACGTATCATTGCGTGGTCGATGAAAGCCTGTGCCCTCCTAAACCAGACTGTCAACCTCCAAAAGAACTGTTACTAGAAGCTAGCTCTGAATATTGCAAAAGATACAAATGTGTCTGTCCTGTAGAGAAAAACAATGGGTCAGTATGTGAACATCCTAAAGAAAAGACCGTCACTGATTCTGTGTGTCCCAGGTCCTTCTGTCGGTGCCCAGAGGAATGCCCGGATAACGCGCAAGTACAGGACTGCCTTTTATCTCCTGGGTGTCGAGTCAACGTCACGGAGAGAGATTTGTGCAACTGCGTGAAAAGCGCTGCGTGTCTGAAAGACGAAGCCTCTTGTCCGGCACCACCAAACTGCGGCACGTGTTTCGAGGCAAGGCCTGTTGGATTGTTTCCTGACGCTGGTGAATGTCGTTCGCCGTGTCAAAATTACACGTGCGAAAAGACTTCTTGTTCACCTGCGAGTGTCCCGGATGTGTGCGCGTTGGAAACTCGGAGCAGTCTTGACAATGGAAGCTGCTGCCCGGCATCCATCATCACGTGCAAGCCGGCTGCGTGCCCCGAGATAAATTGCTCTGATGGGTGGGTGGGGCAATTTAAGGGACGTTACCACGACGACCTGCCTGAGTACAATTGCACGTCAGGCAGCAAGTGCTGTCCGTTGATGGAGTGTGTTTGTGAGGTGTGTTTTGACAATGGCGTTCCTTACGGTAAAGGTGAAATTTGGCAAGACGATTTAGATCCATGCAAGCTTAAAAAATGCACCAATACCATGGGCAGTGACGGTTGTTATACGATAGAAACTCATCTGCTAACGTGCAAGCACAAGGAAAAAGCTTATCCGATTGGCGCCTATGTGAAAACCGAGCACCCTTGCAGGGAGCTCGCTTGCGTGTTAAACAGAACAGCGGACCAGTGTATTTCAACTATGAAGCAAAGTTATGTTCAATGCCCGAATTCACCACTTTGCAACGAGTACCACATCCCTAACGCCACTTACCATCCCGGACAATGCTGCCCGGAATACGCGTGCGTTTGCAATGGTTGTGGCCCGCGTTACTCTGGACCGGGGCCAGCTCGCGCCCCCGAATGGTACGAGATGACTGTCAACAAAACAGATGAAGAAAATCCAAACCAACAGTGCTGTCCCCTGTCAAAGGTCGTCTGCGACGAAAGCAAATTCCATCTTTGTCCCCAGTTTAATCTTACATGTGGCGTTGGCAAGGATAGGATCGAAGCTCCCGGCACACACCCTTGCTGCCCTGAGTACGACTGTCAGTGCCGCGAATGTTATGATATAGCAGTGGTTCGTCCGTCGTTCCCCTGTCAGGAAGTAGTGTTCGTTCCCGCGGAAAGGAACCCCAACCACGAATGCTGCCCTTTGCAGGAGGTGGTCTGTACGAAGAACAAGAGCTGTTGTGACGTACCAACTTGTGGTGAAAATGAAATTGCACGAAATACGTCGCTGATGGACCCGAGCACTGGGTTTTGCTGCCCTTTGTATGAATGCGTGTGCAGCGGAAACTGTTTGGCCGGTTACCGATCAAAAGAGTCTCTTCTTACAAGCCTTGAACTTGGTGAAGAGCTTGTTATCGACATACCAGACAATTGCTGCCCGACGTACAAGGTCGTCTGCTCCAACGACTCAAAAAGTTTGAACATTTGCTCCCAGTTCACGGTTCGGTGCGTGCCACCTCTGTCGCTGCGCAGAAACATCACCGACGTAGGATGCTGCCCTGTTTACTACTGTGAGTGTGACACGCGCTTTTGCCCGACAGCGCCGGAATGTCAGGCCCCCACGGTGCTTCAGGCTACCCCAACCCTTGACGGATGCTGTAACGTGTATGAGTGCGTGTGTCCCGCGGGTAGCACCAAACCTGTTGTTTGCAACCCCCCCTTAATAATGGTTTACACGGAAACCACTTGTCCATCAGCGCACTGCAGATGCCCGGATGCTAATGAATGCCCAGTCAGTGCAGCGGTGAACTGCACCTCCAACCCTGGCTGCACGGCGAGGGTAACCAAATGGGATAAGTGCGGATGCCCCGTTACAGCTACTTGCGAGCACGACCCGGCGTCTTGTACCCCTCCCCCACAGTGTCCTGTTTGTTTTGAAATGCGAGCGACGCCCTTTTCGAACCGCATCGGTGGCTGCAATTCGACCTGCATGAATTACACCTGTGAAAGGCTGCAATGCACCGATGCCGGGAAGCTAAAACCGTGCCAGTTTGAAATCCTGGTCACTACACACAGCGAAGACTGGTGTTGCCCTAAAGAGGAGGTCGTTTGCGTTCGTGAGCGTTGTCCTACAATAGTGTGCGGCGAACACTACGCAAAAGTTGTAATGGATGATTACCTCGACCCGCTGCACAATTGCTCCTCGAACAGCAGCTGCTGTAGGCGAGAAGAATGCGTGTGCGACGTTTGCTTTCACAACGGCACCGCGCATCCGCTGTGGGATACTTGGAAAAGTTCGGCAGACCCGTGCACGCGCTACCAATGCACGCACGATCGAGGCAGCGACGGCTGCTACGCTGTTAATATCATTACGTCGCGCTGCATTTACAACCACCAGGAATATCCAGTCGACTCGATCATCGCCACTCATGACCCTTGCAGCACTCTGAAATGTTCCGAAACGAGGCACGACAACGGCACGTGCTTTGTTAGATTCGAGCAACAGCTTATCGCGTGCCCTGATCCATTGTCTTGCGACACGTACTACTATCCCGAGCTCATGCGCGTACCTGGCGAATGCTGTCCAACGTACCAGTGCGTCTGCCGGGAATGCATCGGCGACAATTACCAAAGCCCCGACAGCATGAGGGCGCTCGAGTGGTACGAAACGACCCGGAACATGACGCTCGCAGAAAACCCCAACCAGCTGTGCTGCCCCATGATCAAGATCGTTTGCAACGCTGCGGCGCTTATCAGGTGTCCAACAGCCAACCTCACATGCGACATGGGCCAAAATAAAGTGGCAGTAAATACCACTCATCCATGCTGTCCTAGGTTTGAATGCCAGTGTCACAATTGCCGCGATTATGTCGCTCCGGTCGAAAGCGACCTGAAGCGTTGCCAGGCAATAGTTTTGAAGACCCCGGATGAAAATCCTTATCAGCAGTGTTGTCCGGAAAAAAAGATCGTGTGCAATGACTCCTGCTGCTCGCCTCCGGCTTGTAACACTTTCGAGATTGCTTATGCCACGGGACTGATGGACCTCCAAACTAATGGCTGCTGTCTGCTGTGAGTATCACGAAACCTGCATTTGACATCGTCTTGTTTGAGGCATAAGACAATGTTGATATAAGTTTGTGCTCAAACAGTTGCTAGCATCCGTTTCAACTTCACCTCAAGATGTTCAACATCTTATGATGTTGTCACAGTTTCCAAATTTAAATCGCCCCAGATGACAGTGGTGGTGATGCGTATTTCGCTAAATCTAAAAAAAGTACCAATTAAAAAAAAATTCAACAGCCGTGATTGAAGTTTCCTTAATTTTCACCCTGGTGTTCAATTGCATTTCGACCAATGTTTTTGTTCATTTCAGATACGAGTGCCGCTGCAAGCCGATAAACGTGTTGGCGTCCGAATGTCCGGGTTACAACTTTACTTGTGGCGCTGGATTTAAACGAATCCGCAATAACCCTTTGGACATCTGCTGTCCCAGCTACTCCTGCAAATGCGAGTCGTGTGTCAAAGACGGAGTTGCTTTCCCGGTACGACGCAGATATTTGTGATAGTTTCGGAGTAAATATCATTATTATTGCCATCATTTGCATTTGGATACCTGCAGTGATTTTTACCCACAATACACATGTACTCACAGCTTTTCAGCGACAGCGTTACTTGACGTGGAACGACAGACATACAACTTTTATTAGTATTCGCTGCAAAGGAAATACCACTGAGACCGCAAGGCCCGTTGCCAGTCAGTCTGATTGCAATACGCTTAAAAAACTGAAAAAGCACGCAACGAAAAGTAAAGCCTCGTTGATCAGCAATATATAGGCTCCAATATATTGGGGGTTTAGCGAGCTGCAGTGCTTAGCAGAAGATGACACTAAAAGACTTTGTTACTTGATTTCAGATCGGCTCCAGCTGGATCGACCGTGAGAATCATTGCTTAATCAACGAATGCCTGCAACCGGCTATTGGTTGTCCACGCATCAACTCATACACCAAGTATTCGTGCAAATCGGTGAATGCAACGGCATGCATCCTGGTAATTATTTCCCTGATCTTGGATAAATTTGATTTGAATAGCTAAAGTCATTCGTTGCTTTGTTTTTGCAGGATGGTGGTCAGCTTATTCCCAGCCTTGCTACTGATGGATGCTGCCTTACCTGTAAATAGTTTTTTTGTGATTAAGACACGAAACTGGTAGCAATTATCTGCAGCTAAGTTTGAAATCCTTATTTTGCAGTAGATTGGTTTCTCGATGTTTTCGTTGATATGCAAGCATAAATGCTTGCACTGGAAAATTTATGTAAAGACTTATCAAAGATTATTCGTGAAATAAAACGTTACCTTGCAAAGAGTGGAATCGCGAATGGCGGTGATCTTGCTGCGAAATTTGTATCTTGGCTTATTTGCCTCGTCAGTATCAGATTAATTGGCTTCAAAAGCAGTTTGAAATGCGCAGAAAACATATTTTTTGCTGTAAATTTCATTATCATTTTTACAGGCAAATCTTGTTCAAATGCTTATCAGCTTGAGAACGTAACCGTTGCAAACGTCACCACTGGAGTGACGTGTTCCACAATATCTCCTGTCAACATGACTGTGTGCGCTGGAGCGTGCAATACTCGAACCATCTACAACACGTAAGACTTCTTCAGCCTGATTCAACAAATAAACAATTTGAAAAAGCTTGTTATCCGAAGCAAATATCCATTGGTTTTATTGCTTCCATATACTACCTAATCGTTTGGTTTTAGCTTCCATTGTGAGATGATACTTGGGAAAATGTTCACGACATTTGAAAGCGCACGACAGTTCCAATGTACTTGCAGAACCAGTGGAGGCTACGACACTGTGTGTCGCTGTTGCAGCGCTCTTTCCACCAGTAAGGGCGAGATTAGCGTCCAGTGTTCCGATGGTTCGTCAAAGACGCTGGAGTACGAGTTCATTGACGAGTGCGGATGCACTGGGACCGTCTGCAGCCATGTGCATGCTTCTGCAGGTGGCTTACCATAAGCGAGTGCTTTGTTGACGATCTTCCACCTTGAACACGTTGCTTGCATGAATTGACTCTCAGATAGACCGAACTGCAGTAAGCTTTAACCGATGCGCGCATGTAATAATGTGAGATGGGCGCGCAGTTTAATGTGGTTGTTTAGCCGATACGTCTCATTTTCATTCTCTCCATCAGTTCCGCGATAACTATTCACGAAGTGTTGCCGAATGAATTTTTATCTTTTTGCACACTGTAGTTGCTGTTCTGCCTGTGTGGAAATTACTCGAAGTACCACCGTACTTCAAACGATTGGCGCCACATACGTGCTTTGCGCTTGTCGCAGGTGACTTGCGCCATCTTTTCATGGTTGGCTATTACGAATCAAGATGATAACCTCTCGTATTTGCATGAAAAGTGTTATTAATAGTAAATAAAACCTTTATTTACCGTTGCGCTACATTAAAGCCTGATTTTCCGATTGATGGTTCTTCTGCGTTCGACACAGTTACGATCAAGTCATTGACTCTCATAAAACAATAAATGAAGGTTCAGATTTAAGCGTTTACGTAACTTATTGTGACGTGTATGTAAAAGTTTTGTGCTGAACTCGTTTAGAAAAAATTTAAAGAAACAATTTCTCACAACTGCCGCTCATTACCACTTGTTTTTCCATTGCAATGAATATCTTCAAGCGACTTCAGTTTTCGCGGGTATAGTTTTATCGCACCAAGATTTCAAACAGCCTTTATTCAAAGCCAATGATTTACACCCGGTTGCAACGAAAGGCGCTCTGTGAATAAAAGTTTGATTGTAGCAACGCTTCCGCCGTTGTTCCTCCAATTAAGTTTGTCAGTAATATGCCAACTTGCGTTCTCCAGTTTTCAAAGTAGCATGCAGTTTGATCCAATCCGTTGTTCCATCTTGATTTTAGCAGTTAACATCACGGTAGACTGATTAGAGCTAGAGAAAATACGCTAGGACGCAAAGCTGTAGTGATTGCAAAACGGAATGAAAATCAACCGCATGAGAAAATCCTCGAAAAATTCGAAAAGAGTGGAGAACGAAACGACGTGGGTTTTGTGAAAAATAATAAACGCTAGATATTTTTAAGCAGAGTTGCGATCATCAATCCGTCAATTTAAACCAGTTGCGCGATATACGCAGAACCGATATTTACGCGCATAATGGTGGCTAGCAGATGTGGAACCCTTCCATATTTGCTACAGATACAAATATATTTCTTTCGCATAAGCTCCACTGACACGAACGCGTTTGCACGAAAAACCCAGAATTATGTAAATTGCGCCTTGTTTTATAGTCTCTTGCGCGATGTATGCATTGCAAACTGGACGATTAGCAGAGTCATGGCGGCTTTTTTTTCTGAAAGCGATTAGGAATCGAAACATTCAACAGTTTGTTATTTCCGCAACAAAATCATGGAGAAGCACGACCCCCCTACACCAGTGTTTACAACGCGGTGGACTGCAGGTTGTCGGTGGGCGGCGATTCCAAGTGGGCCATGAAGTGAGTTGCGCAGTGTTGTGAAAAGCAAAATATTAGTCAGCCGAAAGATGACACCGATTAGTAACATAGCAATTCTGGTGTTTGGTGGCGAGTTTCTCACTGACGTGCGTTTCCGGATATACTTGCTTCTTTACAACAACTCATCATTCCCCCTCAAACAGCGTGAAGCTGAAACACTATAACATTGATGGTTGAAGTGCATTTCAGTGGTTCTCAAACGATTTTAGTGATGTACCGTTTGAGTAACATTTTTTCTATCGAGTACAACTTGAGTATAATCATGAGCGCAATAATTAGAAATGTACCTAATAGTATAGTTATTGTGCTTTCACGTTAAAATTTCATTATGAAGACACTTCAAATAATTCGTGTAACCCTGAGAGCAACTTTGCATACCCCAATTTGAAAACCACAAGACTACACCATTTTTGTCCACAAAGTTTCTAGGTCACATATAAAAGGTTGGAAAGGACTGCCTGGGAAAAGTGGGCTAAGGGTCATTGTTTCGGAACTAAAACGTAGTCACTTGTTGACGTCTTCGTGTTGTATCAGTGAAACGTGTGAAGCACAATACAGCATTTGCTCAGCTTCTTTACCACAATCCTGATTGCGACAAACCAGAATGAAGTTCTATCCAACACTCATCGAAATGAATGAAATACACGGTGAATTTCACTGATGACACGTGGCAGCGACGTCGCCAGGTTGTAGTTGATCAAACAGTCAGCGAAAATTGCAGCAGCCATTTCCAGCTGGGGGCACCAATTACAAGTGAGGTCCTGAAGCCACAGGACAGCTATTGGCAATTTTTGACACATGTAGACTTTGGAAGATGTTTTATACTTGAAATGATTGGTGAGTTTTTACATTAAGCTGGTAACATATAGAAAGAAACGGGCACCATTTTGATGGTCTTGTCTGCTGTCAGTAAAAGTTTGCAATTTACTGCTTCAAAAAGTGTTTCAGTTAATTCAGTGCTCAATAACAATGGGATCACGTGTTATTTGTATCGTTTGAACTTTTGCGAAATATATCATCGTTCCGTCTGAGATCAGAACAGATTTGTCAATTTTTCATTCATTTCTGCGAGTGAAGGTCACTAAGACAGCAAACGCCAAACAAAACATGATAATAAAAAGTAACGGACGTTTTTACCACATAAGCAAAATTGAAACCTCTGGCGGTTGCTGAAGCTCTCAAATTTGGCCACCAAGGCGACTATTTCGTCGAAATTTCTCTTTTGGTTGAAAAAGGTATTGTAGCCCAATTAGGCCTTTAATTGAAGAAAGCAGCAAGATTTTGAAACTCGAATCCCGAAGACAGACAAAAATCAAAAACAGCTTGATTGCGAAGTTTGAGCATTTTGGTAATCGATGCCGGCCCCCCCACGCAGCAGCACTCATTTCGCGCCGGTTTATCTGTTTATTTGCATATGACTTTATCCAGTTTTTGCTGTATGCCCAATACACTTACTCTTAGATATTGTTGCTGAAGCATAGCATAATTGTAGCCATTCTGAGTCTTTAAAGGACTAGCCTTCCCGAATAGAAAAACGTTTGGTGGCAACCTGAACAGACGCGTTCGACAGTTTTGTTAGAAGTCGGTGCGGTTTCACAGTGTTCTTAAAGTTGGTTTGCTGTCAGAAAGCATTACACTGCAGCGGTGCCAGTTGCAGGTGGCTGAGCTTTTTGTTTCAGTCGTGCCAGCCTTTCTTTCGCACAGGATGCTGTGATTCTGGACTCTTCGTCGTGGTCCCAGCAATCCTGCACAGTTTGCATTAGGTATAATAAGTCTTTCATTTCTTGTGAAACATCGATTTCCTGGATTTCGTCATCGGTGCTGACCAATTCATCAGTTACTGCTGCGCAAGATACATCGAATGTAAAAAATCGTTTGCAAAACGACAAAGTCATAATGCAGTTTTTTTTTGCTACGTGGGCGTCGGAAGGATTTTTTCCAGAGGGGCCACTAAGGATTTTTCCAAAATTTTTCTACTGGGGCAAAAGTGGTGAAATTTGTTTTTTCCCGCTTGAAACAAAGAAAACAACCTTTTTGCTGAAAATTCAAAATGCAGGAGGGCCAGGCTCCCCTGCTCCCCTTCCGACACCCATGTAGGCACACTTCATGAGCTCACCTCGCTTGGGTAAAAAACAAAATACCGGTCTTCCGCGTTGACGGATGACGTAATCGCGCAGTTCGTCCATGTTTCGCGCTACATCTTGGTATGGAAACATGTGAGGTGGAACATCCTGATCCTTGCCTGCAATGATACATGTGCCACAAGGCATGCTATAGGTTCATATTTTATTTGAAGGCAACCACCACTGCAACTATTGTCATTCCTGGTGACCTGATCAAAGACTGAAGCTGAAGGATAGGTACATCTTTTCTATTATTTTAGTTGAAATCAAAATAAGTGTTAAATTAATTATTTTCCAAATTTCAAGCAGCAGCAGAAAAATTGGAGCTATTCGTTTTTTATTTTTAATTACGTGTTTAACTCAGACCCATGGTCCATATCACAGGGTTTAGTCAACAGATATGCTTTGTCATAATACATCACAGGGTAAATGTTAAATGGCAGACGCGGGCAGTGCGGAAGATAAATAAACGCTGAAACAACCCACCAGCGCCTACTGCATTCGGTCATCGTTATACACAAAACGTTGCATGGTGTGAGAAAAATGGAGATTTGTTAAAAGTATCAGACAATTGAAGTGAGTGGATATAAAGTTAAATAAAGATACGCATCTTTGAACAAAGGCACACAAAATGTTTCTGCACTGTGTGCACTTGCCAGCAATCGGCAGGCATGCAATAGGGATCAAATAGACGGATTTTAACAGGCGTTGAACAATGAGAAAAATTTCCTCTGACCCAAAGGGGCGAAAGGTGCAGTTTATCCAAAAATTTTCGACGGCGTTTGTTGATCTCAGCAAAGACTGGCGAGGCACGTCCTGCTAGCTACACCCATGCCAAAGTGGCCCAGAAGTCGTCCTAGCCAACCTTACTTGGTCCCGTCTTGTTGTGGAGCCAGCAGAACAATCTGCAATTGCTGTTGACCGGGAAGCATATCGAGTGCTCCTAGAGATGCTGCCCCCACGACCTCCCCTGAAGGAAAGTGGGTATGGAAATGAATATATATTATTGTACCTTTGATTAAAAGTTGTCACGAACGTTTGAAACCACTTGTTTATTCGAGAAAGGAGTTCTCATTTCCCAAAATAATTTTTTGCTACGCCCTCCTGCTATGAGCTTGTTTTCAGCACAGTAAAATGACTTCACTTGTCTCTTAATCCTTCAGTGATGTATACACAAGATATTCATTTTGTTCACCAAACTTACCACTTATTTTTTTAAAGGAGCAAGTGCTGTTGCAGGCTGTTTATACTTTGGAGGGGGAAAATTTCCCGTTATCATCTTTCTATTACAATAGGAAACAATTTCGTATTCAACAGCATACCCACAGCAACAATTCACAAGGCATTGAAAACCACTGGTTGTGACCAAACACACGCACATGCCATCATAAAGCAGAAGGTGATTCTTAGCTATATTTTCCACAGTACATACATCCCGCTCTGGTTGTGCCCAACTAAGCTGAGAATTTATCAAGATAAATAGTCAATAGAAATGGATTCATAAACCCCTCTTGTTATTCCTAGTGGATAGCCACTTAGGTCCGTAGCCAGGTTTTAAGGTTTGGAGGGCAAAGTACATTTTATGGGGGCAAGATTTTTTTTGCTCTATGTTTAAAACAAGTTTTTCTGGGCACAACAAAGTTTGAGGTGGGACAAAAAATCCATGGGGATACTGCCCCCGAATGCCCCCAATGGTTATGGGCCTTGTAACCACTTGCTTTTTTCATCAAAGAGGTAATATGAATGTTTAACTACAGCATATTTTTGTAATTTTTTTTATTGATTTCTTAGTTACACTAATTTTTCAGAGATTTTCTGTTTCTTTCCCACGCATGTCTATAGTTGGGCTTGCGACGAAGGTTGAAACTACAAAAACCACCCGTTTGCCACTAATTACATCTTTGGGTGAAATGAAACAGGATTTGTACTGTTGACTGCTGCGGTTGATCACATTCCGCCAAACGTTTTGCAGACTTTAGATGTATTTTGCACTTTTTGTTGCCTAAACGCTCTCGAAGGCACATAAAATCTGATCTTCGTGAAAAACTGCGAGCTCGCTGCACAACGTAGAGTTTTACAGCTCACCATAGAAATCCCCACAGCGATTGGCCACTTCCCACAGCACCAGAGCCATGGAGTAAACATCAGCTTGTTTGAGCGATGACGAAGGATGACTCAGATCGATCGTCATCTCCAGGATTTCGGGTGCAGCGTAGTACGGGGTACCTTCAATCGCTAAATGCTGTGTAAAATTTAAATAGCAAGCTTGACATTGTGATATTGCTTAAACGAGTGCCGTGTAGAACAAACTGCAGTAAATCTACAGTAAAAAAGGTCAGTTTAACGATCAAAAAGTTCCAAGGTAAGTGCAAATAGATATGAAAGCACCGGTCTCTATTTGTGCAGCGTAAATGTCAAAAATGATAAAATAATCAACCAGTAAAGTTCATCATACTTTGAAATTAAGAATACCCCCAAAAGAGTCAAAAAGCAGTGTCTTCATAGATGATGGGCTTCACCACTCTTCTTCCCCAAAAATATCTTAAAAGCAAAGCGATTGGCATGCTAAATAAAACTATGTGGTACTGCATTGAAACCAAAGGGTGAGCAGTATTAAAATGTTCTTCACAAAATGAAAAAAACATTAAGATCGCCACCCGTGGCGACGGGACTGGGAATATCACTGGCAGGCCGCAAAAAATAATTAATTTTATCGTAAAATTCAACCTTTAGCTCTATGAACAAATATGGAGAGAAAAATATGCGGAACGAGTGGTACTGCTCTTGAATTACTGTCTAAGTATCCTCTTATCACGACGTTTTGTTTTGACACGATGCTTTGTTCTCAGTGGTGTAGGCGGCGGGGGTGCAGGAGGTGAAAGTGCACCCCCAAACGTTTTAATTTGTTGAAAATCAGGGCTAAATCCGTGAAAATCTTAACAAAATCCCTAAATATCTAGGCAAAATCCCTAAACATCTGGGCAAAAATTGCGCTCAACGTTGTTTCACTTGGAAAAATGGCGCCCAAGGTTTGCAGAAAAACAAGTGAAGACCATTTTTTTGGAGGTCACACCACAAAAACGGTCGGTAAAAGTTGCACGACAACTTTTGGGCAAGATTGGGAAAATTTGGGCAAAAATCCTTTGCACCCCCAAAAATGTGCTTGCTCCCACACCTATGTTTGTCCTTATTTGGGAGAAGAAAATTCTGACATGGGCCATATTACAGTTTGACGGGGGCCGGAGTTAGCCCACGTTCTGCAGGTTGCCCACCCCTGGGCTAAATAGTTGCATTCAACAAACTACGTGTTTACGGTAAACTTTCACAATAGTTTGTGCACAAGGCCCAAAGTTAGTTGATTTGCCTAACTTCTAAATATTGGCTTTGAGCAAATATCTTAGTTACTGATATATACATTTTAAAATCACACCAGCTTTGCATTGCAGGCAAAGATTTTCTAATGCGCATCCCCAAGATTCCAAAAAGAGTCTTGACTTTTGTCGTGTAGTTTTTGAGATGGTTATGAGATTGTGCCTTTTTGAATGATTTAGGCAGGAATGACTTTGCCCACCCATGTCATGCATTAACTTTTTCTCAAGGAGGCCTACAGTTGTATAATAGCGTCAAAAACAACCTACTGCTCAAACAAATTGGGGAATGCTGAAAAGCACTCACCGCCAAAATCAGTGAGGTCAATGGTGAAATTAAGAATGGTGCTAAGCTTTTATTACTGCAAAGAATTCGTTATGCAATATACTCGTATAGATTTCTTCTTTCAATTAGCCTATAAAGTTTCTCTCATATGTTTTTATACCTGAGCCGCTATTTCGCCGTTCTTCATTTCATCTAACCACGTGGCACTTCCGAAATCAGCAACAGCTAGTGACATGTCACGTCGCAACAGCAGGTTACCACTGGTGATGTCGCGATGGGCAATGCCCCGAGTTTCTTCCCCTGAAACTTTAAGAATACCGTGTTTGAGCATAAGCACAGAAACAAACAAAGATCTTTGCAAGAAAGCAACCCATGTGATATCACGCTATTTTAGGTTTGGGCGACATTATCGACCCATTCCTTGTAGTCATAGTCAGCAACTGTTAAGGGTAGCAAAACTAAAGCGGAATGTAAATCGCATTTTGTTTCCGATTGTGAAATATTTATGAAGCGGCCTCTAAATCTGGTCTACTACTAAAGAGCTTAAAAGGGAATAAATTTTCTGATAAAAGAAGGTATAGCTTGCTGCAGTAAAGATAGTTCAGAACCTTTTCTGCTAAAATTCCCCGAAGTAACAACATAAGCTTCGACATCTTGTCAAAATATCAAGAAGTTAGAGAACGCCGTTCCCTTTGAAAACAGCGAACATCCTCCCACTGCACCACTGTTCTGGTCAAACATGATCGAATAAGTAGAACTCTGAGGATCACTTCAAGCCTATAATGCGTAACTGGTATTACTGTAGTTTGGCATTTTCTGTTTCTTCAATGGGAACAAGATGCTTCCTTTGACTGACCTAAAAATTAAGACAACTTGATATGCGGTTTCAGCCATCTAGGACCCAAAAAGTATAGAGTTCCGTTGGCAGCGCCTTACGTTAAACCAGCATAACGCTTCAATACGACAAGTGAATGAAACAAACCTTCCTGCCAAATAGTCATTACGTATGCTCCACAGTCACTCTACACCAGTAGTTTTCAACCTGGGGGTCGTTTGGCGATTTTCTAATGGTCGCGAGAGCTTCTGATAAAAATATTCAAAATTACTTCTAGATTTTATATTTCGTATATGGAACCACGTTTTGTCGCAGCTAAAATAATAGGATCACCTGGTAATACTTTTCCATTCCAAATTATTTTAGGTGTGATAATTTGCGACCATTAACAGAGTTTTGAGTACAATTATGGCCATAACGGTACTGACGTAAGAATGTGCTGTGGTTGTAAATCAGATATCTGAATGCAGTAGGCTCGCAAACTTGGGAGTTATTCTAGTTTTCAATAAATTGTGCTGTGAAGTGGTTTGTATATGGTACGGGTCTCTTCCACTGATACTGCCATGTGCATGAATTTAATAAATAAGTCTTAGTTCAGCATAATGATATCATACGTTTTTTTTAACCATTGTGATTTTCTATTGTGCAGCTGCATTTCATATGACATGCCTGACTGGAAATTTTGCGGAAGGGGGTGGTTAGGTTAAATTCGGGTGCAAAAATAGGTCGCTGCATGAAAAGGGTTGAAAACCACTGCTCTGCACGAACCATAACCAACCTGAAAGACGGTTATGCAAATGGTCGATCCCGTTGGTGAGATCACAGGCTATCGAAAAGCACGTAGATCGATCAATGCAATTCTTCTCCAGGTGATTCTTCAGAGATCCAACCTCGCAGAGTTCCATCAAGAAACCATTCTGGTTAGGCTTTTTCAGAGGGCAGTAGAACTTGACAAGGTTCGGATGATGATGTTTGGCAAGTGCGCGGTACATTTTAAGTTCGTTACGAAGATATGAGTTGTGTCGAGTATCGTAATCTGATTTTAAACAAGTTCAATATTTTTATCTTTTCTTACACAAGTTCACTGTTTTCATATTATCATAAGAAAAAATAGATTGGAAAATTTGCAACCATAGGCCACTTTCTCTAAATTAGCAAGCTCATCAACAGGCGACTCTATAAGCTTTCTTACTCTGCACCTTCAGTAGATTTTTGTAATTACATTGTTACAGACAATTTTCTTACAACTCATTCAGTCACAATAACTGCTATCCAAAATCTCCTATTACCGGTCAAATCTGGCTCACTGATGTGATACGCAAAACAGATATAAATAAAATCGTAGCGTATTTTCAATATTGTTTCATACGAACTCATTTCAGAAACAACCACCCTTTTTTGTGTACCACAAACCGAAGTAACACAAGCTTACCCTTGAAACACATCAACAATTCTTTCTTCGGTTGCAGTAGTTTTGCGCTGTAAGTTTTCCTGAACAAATGGTGCTTAAGGTAACACGAAAAATGATAACACTGGAACTACTATAAAAACGAAGTGATCAATGTCAGTTATAGCAAACTTATTTGATGAATCTCGGCACAATAGCCATTTTTGGTTTTGTGTAACCCTTTGTGCACACTAATAACACAAGACTGGACACTATTTGCTTCAGTTACACAGACCTGTAGCGTGAAAAAATGCCTTGACATGATGGCCACCAGTAGTTGTTGAAATCATTTGCTAAAAATTAAGAAAGCGACCAAATAGATGAAATAACGTATTTTACAGGCATTTATATACCAGTTAATTGCCGTATTTGGAAGATTTTTTGATTTGAGCGACAAATGCAGATTTAAGAATCAGCAAAAATGTTACATTTACGAACGACTTCAAAGTTTCAAAGCCACAGCACGTTTTATGAAAGACTTTGCAACGGCTAACCAGAAAATGAGTGCACAGAAAATACAATTGTCTTACGCATGACACGTCAGCAGTGAATCACATTTAATATTGTAGACTTGATAAAGTTACAACCTAAATGAGGATTTTTGAGTAACGAAAAAATACTGTATATGAATATGCTTTGACAAAAACATACCGCGAAATATTTTTTGAATGTATTTCCCTAGTCAATGAAACCTACTCATCTCCATAATCAATTTTGGTATGGTATAAATAAGTAGTATTGCTTGAGTTTAGATAATGCATGAAAGTGATGTACCTGAGTCGCTGTAGTGTGAGAGCGCATTCAACAAGAATGTTAAACTTACCCAAATTTTCCTTTCCCAAGTTGACGTTGGTAGTCAATCACAATAAGAGACAGGTCAAATTGGCAATTCGAAAGATCCTGAACTTCAATTCTAAGAAAATAAGTTACAATCTTTCTTGACTCACCACGGCATATTGTTTTAAAAAGCCTAAAACAAATGAATGCGTGAGTGGTTGTTTAGGTCTATTGTAGAAAATGGTTTGTAACTGAAAAGTTTCAAGTCCAAGGCAAGCCGTAGTAGGACGAGGAATGCAGACCATAAGGCAAGAAAACATCTGAACTATGCAAGAAATCAGACTTAGTTTTATAGTGAGATATCAGTGTAATACGGCACTGTTGAAAACATTGCAACACGACATTTAGCCATAGTAAACTTGAATCCAAAGGTCCGTAGCGTGTAAAGAAAAACCCTTTGTGCTTCAACAACCTTACCGTGCTTGGCCTCATTTCAATCCAGGTCCTCTAGCATCAATGAACAACAAGGTGACCGTTCAAAGCAGACTTGTTCATAACAGACCACTCACAACAGATCACGTTCATAACAGACCCTTTCATAACAGACCTGTTCATAACAGACCCGTTCATAACAGATCCCTTCATAGTAGCGTAGCCAGTCCAAAAACTTGGGAGGGGCCAAAAAACTTTGAGGGGGGACAAAAGGTTTGATTTCAGGCGAATAACACTATTTTGTTTGGGCTACCGCCTCTCAAAGCACAAAATTACTGTATGTTCAGAAAATTTGGGGGGCATGGCCCCCTAGGCCCCCCTGGCTACGCCTATGCCTATTCATAACACACCACATTCATAACGGACCGTTTATGAAGGTTGTCTCTTATTGACGGGTTTGTTATGATGGTGGTTTGTTATGAACGCGGTATGTTATGAACAGGTCTTTTATTTAATGGGTCTGTTATGAACGGGTCTGTTATGAACGTGGTCTGTTCCGAATGATCTGTTACGAGTGGTCTGTTATGAACGGGTCTGTTTTGAAAGGGAACCGAAACACAAGATGCAAACCATTATGAGCATATGCTACTCCTTCAATCTGTGAAATTCCAAGAATAATAAGATCTTAGCTGGTTTGTGCTCACACGTTGTTTCGTTCCTGAGTTGTTAGGTTTTCGAATTCGTTGCCTTCGTCGCCAGCGAACCTGGTTAACTTCGACGATGTGCCTCTGTGAAAGAAATTGTATGTAGCAGATTTTCTAGTTTCGTGCGAACTTAGGACTTAGTCACAAGAGACTTCGCATGCCACCGATCGAATTTTGATTTCTTTATGAATCAAGATGTTGCCCACTTTGGATAGGCAACTTTGCATCGCAATATCGATTTGAAATATTTCAAAAGATTTATGGTTCCTAGCAGTTGATCGTGTGTAGTTGTTTGATATTCTACTCTATTATTTTGAAGCAGCTTTTTCATGCAGAATGGAACGATCTTTCCATAGCTATAAATGAGGCTTTTGCTGTGGTACTTTCATGAACACTTGTATGGCAATCTGGAAGCTTGCGCCCGTTGAGAAAGTACTGAAGTAATTTCAAAGCGATGTGCATTTTCTGTATCTTGAGCTCTAATGTCAGTTTTTCGAAGGCCTCGCATAACTTTCAATTGCAGAATACTTTTGGGAAACTCGCTGCCGCTGTACGAATGTATCGCACCTAAAAATCACGCTTTGAGCCGCTAATTTCGTACCACTTTGCAACTCCATAACTCGCCAGTCGATTGAGCTAGAGAGTTGTTCAAACCCTCAAAAGACTCGCCAAGTCTTTGCGTTTGCAATAAAAAAATCGTTTTGGTTTTGGGTATCGGGTTTTTTGTGAGTGACATCATAAGTCAGGTAGGTTTTTGGCCATTTGGCTCATGTTACCTGGCCTAGGGCCCAACTGCTACACGGAAGTACTTCGCTCAAGTTTTCATTGGAAACTAGACGAAAATCCGAATCTTGTGAGCTATTGATCGACTTTCTAGCGTTTCTGGTTCAAACATCATGGCCTAAAAGCAACAAAATAATTAATCTCCTAACTATATAATTAATTATTTAGTTGTTTTTAGGACATAACTTTTGAACCCGAAACACCAGCAAGCCATCCAAAGTCTCAAAAGACTCGGATTTTAGTCTATTTTCAATAAAAACTTGAGAGACATACCACCATCTAGCGGTTTGGGCCCAGGGCGAGATGAAGTGGGACAAAAGGGTTAAAAGTACTCCACTTCTGACGTCACTCACAAAAAAATAATTTTCCACTGCATACTCGAAGACTTGCCGAGTCTTTTGAGGGTTTGAACAACTCTCGAACACAATTGTCTAACTAGTTATTGCAGTTGGTAAGACAACCGAAAACTGCTTGAAATAGGCTGAAACACTGCGAGAGGATTTGCATGTTACAATGAAAATGAAAAAGCTAGGTGTGGAAATGATTTAAAGATCTGTTTTTTCTTGATTTGATGAAGGTGTAAACAAGTTTGCTTTACCTTTCTCAATGTCTAACTCTAACGCGATGAGAAATGCAATCGAAACGAGAGTGAAAATGTTTAAAAATGAAACACACCATTTACGAGACATGTCTGCGAATTTTAAATGATTAGAGTTGTGCTCTTGCAATATTTTAATTTTGCCATCACTCTTAATTAACACCCCTCAGTGTCACGCGGTCCTTTTAATAAATTTGTATACCAATACTCTTGCCTTTCCTAAAAGCCAATTTCAATATTCTCTTGTCGTTTTCGAAGGTTGCACTAATCGTCCAACTAAAGCAGTGGCCAACGATGAAAACATTAAAAAAAACTTTAACAAATGCAAATTAACAAACGAAATTATTATACCAACGAAAAAAGTTTTCAATAAACGATAAACCTTGCATACGCTCTTACCTGTTCGCAATTTTCGAAAAAGTAGAAACAAGGTTTCTGTGAAACATCTTTCTAGAATTTTCTGCCAAAGAATACATAAATGAACAATAATTTGAGAGCTTAAATCTTTTTGACTTCAATTGAATCAAACCAACAGAACCTTTGCGTGAGCTAGCAGGTTTATAAATACCAGGGCTGCGGAGCCGTCGTAAGCATGAAAACTGCTCCGGCTCAGGACTCCGGAGTCCGGAGCATTTCCTTTTCCTGAACATGGCTCCGGCTCCAGCTCTGGAGCTTTCATTTTTCATAACATGGTTCCAGCCCAGTCTTGTTCGTTTTTACACATTAATATTTTCAATTGTGTTGGTGCGCCTCAAGTTGACTGGAAAATGAAATATATCCAGTACACTAAACAAAAAGAATATAACGCATTTATTTGAGTAGGTTAATATAGTAGTTTTTCACAATCAGCGCTCTTAGCACGAGAAACTCAGCGACTAAAGAACAATCACAAGTTCAGAAGATTCAGAGAGCAGTTACTAGTAGAATCGTTACTCAAGTTAATTGTAATATGAACAAAATCTTGAAAGGCAGTCACTGTTTTTGCAGTTAATGCCCGAGGACCATTTGTTATTTATTAGCAGTTGTGTAGAAGTGGTGGTGCAGGGAATGCAAGCGCACCAGCAACAGTTTATGATTTTTCTAATTGGTGCAAAATCTCAAAAAAATGGGCAAAGAAGCTGCGGCACTTTTGTACAATACCAATGAAATTATTTTTCTTTGTTATTGAGTGTATATTTGAAAGTTAATCATGTCAAAGGAAACACATTAAATATACATAAAATCAACAAACTCTTTCTATTAATTTCGTATTTTCGTATGTGAGAGTTGATAAGTAACTGACCCACTTGAAAGTTTGTGCAAAAAAGAGATTTCATTTACGTGCTTTATTAGTTGTACACTGTGGGAATCGAGTATACTGCAGGCCATGTTCTTCACGTTAGTGGAGTCCATGCCAGGCTGATACAGAAAAGCTGTGCTTTTGATTTTACATACAGAATTTGAATGAACACATTTTGCCATACAATATGTTGCATTATACAGTATGTCCTCAACTAGATGAGGTTTCTTGCTGACAGCAACAGCAGGAATGTGAATGGAAGGCCAAACATCAGAACTGTGATTCAGATAATCGGAATGCTGAGCCAACTAGCTTCTGACAATTTTCTTGCAGAGCCTAGCGTATTTTTCCAGTTGCGTTATTAAGAACCACATTCGAAGTACCAAATTTTTAGTATCAAGTCTATGGCAACGTGGTAGAAGAAAACAGAAGATGTCAACAACTACAGAAAATTTCTAGGGAGAAACGTTTGTCGCATAAAAGTTTTTCGGGCAAAATTTTAATAACTTTTTTATTGTTACTTCAAACTTGCCAGGAAGGTGTAAAACACATGTATGAATCTCTTCTCCTATTTTCAAAACGGAAGCAGGAGTTCTGAGAGAAATTTTACCATGGGGTGCGAAGACCGATATCTGACCCCTAGCTTCTGGGGTTCTCGTCGAAACTTATATAGCTTATTTAAATAGTAACTTCAATATACAGTAGATAAAATAGTGACCATGCTAATATTTAGAAATAAATTAAATGTTATTCTGGAAACTGCCTTACACTATTAATTTGTGCTTGTTTGCAGAAAAACGTGTCATGCGTACTTTCATTCTTCCGGGCCCCAATGCCTAACGGACACGGGTACTCCCTGAACGGGAGTACAGTAATGGAGCGTCAAAAACAAAGAACGACAAAATATCCCCACTGTTTGGACGTTTGTCCTTAAACACCGAAAAGGATGAGTGAAACTCCATTTTAGTATATACTTGGACAAGAAAAAGTGTGAGCGGCACATTTTCATGCTTAGGCAAGCTGGGATCTACTGCAATATGACGAAACAGTATTTAAACTAATAACTGAAGGGGAAACGTTGCCACAAGTTGCTTCATGCTTCATGTAAACCTACATGTCTGTCCAGTGATGGACGTTTATGAAAAAATTTCTCGTGGTTGTTGTCGAAATAGTACACGATAGTTTCAAGCAAGCACTTGAGCTCGAATCGCAATGGCCACTGCAAAGACCATGACCTACCTTTATCAAGCTGTCCCGTGATAGCCCGATTCTGTCTGCGTTTTAGACGCGATGTTTATTAGCAGCGGTATTTCGCTAAGACCTTCACATCATTTCAAGTCAGGTGCTTACCTTTTCGAAAAAAGTAGGCCGCTGTGACGAAGACCAAGACGCTTACAACAATGCCGTATATCCACGGGCTTTTCCATGGGCCTACATGTTAGTGAAAAACAGTTAAGCAATGCTAAATTTGGAGATCCTCCCAGAGAACAAAAACAGTGGACATATCAGCTTGTTTCAAACTGTAGATGCATTGACGAAAAGAAGTTAAGAAGCGTGAAATTAACAGTTCAGAAGTTAAGCGTGTTATTGCGTTGACTACGAGACATGTAAAAGAAAACTTACGCCAAATCAACGTCAGCGCACGGCTTTGTAGTGTTAATATTCGTTCAAAAAATATTTGGTTGCCCTCCAATCTTAAGATTTGTAAACATTGCTTGACTCGACGTAAGCGTAACAGGAAAGTATTTCAACCAAATCTGAACAAATTTTCTTCAAAATAGAGAAATGGAACTTTAAATCAGAAAATTATAAAATGCGGTTTTAACTTAGCTCAAAACTTTCTCAGGTGTGCATCTGACTTTGGTTTTAGGTCGCAGTGAACAAAGCCTATTCTTTTTTTCATGTAACAATAAAATTTTAGTTTGAAATTTTTCAATTTTTACTTCACGTAAATATGTTTTGATATTCTGCTTTGCTTAACTTTAACTATTTACTCACAGTAACTTTATGCTTTTGTGTACTTACCGCTCTGGTCGATTCCTCCTTATCACTACATCGCTATCATTTAGATATATTTTCGCCTATTTCTCAACAGGACAACAACGCAGGTCATACCTTTATCGTAAGTGCATCCAAAGCATATCTGTAAAACTAACAGAAGTGCTTACTTGCAAAGTTCCCATCAGCAAGATAAGTATCCGGGCTTTCTGCTGTCGCAAATGCTGCAGTGGTCATCTGCCTCACCGGCTGTTGGATGCACACCGGAGACTTGTCTCCGTTATGTAGCAAGTTGCACAAGCTACTGTTACAGTAGCAAGAGTTCAAGTACACAGTATCGTTGCCGGATGCGTACTGGGCGAACTGGGGCCGTTTCAACTTCGACCGATAGAACGAGTGACAGCTGGATTCCGTGCAAGTATTCACGCCTTGTGGAACGACATCGCAACCTGACGAATGTGAGTTTATTTTATTTCTGAAGCCTACCATTTACTTCAGTTTTTTATGATGACTAGACGTCGTCCCTAAAATCTCAAACAAATGATAGCCGAATAATTTCCTTTTATCATAGTTGATATGACCACAGCAACTCCTTCCTTGTACCCCCTGATATCGCAAAATGTGCTGGGTAAATGGCGCGACCGGTCTGTTCAACGGTACAATTTGGGCAGTCACTATCATGAAGTAGGCAAAATTAAACAAATCCATCGCGCATCTGTCGTCGCGCCCGTCACCAAGACGCTGCTGTTATGTAGTTTGTTTTCTGTGCTGCATGATTTGATGTTTGTTTGTACTTGCTCCGAAATGAACTGATACTACTCGCGGTTTTTATAGGCAGAGACGTCCGTTTGAAAAATTCACCAAGTCTCCCCCACCAGCTATCTACAACTGGAGGCCTCACGTTTCGCCTGCTACGCATCTGGAGAGACGAATGGGGGCAGTGTAGAGTGCTTTTCCTTTGGGAGGCTCGGAGGTCACGCGTAAAAGGCAATTTTGCTATAAGCTACTTAGTGGAAATTGAAATATCACCTCACACACAGGAAAAAAGCACGAACTGGACGACGAAGCCAATCAATACTCCCACTCCCTGGATGTTGTTGTCCCACTCCCTGGAGGGCCCGTGAAGGGATCCGTGGAGAAGATTTAAGACAGTGGTTCTCAACTTTTTTGGCTCATGGACCATCTTTTCAAAAAAAGCTGACGGACCACTTTTCTATATTAACACCTCATTAACAACTAGTCGAAACTGTATTGCACATAGGTGAGCGAACTCAAGAGCTTGTTAAATCTTAGTCCTTAATAAAACAATATCAAGGAATTACGGAATCTTCTGTGGACCAGGTTGAGAATCACTGATTTAAGGGTCCATGAATGTGATTTAAATGGTTATTAGGCTTTGCTCTGACAGTTTGAAAGGGTTAATAGGTTTTGCAGACATTTCGATTGCGATGATTACGACCTAAGTTCAAATATTTATGGCAACGTTTCTTCTTGAGAGGTCCGTAACCTTTATTAGGATGTCCGTGACTCACTAATGTTAAAGACACGCAGGTCGACGAGTATTGGAAAGACAGTCACATCCGAGTAGACGAGGGTCACGAAGGAGTTCTTCGGCTGAGTCGTGTGTCAAGTCTCTTGGTGTTTGGAAGGGCACCGAAAGATTGGCAAACTGGGTGATCATCCCCATACACAAGAAAAGAGGCAGAAGAGAATGTCGGAGCATCTCTCTACTTAGCTTCCATAGAAAGTGTATGCGGAAGCGCCTTGAAAAAAATGCCATGAAGCAAATGAACCAAAGCTGGTGGATACCCGGTGTGGTTTTCGTCCTGGCCGAATTTTCACTCTCCAGAAAATGTTTGAGAAACCTTGGGAGTATGTCAAACGCGTCTAAACATGTTTTGCCGACCGCGAGAAAGCTTACCACCGTGTTCCTCGTGAGATTTGGGGAGTGTTTCGGTGAGCACGGTGTTAACGGCCGCCTGTTAGTGGCTGTCAAGTCACTATATTCTTGCTCAGATGTTTGCGTCCGTATCGGCGGAATTAAATCACAATCGTCATCATGGGTGTTGGACCTCGATATAGGTGTTTGCTTTCACCACTACATTTCATGGTCTATATGAATTGGATAGACAGTAGCCGAGTCAACGAGAGTGTAACTGTTGGAAGTTGCAGGATTAACCGCTTAGCTTTTGTGGACGATTTGGTACTGCTAGCATCTTCCCCAACAGAGTCTTCAACGTGCACTTGATCGATTTTTTGCTTCGTGGTACCAAGCCGGAACGGAAATCAGCACTGAAAAGATCGAGGTACTATGTCTCTTCAGAAACCGTAGCCAGTGCACGCTGCAACTAAGTGGCAATACACTGCACAGGTGGAGAAATTTAAGTAGCTTGCGAGTGACAGGAACAAGGAGAATGATACACGGATAGGTAAGGCAAGCAATTAAGCGTGTGCTTTATCGCTCTGTGGTGACAACTTGGCAGCTTTCAAACAACTCAAAACTGTCAGTTTTTAAATAGGTTTTGTTCCGATCCTCACCTGTGGTCATGAATTTTTTGTAATGACTTAAAGAATACTATCCCAAGTACAAGCGGCAAAGATGGGATTTTGCGAAGAGTTCATGTTGAATGTTGAGCCCAGAATGTCGAGCCACTTCTCCGAATTTAGAGATCCCAGCTACGTTAGTTCGGCCATGTGTGCAGAATGTCCCAGGAAAGAATGGTGAAGCAAGTCCTGCTGGCTACACACACAGGAAAGCGACCCAGAGGTCGACCAGGACCCGGTGGAGCGACTACATCTCCGACCTTGCCTGGACCCATCTTGGCATGGAGCAGGCCGAACTGTCTTAGATTGCTGTTGACCGCGATGTAATTCGAGTCCTCCTGCGGCTGCTGCTCCCGCGACCCTCCCATAGGTAAAGCGGGTATGAAAATGAAGAAATGAATCACACTTGAAAAACTTAAAACTGTTTCAGGGTAAGCGATGTAGCAAAGATGCCCAAGAATAAAAACGGGAGACAAAGAAAATTGCATTGCTATGTAGTTTCAGCTTTACTGACAACATTTCACACCATTTCTGAACCTGAATGCAAAATCTTTGAAAACAGTGTTTTGAGACGTCATATAGTAGCATGGAAGTGGCACAAACGCAAGGAAAATTTAATCCAGTATCAGATGCATACATATTATCCATTTTGCTTTACACGAACATTCGCCTATTATGTAACACACTTTACCGAAATTTTTGTACAAAAACAATAGGTTCAGAGCAAGTTTATTTATTGTTCAGTATATGTGATAAAGCATAACTAACAGATTTGCGTTTTCATGACAGACATTTTTCCGCAACGCCACGAAAACTCCGCAAACAATTAGGAAGTTTTGCTTACCTAAGCTTGTTAGCCTTTTGATTTTCCGGTTCAGTTCCTGAAACCGTGACACGCAAACCTGCAAAGAAACCACTGCTATAATCCAAATAAAGTGACTGGAAGTGCGGGAGAAAGGGTTTGACGTTGAACATTAAATACGCTTGGTGAATAACTCAAATCTTGATCCATAAGTTATCTACATTCCCAAAAGGTGTGCTGTAAGTGAACGCTGTTCGAAGTAAAGATCATTTGCACTAAAAATGAATTGTTTTAGCACATTTTTAACAACTCACTTTAGTTAACACGTTTTGGATAGGTTTGAAAATTTGCAAAACATGCCAGCTACGCTGAATTGACGAATTGCATTTGTTGGAGCGATTATAGACATTTCGTAGCTTATGCCGACGGTCATAAATGAAAGCTTCGTCTCTTTGAAACCTTAAAACAACCGCATTTTGGAAAACTTTATTTGAATTGATATAATGTTAGATCCAACTTAAAAGTTCACGTAGTAGCCGGCAGTGCACAGAAAGGGATAATGCATATGTAGCCGAGGATTGGTTCTTTGGGAGTACAAACATAATAAATTGTGCGCCCCATCACCGAGGCAATTTGAAACTTAGTGTTGAAACAAAGCTTATGGCCAGTGTATGAGGGAATAACTAAAAAGAGGCTATGACTACTTTCTAGTAGGAGGGCATCAACCTTAAGTGAGGTTGCACCTCTGCTCTCTCATCTGGCGACGGCCCTGATGGTACAATTATTTTGATGCTAAATTGAGTGAATAAACGTGGAGGGCTCAAAAAACGCAAAAGAAATCAATCATTTTCTCTAGTTTTGATTTCTGGTTTGTACCTGGCAAAATCAGCAGAAGGCTAGGTTAACCATAACCTGTTGCTGGAGGGGTTTGATTTTGTGGTTGTGTCACACGTTCTGTTTTTTGCTTTCAAATCACCACAATAGCGAAAAACAACATTCTTACATTGTCAACTAAAAAGAGGTTGCAAAAGTTTCTCTACCGATATCTCCAGTAAATGAGCTCTTAATGTGGATACGCGCTTTTATGTTTTTTCGAATCAGTAGAGGTTGATTATTCTCATATACATAATGAAGGATGCAAAATTGCGTAGAATAAAATGAGCCTCTACAATACATGCTGGGCGGAGTGTTAGCTAAAAAACAAAAAACGAGCCGCTCTATTTGAAAGCACCATTTCACGTGAAAAAGCTTTTTAAACCTCAGTGGCGGCAGATGGCGGACTACTGAACATTGAGTAGATGTTTGAATTTAACTGGGGCTGTTGTGCCTCAAAAATCCATGTACCTCAAAGTTATAATGTATGATAGGTAAGGTTTTAATAGCTAAGCCAAAGTTTTACTGAGCTGTGCAGTGAATCTAACGTAGCTTATTACCTGCTCAGCCGAAGTGCAATTGAGAACTTGTACGTTGCTTCCTGCGTTTCTATCAAAGAAATGACACTGGAGCACAGATCTTTCAGAAGTTGTATCAACAAAACTCATAACTTCAGTTACTAGGTGCTACAGAATGCTGCAAAACACGGCCCGCACTGCTTTTTCACTTCTGTGAATGTTCAAGCTTTTCGATAAAGTCGATCGAGCCAGTATGTTAGCATATCTAGCGGTTTGGATCGTGGTCAACTACGCCAAAACAATTTAAGGACCTCCTGCCACGTAACAATTCCAGTATAATGCCACCACTGAAAGAGTTAGATTTTCATGGCGATGTTGGCAGTAGGTTTCGTCAAGAGACCCGACCGTCAAGAGACGAATATGTGACATGGACAATCATTCGGCATTTGTGCATTTCCAGGCGTAATCTCATGTATTTCTTAGTGGACCTTGCAGGAAGCTTTGCTGATCATATGCGAAAAAGGTAATAACTGAGTTATACCGAAAAACACTGTTTACTTATTGTTTAAATTTAACTATGAATACCAAAAAACATGGTTGTGTTGCGGACACCTAGGCCTAGGACTTGAACATTTATATGAGAAAAAACTATTTGATGAATGTTCTATTGTTTCAACTTGTTCTGTCGTCGCCTTTATTCTAAGGAGCTTTCGCTGACACATAATGATATTGTTACCTTGACAACAAAGAAAGATTTCATGGATCGTTCTTTAATGTTATCACTTATGAGACATAAAGCTCTACTTTTGTTTCAACAAATGAGCCAATGAACTTCATAACACAAATAGCGCAAGGCCAAGTGGCCTCGCGAAATGCTATTACCGGTCAGAACTTCTGTGCTGATCACTTCACAATCCAAAATCAAACTGCAGTTGATGCCAGAATAAAAGGTACAGCGATTTGAGGGTAGACTTGCTGCAGGGAGTGCGTTATTCGAAGCCTGCGTTATCAGAAAAAAGCATAATTTACATAGAAAGTGTTTTTCAGGTTCTGCAAACCTGCAGCGCACGTAGGTTCACGGGTGAAGTTATACGTCACAGATCATTCCACAAACGCAACGTTTTCAAGGCACAAATCTTTCGCTACAGTTCGTACAATTTCAGAACGTTCAAAACAACGTCCCAGCGTCCACGCTGCACGGATTGGTTTACAAACTTGCATTACTTTTACGCATAAATTCCAATCATTTAATACATGTTACAACTCTACGTCACAATATTACAGTTTGTTTCCACTCTAGCACCCTCCCTAGTATTTTTGTAGCCTTCCTTTTCAAAGAGTTTGTCAGTATTCTCTGCAGTTTTAAAGTGCATAAAGTGTTTGTTAGAAAATTTCTGTAGAGAACGTTACAGGTGTGGCTCAATCAGGCATTTCACAGCGCACGAGGGCCAGTTCCTAATGTGTACCCACACTTGTTTGCAGGGGCGGCTCGTCTCGACGGGCTGCCGGGCTCCAGCCCTCCCTGAAAAATGTAATGCAAAAGATTCCGCCAAACGGCCAAACTCGTTTGGATTTAGTTACGAGCATTTCACAACACAATCATTTTCGGTACTGCCGACACCATTTCGGCTCAACATTTCCTAGGAATCCAACAAAACCAATGTTTCGCTGCTTGCCAACGACACCACTTATGCGATGACGTTTTCAGCACACTTGCCGATGAATTTGGCGATTTCGGGGCTGTCATCCGCACAGCCCTAAAGGAAAGAAACCAAACAATTGGCTGCAAAAAACATGGCGGTATATCCGCCTATCCGAACGCGTTTTTGATATTTTGACGATGAATTTTTAAAGAAAAAACGGAGGAAATATGATCTTGACTGTTTTTTACTACCTGAATTTCTTGGATATTGAATTTT
>Ga0210059_1001176_pt1 | contig 38399 bp, 22 predicted proteins | sample Ectturendosymbi2_FD_188042 | JGI IMG/M metagenome (GOLD analysis project Ga0210059, IMG submission 188042) | Ecteinascidia turbinata endosymbiont from Florida, USA - Sample 2 (SPAdes) (version 2) | ecosystem: Host-associated > Tunicates > Ascidians > Unclassified | place: Key West, Florida... | reverse complement strand
ATGTTTTGTAATCGCGCAGTGAAACTGTCGCGCTCGAGGAGCCAACTTCAAAACCTCCATCTTGTCTCTCATAGTGCAGAACTTTACCACTATCGGAGGCGGTCTTTTGCTTGTGGAATTTGAAATTTTGCTTGCATCGGTGCGTCTAGGCAGCCGGTGCACGTTGGCAAATTTCATGTTGGACACTAATGAAGGTGCAAATTGGAGTTTTTCGGTCATAAACGAGCGAACTAGCTGGTCGCTGAGATCTTGAGTTCAGGCATTTTCGTTATTTCTATTTTATTGAATAGCAAGTTGTATTCCTTGACCTAATTCGTCCTGTATCCGATATTTTTCCACTTGTCTATGTGACTCAGATAGCTGCTTTTTCAGATCCGAGACTTCAGCTTCCATTGAACTGATTTTTGCACATGCAAATTCCAAGCTGCTTTCAACTGCCACGACTCGTTGATTAAGGTCGTTCTCAATTACTGTAAGGCGCTGTTCAACTGCTTGCAGCAAAATGTACAGGTCTCGAAGCGTTGGTTCCTTGGGTGCTTCGGGCATAGCTGTTACTTCACGGTTTTGCCGAACTGTAATGTTCTGCACCAGATCCGTCATTATTCGCCTTTTAAATGAAACAAAAGCTGATGTTACTTTGACAGGATTTAATTACGCCTGTATAATAGCCGTTCCTTTAATAGTTGCTCAATGTTCGGCTCGTTTCATGGTTTATACTACCTACTGCTGTTCAGCTCAGAACACGTCCTTCTCTCACGACGGTCAAAACAGACTAGCATTGTTAAGAAGAGGTTATACCACAAACTTAACATTCAAGTCGAATTTTTTGCTATTTGTCTATCTTATTTTATCATAATAACATCATCATTCAAGTCTCATGATGGTTTCATTCTAATTTATGCGAAGTTCTGAGGCCCACTGGAAAAAGCGTCATGGCCTACCTCTGGGCCATAGCCAACCGATTGAAAACCACTGTTCTAGGAAGACTTTAAATATCTCACCTTTTTCAGCAACCTCTGATAGTTCTGCTGGCTCCACACCAAGACGGGATCAAGCCAGGTCGGAGATATAATCATTTCACCTGGTCCTTGGGCGACCTCTGGGCTGCTTTCCCGTGGATGGTGCCAGCAGGGCTCGCCTCGCCAATTTTTCCTGAGGCATTTTGGTCACGACCGCTTTTCATGATCGTTGAAAGCTTTGTTCCAAGTGCTAATTTTTGTTCTCTTCAGTTGTTTATGTTGTTTATTTTAAGCAAGCTTGATGTTTTTTGCATTGCATGAACTTGTGGGGCTTGGCAGATTTATTTGACAACGAATTCACTGCGTGCATTTGAATACCAAACGTTGTAGACTAGTCCAAGAGCTGAAATCTGAAAAAGAGGGTATAAAGGTGAAATATTTTCCTGAACGTCGGAAGGTGAGGCATCGAAGATAACGATAACTTTAAGACAACAACGAAGCTACTGATTAGGTTAAAGATTTGACGCACCATATGTTGTTTCACAAATTCGTAAGTCTCGTTGGTTTTGTTTGTAGTACCTCTTTTATTTGCTTATCTACATATTTCTATTGTTACTGCAAATTTGCATGGAAAGTGTTTCATGAAAGGAGCTGCAACTAGGACAGAAAGCCTACGAAGGTAAATTGTTGATGAATTGCTTCGGTACCGCCAGGAGCTGGAATAAAATTGAGCCAAGTTTGTTTAATCCTAAGACGTACATCATGCGATGCTGTGATTAAAGGGCTTAGTGTCAGCTAAGACCCTCGACCCAGAACTGGGCATACAAAATAGAAAAAGTATATTCCTGACTGTTGTTTGTGACATCATTCATTCATTCATTTATTCGGGAAACAAACATACACAAAAAACTCACAAATAAACAAGATAAAATAAACAAGCGAACTCACGAATAGAAATACAATCAAAATTATATTTCATTTGTATCTTCCCGGGGTACCTAATATAACCATCACAGTAAAGATGAAGGATCGCAATGTATCGAAAGATGTAGAAAGTTTGTCGTCACAAATTTTGGACAAAGGAATGCAAGCAACGGATTTTGAAAGATGATGTTTTAATTTCATACGGAGCAACACTCTGAAAAATGCCTCGTGGCGAATGTCCAGAAGCAGCAAATGTTTGAAAACTGGGGATCTGGGGCATAGGTATTGGAGGAGGCAATTTTTTGGGGGTGCAAAGATACTTTGCCCAAATTTCCCCAAATTTGCCTGAAAAACTATCATGCGACAAACTTTCCCCCATTATATTTTCGTCTACCTTGTGGCCACAGACTTGCAAATCGAAAGTTTGGTACTTGAAATTTGGTTCTTAAATAACCCAACTGAAAAGGGTACGCTAAGTTGTGTTATAAAATTGACAAAAGCAGAAGCCAGCTGACTCATTACTCTGATTTGTCTCACAGTTCTGAGGTTTGGTGTTCCATTCACAGTCTAACGATTGTTGTCAGCAGGAAACCACACTTAGCTGAGGTATGCCTAAAGCTGCTTCCGTCTCTGAGAGCATATATGTGATCTATGTGACATGTTTGTATCATATTATGTATATTTTGAATGTGCCATGAGTCTCACACCATTGTCTGTTCAACTGCACATATATGCAACGCAGCAAACTGTATGGTGAAATGGTTCACCCAAGAACTTTAGTTTCCTGGCATAGGGGACCTACTTCATACTCTACTAATATGAAGTAGGTGCCCTATAGCATACTCTATTCCCACAGCGTGCAATTAATGAAGAACATAAATGGAATGCCCTAAATGAAGAACATAAATGGAATGCCCATCTTTGTCCAAACTTTCGAGTGACTTAGTGACTCATCAACTCTCACAAAATAAGACACGAATTTACTAGAGACAGTTAATTGATTTTATTTATATTTGACGTGTTTTCTGTGACAATAAACTTTTATTTGTACATTCAATACCATAGGTTATAAGTATAATTTCATAAATATTGTTTTGAAATGTCGAAACGTCTGTGCCCGATTTTTTTAGATTTTCCCGAATATTCGACAAATCAAAATTTTTGGGGGTGCTCTGGTACTCCCTGCAACCCCAGCTCTTACACCACTGATCTGGGGATACTTTGAGTAAATGTTTTTCTTCCCGGTTCTGACCATAATAAAAAGCGGTGATCCAGGGTCGAGTCCTTGATCTCCAATCGAACCCCACTGTAAAAACCTGCAACGACTGTGAAGTTTTCTTGCTGGTTTGTTAAGAGGGATTTACTGAAACACCACTGAAATTATACCACGTTTGTAGCAAGTTGTTGTTTTCAAATGCCCGATATTTATCAGCAGAGTAAGAACAAATATACCACATTTTAATTTTTGCGCCCACAGTTGAATTTTCGACTTGCTTTAGCAATCATCATCGTGACTAGTTTTCTTCAAAACACTCTAACAAGGTTCCTGGTTTCGTGCTGTGACATATTTCCAAACTTCTACAGCAAGCGCTAAGTACACGAGTCTTTCGCAGTGCATCTGAGGAATCAGAAGAAAATACAAAACTTAGCAGAGAAGACAGTAAATTGATTTCCTAAAAAAAGGAAAAAGCTGAGATGAGAAATATCTGCCGAAAAAAAGAAAACGTCGCTGAAGGCAACGCCCGGGTCGCCCATAATATTTTTAGCTTTGTTAGCAGGAATTCCAAGCTGCAAAATATATATCGTTAAGTACTTGCCGCAAGTGCGTGGCTTTCATTACTTCATTATAGGCTTCTCTCAATAAACAGGCTTTGCTGTATCGACGCTGCGTTACCCTTGCAGGCTGAGTGATGGCATCGAGTAGACCAGGTTAGTTACTGTGTGGCGTCGTTAATCAGGCGGGACTCTGCACACCAATTTCGTAGCTACGAAAAAATGTCCGACTGGTGCTTCAACTGGGCATTCTGCAGTAAATTTAGACCACAGTCATGGGCGTCGGAAGGATTTTTTCCAGGGGGGCGCCACTAAGGGACTTTTCCGAAATTTTCCAGGGGAGGGGGCCAAAGTGGTGAAATTTGGTTTTGACCCCTCGAAATTGAAAAAACAACCTTTTATTGCTGAAATTTTCAAAGTCCAGGGGGACCAAGCCCCCCCAGCTCCCCCTTCCGACACCCATGGCCACAGTTGCTTGTTTTTATGTTTATAGTATTTTCACCGTCAGACTAATTCGTAAAAAACTATCGCTTGGTTTGAAAGTACAGTAGGTACAGGTGTGGGCGTCGGAAGGGTGACTTGGCCCACTGGATTTTGAGTTTTTCAGCAAAACAGGGTTGTTTTTTAGTTTTGAGCGGGAAAAAAAACAAATTTCACCACTTTTGGCCCCCTTGGAAAAATTTTGGAAAAATATCCTAGTGGCCCCCCTGGGAAAATTCTTCCGACAGCCATGGGTAAAGGTGTATATGCAGAGCATTAAATGGTGATCTTAAATTCTCGTAATAGAAGCAGACATTTTCCGGGAAGTCAGTTGGATAGGTTTTCTAATTTATTTGCCATTGCCATGGTTTGTTGTTACCAATGTTACCAGCATTTGCATGCATTTAGAAATCAACAATCGAATTTAATTTATTTAAATATTGTTGAAACTATTTTCATCTTAAATTTTTCTTCAACCGTCCGAACTTTTGACCTGTGATGAGAAGCTAATTTTTTTCTAAAAAGGAAAACGTAACTTATGGAAACACCGTCAGTAGATCAATTTTTACATCAATTTTTTTCTAGTCTCATTTCAAACAGAAGAATATACCTAAACCTCCTGCCCATGCTTTAAGGTAAATATTGATAAAGAAGAAAACAGTAAAACTGGGCAATACGTAGCTAGTATGAGATGTCAATTGAGACTACGTATTAATACTAGAGCAGCAGAACTAGAATTATTTTGCATTCAACGCTCTGCAGAAATCCGGTCTTGCTTTCTGTATTCAAGGAGTGTTCATGTCCTATCTGCTTCTATCATCAACTGAGTTAAACAAAAAGAAAAAAAACGCCTATTGGATTCTTCCCACAAAGTTGCCATCCTGTGATTTAGTATCGCACCCTGCGATAAGGGTTCGCAGCAGTGAAGATCATCCAAGTTATAAACTTTGCAGTGGCTCAGAATTTCTGTGCTTACTACCACTGTTTTTTTTAGATGATTTTGAGATACGTGGTCTTTAACGAACCTTGCACAATGTTGACAGAGAATGCTTTTCAGTCAAATGTGATCTCAATACTCGTGTTAATTCCATGAGAGCGAAGGAAATCTCTTTGTGAAATCGCTATAGAAAACACAACCCACTGCGGTGGTCCTGAAGACAATTCCAGCGCTTTTTCTCGGACAATGCAAAAATCCTTCGTTTGTCAACAAGTCGAGAACCTCGATGGAGCATCGCTGGGGGGGGAGCAGGCGAGTGACAGAACCTTATGGCTCGGGGAAAAGCAACACGAGTGAGAAACAACTTATTCTTGAGTTTATGACGAGATCCATCATCGTACACGAGGCATGCGCGGAGTCCACTCGTGGAATTGACGACTCCGTGAGAGAACCGCTGACTCGCACGCTAACAGTTCGTCGGTGACTTTCGTTTAAAGCCACATAGTGAAGATAGGCCTGCGACGGGCAGTTACAGCTGAATGACCCAGTCCGAAACGTTCGTCAAACAGTGGTACGAAAAAAGCGTTCCGTGCGAGCCTCGTGATTATTAGGGTGGGTTTACAAGATAAAACTGTTTGCTTAAGATCTACTTCTGCAGTGATTGTGTTCACAAGGCCTGCCTGTTGCTGCGACGCCCTTTAGTACCTCATAATCGCACGATCAGCTGTAAGTCAACCGACAATGAACTTGCGAATTCGTGTTAACATTCAACGTGTTTGCTTGGACAAACCGCAAAGAAGTAGCTCGGTTAATCGGACAGCGTGTGAGGTTGTGGCCTGTTAAAATGTTTGACTAGGTGACAAACTGCATTTTCTCGCCCCAGTGGTACTTGTTCCATGCCAGACCGCAATAAACGCACTACAGAAATATAAAGCAGCCAATGATTCGCTTAAATACATGATAAAAACATTGATTATCAACGCATTCAAGTTGTTTTAGCGAAAATCTGACAGGAAAGCAGGTTTTCTAAATGGCAGAGAACGTAAGTTGTCTGCAAATTCTTTTGTTGCAGACAAAAACAACGAACCTGCGCCTGGTAAATTTAATTTTGGTTTGTTTTGCTTAAATCTAATGGAAACGGTAAGTCAAGTTTTTGAAGCGTCCGCAAAATGTTCTTGTACGTAAACTTGTACGTTCTTGTACGTAAACTTGTACGTTCTTGTACGTAAACTTGTACGTAAACTTGTACGTAAACTTGTACGTTCTTGTACGTAAACCTGATTTTGTACGTTCTTGTACGTAAACCTGATTCATTTAATATCAACCTGCATGCCTGACACCCAAAAAAACAAAGTAACCTGCCACTACAAAGCAAACAATATGCATCCGAGATTAAAATAAGGTATTTAAGAACACATCCGTTTTGAATATTCTGGTTTGGCTGGGTCATTCACTACAACTTATTATAAAAATACTAAAAAGTAGGGAACGAATGTAAGGACTCCTCCTAATGGCCGTCGACCAATACGATATGCGACACACAATTTCACTGCGCTCACAACCTGGATGCATATTGTTTGACTGTTTTCCGCTTAAAAAGACGTATTTGTTGCTTTAGATTAGTATTACTATTACAGGTGTCAGGTGACGAAATTTCTCGAAACAGTCCAGATCGAATGACACCAAACTTGTTGCTGGGTACGCAAACACGAAATATTAAAATGAATGTGAATTTGTGATTACCTGCAGGTTGAAGAACACTTTAAAACCTTGCTGGATCATCTGATATCACGAGCGAACTGGAGATTTTTACGAAGTATTCCAACTGAGAAAATCCGGTATGTTTTAAGAAATAGCCGAGTTCAAAAATGCTGATCAAGGGCATATTTTTCCCAGAAACACTTCACCGTCGGTGGCACCAGCTGGCAAAATGTATTTGTTAATCACCCCTCGGACGTCACAAAGCAATCAACCGAATCGTGGTTGTGTTCCTAAAAGATTAAAATTTCAGCACGTGCTGAACAACAGCTTCTGCAACCGCACAGAGAGCAAAAGAACCGTTGGCAGCGTGGAGAGGCTTCTAGTTGGTGAAAATCATTGCGAATGTTTCTTTATTTTAGTGCCAACTCATCGATCTTATTGAACTGTAAGTGAGATGGACGAGTGTGAAACAACAAAGCAGAAGAAATGTGTTTGAACCCCACGTGCAGGTTTATCGTGATCTTGCTTTAGGATGGCGTGTAGTCAAGAACCTTTTCGTAAACTTTTCACAATGCATATCTGCACGGATATGATCTCAGTCAGCTCTTCGAAAGCGACAAAATGTTTTGCCGTTTGAATTGATTCATTTTATATTCCATGAAAAAACGTAACCGTCGTAACTCACAATAACTCGGTGAGCAGTGTTAATTACGTTAAATAGTTGATAAGCGCGGTTGTAAAATATATCATCAAAGGTAATCTGCCTTATGGCAGCTCTCTCATGACATCCCTCCGCCATTCTTCTCTATCCTCAGTTCTTCTTTTCATTTGTGCATAAGTGCCAGTCATGATATCATCTACCATTTTAATTCTTTTCCTTCCTCTTGGGCGTTTCCCCTTCATTCTACCCTCCAGCACAGTGCGCAGCATATTCTCATGTCTCAGAATATGACAAATCCACGTCCTTTTTATTTTCCTGATTCCGATAACAAGCTCTTTTTTTCATTTACAAGATTAAGGACCTCCGCATTGGTTTTCTTATCTGCCCACTTCACCTTCTCCAATCTTCTCCAGACCCACATTTCAAATGCCTTCAGCCTTGCAGCATCAGCCTTTTCATGTTTCAAGTTTCTGATCCATACATGACCACACTCCAAACCAAGGTCTTGACCAATCTTTTCTTTACCTCCAGTTTTAATTCTCCTGTGAGTAGTTTTTTAATTTATCAAAAGCACTCTGTGCCATTCCTATTCTAACACGGATATCCTTTTCTGAGTATCCAGATGATGTAAGAATGCTTCCCAGATATTTTAATTCTTCCACCTGTTGCAGTATTTCTCCGTCCACATTTATCTTTATAGTATTGGGTTGTCTTCCAATCTTCATGACTTTTGTCTTTTTTTAAAAGGACAGTGACCGCTGAAATCATAGACAAGTAGTCTGGCTGTAAATGTGCCGAGTTTGAAGAGAACTTTCTCTGGTGCGCTGTGATCTTCGCTTAAACCAAACAGGTATATCCTAAACAAAGTTTTGTTAACTTGGCTTAGGTCTATCAATTGTTTAAAGAACACTGCTACTGCGTTTGAACAACAACTTTAGATCTTCGTCAGACCTTATCAAATGTTTAACGCAACTAACAAAAATGCTGTTACCGCACTGTATCAGCGTATGCAGGCTAAGCAAAAGACGTTAAAACACCCTGTGGCACATAAAGATAGGCAATGTGCCTGAGTTGTTAACTCCTGCACTTGCTCCGCCAATCACGCAACCAAACACGATCACCACAGTGTTTATTGAATTGGACAAATAGCGCGAAAAACAAACCACATTTAAAAAATAAAATAGGCAATAGATGTCATATGAGTCTCTCGCATGGCGGGGGTTTCAGTTCTGTCCACATTCCAGATTCAAGATGTCCTCCCAGTCCTGGAGGAACCGACGCCGCAGCCTCCTGTTTGCGCGGCGAGTAAGTCCCGGATATTGAGCGCCTTTCCAGGATTGTTGAAACAGCAGCAGCGCCCGCTAGTGTCAACAAAAGCAGAACTGCTCCACCTACCAACGTGATGGTCAGGATGATTGAGTTGGATGAAACGACGGAAGCCTGAAACGATCAAAACTTTGTACTAATATCAGAGCGCTGACGTGAGCTACAACAAAACCACAACAAATTGGAACTAAACTAACAGTTATTTTTATGTTTCAACATGTTTTGTATTTTTTGTCAAAATCTAACGAATAACAAATCATGAAAATCATGTCCAACGACATGGATAAGTTCTAATGGCCATAAAGAGAAAGTCACGCGCTTTCTGTTGACAAGTTTTTTGTCTTGAGGTTGACACATGTCCGTAACACCTGGATTATCGTTTTCATATTTCAATAGTCCTGCTGCCAACTTTTTCCTGATTACAAGTGGACGCTAAACGTTGTCGAAACTGTCGAGAAGCTTTCACATGTAATAGTCAAGGTTTTACGCGGGAATTATGACCAACATTTGTGATTTATTGCTTTTCGTTTAATTTTGGTCCCGAAAATCAAAATGGTGTGGGCAGCCCAGATGCCACTCTTGCTTTTCCAGCGCGTGTTGTTGCTGGAGTATGTGGAAGTACAGCGATTGACTCTAGGAATCAGTGTGTCGTTGCAGTGTTTAGTATTTCTTGTCCAAGCATTGCAAGAAACGCTCGATGTTTAGTTTACAGCCAAGTTCAGTAAACATAAACAAGACGTGTTTGTGGGTTGCGATGCGAAGAACATCGTGACGCAGTGTTTTGTACTTCCACGTTCTCTGCACAAAATAGATCGTCATTCGTGACTTGTGCAGACCTGTCTGACAGTGATAACTTCTCGCAGAGAGAGAAAATTTATGATTCTGCGCTTTCAAAAGTCCATGGAAGTTAGTTCGGTATTTTACAAGATTTTCACTGTATTTTGATTTTTACGCTTTTCAGTGCGCGTGAAATAAGCAAGTTGCTAACTACTGCAGGTGCTTTTGTTTAATGTCTGAACCAAATTACTGTCATGCAAGTTGTTACACAAAATATTCAAAATATTCATTTAAGTTGTCGCGACCAAGGCCTACGAGAGGGGGTACAAGAGGTGCATTGTACCCGGGCCCGGTAGGTATTGGGGCCCGAGAAAACGGGCCGGAGAAAAGTACGTATGCTCAGTTTTTCTCCAAGCAAGCCAAAAATTGTTAGTGTAAGCCAGTATAAAAATTAGTCTTTGTAAACCTTAGCATGACAGCTGTTTCTGATTACTAACCAAACGAAAAACCATCACTCGACCCTACAAACAAGCTATACAAGTTTCGACGAGGGCCTGTGAAGCTAGAGGGCCGGTATCAGTCTTCGTGCACCCCAATATAATTTCTCTCGGAGGCCCTGGTTGGTATTAATCTGTCCGGACTAAAAACGGAAGCGGTCAAATTTCGTCACAATTATTAGGCATGGGCGTCAAAAGGGGCGGGGAAGGGGGGCCAAGCCCACTGTATTTTCAAATTTGACATTTTGCTATCAAATTTTCAGCAAAAAAAATTGTTTTCTTTGTTTCGTGTGTGTAAAATGAAATTTCACCACTTTTGGCCCCCCCTGGAAAAATCCTTTTGGTTACCCTAGAAAAATCCACTAATGGTCCCCTCTGGAAAAAATCCTTCCAACGCCCATGTTATTAGAAACATTTGTCTTGCAATAACACACTCTGAACTTCTGTCAACGTTAAGAAATCTGTGAAGGGTTTCAGCAGAAGCAGAAGCATTTCACAACAGCGCATGCACAACAGAGACGCACTACGGTTTACCAAGTTTCCTCCTTTTCTTCCTCTAATCGCTGTACACAATCCGTACGTCAGCTCAGACAGTTCATGTCAGTGAACGCGCAGTTCAGCAAAAGCACCGGCCCAACGGCCAAGGCATGCAGTTATCATGCAAACCACACGCGCACCGCTACACCTCATGCAAAACCAACCCTCGTTGCCCAATTTTCAGATCAGTCTTTCTGGAGGCAGTTTCGGCGGCACAGGGGTCGATGTGCTCACGGCCATGCTCTCAATCGCCTGGGGACTGTACGTGCCCGTGGTTTCCCGGAGCCCGCGCAGGTAACACACCAGGGACGTCGTCACGGCCAAGAGCAGAAAGAGAATGACCGCCCCCAGTATGGGACCCACGATTATCCAGATGTCTTTCAACTGGTCGCGCATCTAAAAGGCGAAAGCAAACGAGCTGGATTATGTTTTCAGAAGAACCTTGGTTGAGAAAGTGGAGGCGTGGACCACAAACTGAGCCGTGGCAAAAGTCACGAAGTCAGCTTGGCTAGCACTTGCATTTTCCAAGTGGTCAAACCAGTTGTCAAAAAAACTTTGGTCTTTGCCCACGTGCAAATTGAAAAAACTACACTGAGGCTGAAAAACAGCAACCGAAAGGCCAATCGCAGTAAACCATTATCTGTTGGTTCAGATATGTATTCCCTTGTATGAAGGCTCTGCTATCCCATATAAACCCAATCATTTAAACAAGTGTTGACAAATGTTCCAAGTCGGAGGCGTGCAGTTAAAAAAAGTTAAAAAACAGTTGTAACAAATCTTTCACGACTGGTTTAAGCATTTCCGCTGGTCAGCACTTTTTCTCAACTTGAAAATTGTTGGCAACTGATGCTCACCCAAATACGTATTCCTCGTTCTTTCACACGAATGTCTTGTAGAGTGTGCACTTCTACTGCTTACCAAAAAAGCTGTTTTTCTATACGTATCGGTAGAGCCCTCCACTGAGATTGTTTGAAAGACAAGCGGCAAACTACACGCCATCAAGCAAGCCAACTTTCCTGCGGGCAGGCGATTGATTTACAGTAAAATTGTCTTGATGAAGTACAGCAAAAGATAAAGTGAGATATCTGTAAGTCTGCCAGTCAGAAGCGGTCCCGAGAAACCGCAAAATCCTGATTCTCAACGATGAACACTGAGCTCAACATAAAACTGACTCTATTCTCATTCAACGTCCAGTGGGTGATGGACACTCAGATGTCGAGCAAAAAACTTTTGATTGCGTTCTTGAAAAACGCTTCAGCAAAAATTTCAATTCCCGATCGCCAGTTGTCGTCTCCGCGTATTGTCCTCAGCAGACAAGCTTTTCTTGGGCAGCGCGACAACTGCGCGGTTTCTAGGCTTAAAAACGAACAACAAGCTTTCAGAGTAAACACAAGCGCCAGTGCCTTACGTTCCGTTGCTTGTTTCAAATAAGAAAGTTAGAAGAAATGCTGTCTTACCGTCATGCATGTTGGTCCAGAGTATCCGGAAGCGCACTGACAAGCGGCCATTGGGGGATCCACCGGAATCGATACTGCGACGCAGGTGCCACCGTTGTGACATACGTGACGTAGGCACGGGTTGGAGAAATTGCACTTTTTACCTGGATGAACAAAGACGTTTACGCAAACTGTGATTTCAAATCTCTTTTCGCAAACCTCAACGAATGATTCCGCAAGCTCACAGCAAAACAATTGACGAAACATGAAATACAACCTGATGCCTGGAAAGGCTCGAATAAAAGCCCCGAAAGTCCCTTTGCGCGCTAAAAGAACGACGAAGACCTGTGATGTTAATTGCAATTTCAAACCAGAAACTTCAGTTTTTACAAAAACTAGGGCGTTGTGCAGTGACCTGATGTAAAACTGGAAATACGGTTGTCGCTTTAAGGTTTAAGTGCGTGGGCGAAAACTAAGAAATGAAAATATACGGTCGTGGTCATAATTCAAGGCCCGGTCAACAGCAGAATCGTGTGCTGCTTTTTCCTTCGGTACGAGAATTACCAAGGGGGAACAGCAACGAAACGAAAACCACAAAACAACCTAAAGTCTGGAAACGCCAAAAGGCAAAAAAGGATTGTCAACGCTTCAACGAGTTGCTAAAACAAAACAGCTGCTGATGAGCTTTTGCTTTACTTTTAGTTTGAAAAAGTGGACGAGCGGAATGTTTTTGACAAATCACGTCAATTTCAAAACAGCTAAAATGGGTTTAAGAGCCAACTCGAACTCGTTATAAAGCAAATAAAAATACCTTTCCATTACGTTTATGAAAAAGAATTAAAAACTTAGCAAACGTTACAGACAGTATAACTGTATGTCGTTTAACCATGTTGTTTCATTTCGAAAGTTTTACATGAACTCTTGCAGCAAAATCAAGATTACGATGCTATTAGGGGCTGAAATCGAGATATATTACGGAGTTAAATCAACAGTAGAGGGATATTGACCCAAGCAATCATGAAAGCATAAAAATCTTTACGTGGCCACGAAGCCATAATGCGGAATTAATTGTCCCGGTCAGACCCGATTTACGGGGTCTGATTTCTTCGTAACAAAATTGCAACCGAGTAAATAACAGCAGCTCAAAAAAACTGCGCATACAGTTTTTCAAATCGTTAGTGTAGTAGAAGATTTGTTTTAGAAGCAAAAAAAAGCTATTTAACATTTCAAAAATAAAAACAAGGCGTAAATATTTGAAACTGAAGTCGAAAGCCCGGGATGTTTAAATCGTGTTTCCAACATTTTTAACTGTCTACGTTTTTGCTCACTCCCTTGCAATCTCCGCAACAGGCGCAATAAAAATTTTTTTCATCGCACCCTAATAAAACGCCGCCACGATTGACGGCAAATGCCTATCACTTTTTTGTGGCGGCAATCCTGCTTTTTTACCGCAAGGTTGCCCATGAAAGAAGGACCTGTACATTTCATGTATTTCGCGTTACCAATATTGATGTCGCTCGCAATACCGCTTGCGATTATAACTTCGACCACATTTTACAGCACAATCAAAAAGGTTAATACAATACAGCAAGGTGTACTTTGAATATGCATGAATTCAACAAATTCGCAAAATTGTTTCATGTTTTGCCAAATCCTGATTTTCGAATCGCGTGTGAAAGGATCCCGAACAGAATATACCTTAATCAGCAGCCCAATCAGAGAAAATCCGCAAACCTATGTTGTGCTAACGAGAAATGCACAAGGTTTTGTCATTTGAAGGATGCAAACTGCTACTTCCTCTTCTCAGTGATAGCTGACGTATGATAAGTATACTTTAATAAGTGGTACAGGAAATGCTTTCGTTTTGATATCATCAACGGTTATTTTGTATGTTAATATTTTGAAGGTTTTCCACAACCAAGATAAGTGTGTGGACCTAAATATCAAGCGTAAAAACAGAAAATTGTCAGCACAACAAATGCAGTTCAAGCGACGCATGTTTACCACCAGCGTACAGGCATTGTTCAAGTCTGGAACTTCAAACATGTTGATTCAAAAAATACGAGTTTTCTGAAATTTTGATTTGAGTATATGTCGTTTACTTTCAATGAATTCATGTACCCCGGTAGGTATATGAAGAAAAATCTCAAACTCCTTTAAAAGTTTCCCCGCAAAACGATGTTTGTTGTTAGTTCCCAGTAAAACCATTTTTGCCTCAAATTTTTTTTGAAAAAGATAATGCTTCGTTTTACATTATTTTCTTTCGTTTTTACCAGCTCCGAAAAAGTTTTGCGTCCGTGAAAAAAAAGTTTAAAGCTCCTATTATGAAGTGATTCAGGCTACAAACAAACAAGCCCGGATGTAAAGGCGACTCATACATCTGTCAATATTGTTTTGCCAAACAGCAGATTTCAAAGTTTCTTTAGGTAGAATTCTTCGCAACCAGAAAACCATGACCTGGAGGTTTCGAATAATAAGAACAAGCAGCGACGAAATAAATGAAATTGACCAGAAACGCAGCTCCTTTGCTACGTTACAACTAATCCCAAGAAAGACGATCTACACAAACTCCGTCCTAGTCTGAATGGGCACGCGGGTTGAACGCGTCAGTCATTACAAGGGAAATCAGCCAAGACGTCGTTAGATTTTCAACCAGTTTATGGAGATATCTTTGCACGGAACACCTGCAGATCGTCTGTTCAACCAGATACCTCGCAGATGTTTCCAAGATTAACGTTGCGCCTGAATCGTTTGGTAAATATTGCTGTGTTTGTCGGAAGGAAAAAAATTTTGAAACTATTTCAATAAAGATTTGTTGAGCATAAAGAAAAACAAACGCACTGTTCCAAAAATAGGTAAAAGCCTCGTCAGCGCCAAAACACCGTCACGGTTCATCACTCCACCAAAAATTGCGAGAATTTTTCACCGTCACGGTTCATCGCTCCACCAAAAATTGCGAGGATTTTTCCTTGCGCGGTTTCACGCTTTTGCTGCCAAAAATCTCACGACGTTTGTTGAGGTTGTTTGCATCAGATTTAAACGTCACGAAGATTAAAGTTTCCGGGTGGTCAGGCACCTGGTCGACTTTGCCATCAAATCGATCGATTTAAATTGCTCCACAGCGTCACCCTGCTTTTAAAGTTTAAGTTGGTCTCCTTTGGATGGCGCGCGCGAGCGTAAGTTAAGGTCGAAGTGGTGGTATCAATGGTGTCAGCGGAAACTCTTCAACACGTCGACAGGAGCAATTTCATGCTGTTATTTCAGTCAAAGATTTTCTAGTGAAAATTACGCAGCACCTGGGCACACGCAAATTAAAAGAAAATAAAACAGCTACCTGACGAAAATATTTCGAACAAATGTCCTGTTTTTTCCTGTATCAAAACAAATATTTTTGCAGCAAAAACACCTTTCAACACTTTGGTTGATTTAGTTTGCAGGTGCGTTAGCTTGACCAACAACTCACATGCAGTAAACATGTTTACTGAAGAGTTTATGAACAGAAGACAAAAGCATAATGTTGGTTTAATTTGAGCTTTAAACAAATTTAATAACACTATCCACACCTACAACCCGTTCGCTGATGATGCGTTTGCTCAAGCAGACTTTTTGTAAAAAGGGAGGGAAAGCAAATGCTTTCATGTATACATCCGCAGTGAAATGTATACATCCGCAGTGAGATCTGGCCGAATCTCGAAAAAGTCGTGGAGAGGTTACTTGTTACATACGACCCATAACTAATTTAACTTGTAAAAGAAAAAAATGCGGTGATGTGGAATAAGTGAATAACTGCTGATAAAAACAAGACGAACGGTAAGTCTGCGCTCTGAGTTCATCATGACATTTTCAGGAAACAATCGCTGTTTGAAGATTGCAAAAATGCAACTTATCGAGCTACAGCAGAGAAGTCACGATGAACTACTAAAATTTGAGCACCCTCAGCAATACATCACGAAAAAAATAAAACCAAAAAAATTCACGTTTCATTGCAGCTCATTCCATGTGTCGTCAAGCTACTAGAAAGTATTAAGTTTAGGCACAAAGGTTTTCCTCACTAAGGGGCGCTTATGTAGCCTGATTAATATTATGCAAGAATTGAAGCCGCAAATTGAGACTATAGTGTGTACAGGGAGCAAATTCGCCAATGAACAAAATCTGGACTCGAGAATTGCCACCAAGAAATACGTCAGACACCATTAAAAACCAGAGTCGGTATACCTGCAAATAAAGGTGGACATTCGCATATGAAGAACGGTTCACCGTTGGCGGTAGTTGTGACAGAACAATTGCCGTTGTTGGCGCAAAACTGGCCAAGATCGTTGTTCTCACATAAATTCCTTGCGTGGCAATTTTTGCCGATGAAGCCTGCCAGACAAAACAGTGCTGTTTTCTTTATATTCCTTAAGTGATTTATTACCATTTTGCTTTCGGAAAAAGCTGTGGTTCTCCAAATGACTCAGAAACAGTTTGGTCGCGTGTTCAACTATTTCGTTTTCATCTTTTTTGACATTTTTGAAGTTAAAAAACTTTACAGCTCACAAAACCACAACGAACTAAAGAAAATATTTAAGCAATGAAGTCTTTTGTTGGCGAAACAAACTTTTCCCAGATGAGCTATGTAATTAAAACTTATCTGAATCAATTTTAGTTAGTGAAGCTTTCATTTTCTTTAAGCAAAGATCTTCTACGTTGACAAACAGCTTACTTTTCAGATACCAACTAAAACGATGATCAACAGCCTGACTTTAATTCATTTAATCGACACAGATTCACAAACGCTGCTTTTGAGGAATAAAGAGTGCAAAAGTTTGTCATTAGCACAGGGATATGGTTCTAGCAAACAGCTAGGTCCATACATTACTTCAAACGTGCTAGAAAAATTAACAAATAAAGACAAACTCAATGCAGACAACGAAACAATCTTCAAAATATATTCGTGACCTTTCACCTTCTGCGCAAATGCACGAGTAGCCGTCATTTTCATTGCGGCACGAAGCGTTGTTAAAGCAAGGGTTGCTCGCACAGGGACCAACGCAGGAGGAAGTCCAAGTAGTCTGTCACAGAAACAAAAGTAATAAACCATCCACGCAGCCGACCCAAGAGCTATTGTATTCGATTAGATTCGCATGTAATGTTCAAAACAACGACGATTCGTTGAAACTGTGACGGGCCACTTGAAGTTGGTGGCCTGCTATTGGCCAAAAAGTGCATTTAGCCCCCTAAAAATAAAAAAGACGCAACAACAGGAGTGTTTTTGCTACGGTTTGAGAAATACGAACAAATGAAAAAAGAGGTTGCGCTTGTAACAATTTACTCTTGTACATGCTTTTAATGTGAGCCTCTTTGCGCTGAAACTGTGAAATCGGCCAAACAAGAAATACTACTTCATGTCTGCAGCGCTGCGCTAAGACGGGAAGAGCTATGAGCAGGGGGAGAACTTCAAAACCTGGGTGGGCCTCATTCCGACAGAAGTACAAACACGTCATTTCGCAACGGCTCAACCAATCCTTGCGCTAGTGATATAGGTTGAGCTACAGCAAATGCGTTCGTCTTACAACAGGCGACTGCGTGGTTGTCAATCAGGGGTTTGATGACATCAGGTGGTGCCGGCGCGGTTATAATAAAACTGAAAATCGGTACACCAGCAGTAGATCAAAATCTATTCACAAGCGATTAAAAATATAATTGTTAATATCTCAATACGATGGCTTTGTCAAGATGAAGAACGGATGTGACGAAATGCAATCGATCCCCGAACAACACGTCACTGTTGACGCAGACGCCGTCACTGCGCTGATGTAACGGACGCCACGTCACCACATATCTTCCAAGGAACTGGTGATTGTTGGATGTCGTTTCTACAAGTCACCTGACTACGACATTGCGCGCAAAGCTGCTTTTAGAAAACTTCCCAACTGGTTTACACGGGTGTTGTGTTGCCCACGCGTTTCAAACGATATCAATGTGTTTTTGTCAGGATGGGCGAACAGATGTGCGGAGAAGTGCCAACTTCTCATTTCGTTGAGTCTGGGACACAGAAAGGTAAACTCGTTGTGAATGTCGCCTCTCTTAACTTGCAAAGAGCAGTCTTGTTTCGGGGTTTTTCTACCAAACTCTTGCGATAAGAGTTTTGTTTATTAGTATTTCAATTCATTTAATTTGTGCGATGGTTAATGAAGGTAGGACAAAACCTAAAACTGTCATTAGCCCGTACATTAACATTTTTAAGCAGGCGCGTGTCCAGACGTAAGCGAAATAAAAATTTTTCAGTAAACAGAGGAAACAAAAGTATTCCCAATCTAAGTATCACCGGTGAGAAAACAGAAGAAAAGACAATTAAATAAACTTGAATTATAGCTGCTGAGACAGCGCGTAAGTAAAAACATGTTTGTCAACTCAGAAATGCGCACAGAAGGGAACATGGGCAGCTTGGATTGCCAAACAATAACTCGATCAGTCTCTCGAGTCGAAAACAAATATATTATTCCTACTAAAATTTTCTATTCCCTCATAGCGGCTTACAAGTACCAGCATATAGTACAGCTTCTTTTCATAAGTGGAGGACAAAACCCTTAAGCATGTTATGCATGACGTTTGCTGCGACCAACATCATATCATCACTACAGGGCTTTGAAGCAATCCTGACGCGAACTGCTTTGTGTATATGGTCGATTCAACGTCTCTCAGCAAACAACCATCACTCGGCCCTACTGTATTACGCAGAGTAAAAGAGTAACCATCTGATAACAACAGGAAGTGATTTTACAGCGTTTGCGAAAATGATCACACGCCCGACGCGCCATGAGGTTCTTCTTCTTATAACTGTTTTCCCACCCCTGTGCACAGGGCCGGCGTTGGCAAGTGCGGGGACCGATTAGAAAAACTTTTGCGGGGCCCCACTCAGTGACGTGTGTAGAAATTTTGAGGGGATGCATTAAGTCACTGATGATAGACATCGGTGGTGCTGAAAAAGACGAGGCCCGAAAAGGTGACGCCAGGATCTCTACGACACAAACTTCAATGAACAGTGCTGGAAAACCCAATGAATCAAAGAATTACAACACTCAATACCGTCTATCTGGCCAGGCACTTCCATGACCAGAAAGGAGGTTTTGTGTGCAGTACCTTAACCATCTCTGCCTTGCCTTAACGAGGTGTTGTAGTAAATAACTTGGCTAAACATTACTTAGAAATTTGATGAGGGCGTTAAAAACCGGGCAGTTCACTTGGAGTTTCGTTAAAAACCGCGCAGTTCACTTGGATTGGCAATAGATTCCCCGCTTACAAAATGCTCTGGGCCCCGCCAGGGAATTTTTAAAGATTTCACCTCGCTGCCTACAAAGACATTTTAAAAGACCGCAACTGTTATATCTGAATACTGAGATGATTGTAAAGCGAGGTTTTCGTGTATTTTGATGGTGGTAGCAAAGCGAGTTTAAACTGTTTTGAGAGACTGTTGGCATAATTAATTTAAGAACCGTTTTGGTCTCTCAAAACCCTTTGAAAAACACTGGGCCCCGCGCCCGGAAATATTCACAATCAGCTTCGATACAAAGTGCATATTTGTGTTGGTTAGTTGGCGCCTTTTTGGCGCGGGGCCCGATTAGAAGAAACCGGTCATATCCGCTTAAAACCGGCCCTGCCTGTGCACCAAAGCAAGACAAACTTGTGAAGCGTTTCAAAAGGCGTGAAAATGTTAGTAAGTAAACCGAACAATTGTTGGTTTCCTCGCTTTTTCACGAAACGGGTTTGAGAGATCTACCAAAACCCAGGAAACATCCAGTCTGGCGACAGATCTACATTACTGCTTCCGCCTCGTAACGACGAAAAAATGTGAAATGGAATGTGCGTTTTTGTGTCGATATTAAACTTTTTTTTGCAAAGATTGAAGCATTTAGAAACAATGAGTAGTCGAAGAGAATGTGCAGCATACAGTCGGGCAATGACCTTTTGCGTCGTTGACCTTCTTTGTCACATGACGCACCTTAAAATAAATCCTACTGAATGAACTCAATCACATTGAAACGGGGAATTCAGATAAGAATGATTGCTGCGAGCCTCTTGGGCTTAGCAACTTCCCAGCAAACCTAATCTTCTACACTATGATGGGTGTACGTCATTATACACACTGCTAACATCCGCTCGCATGTTGGTAGTGATGAAACAAACAAGCTAAACAAAGAGACTGGCGCTTACAATAAACATATTAAAAGTGTGTAAAAGCCGATAGCTAATCGCACGTGATGTCTGATTATTGACCACAGATGTCAACAAAGCTATCTCTGCTCTAATGCTTAAGTGCTTGCTCAAAACGGTGGCTGAAGCATTCCCTGCTGAAAAGGCTGCATTGTTGACCTAAGTTTGTCTTTCATGCAAGCAACTGAAGCTGAAGTATCCAACTCACGTTGTCGACCACGCATTCCTCTGAACCTGCGCACGTGACATTCTCACACAGGTCTATTGCAGTTTCGCACGTTTCGCCCTTGAAAGGACGTGGACAATGACATTGATACGTGATCTGCAACGAGAGTAGCATCACAGTCAAGGGATCTGATCGAAGAGATGGCGGCATGTTTTTAAGGGGAGCTTCACAGGTGCTGTTTTCAACACATACCCGTAAGTTACTTGGAGCCAATCCACAATTTAACTTGCTGTACTTCCACTTTCGTTTCGCACAACCCATAGAGACTTGAGTGATTTCAACTCAACAGAACATTTAAGTTGAAAACAAACATGATAAAGCCCGAAATAAGTTCCACATAAATTTTGTTTCGAGGAGAAAATTTTCTTGGAATGCGTGTCCATAAGTGATTCAGGAAAAGATCTGGATTTCGCAGTTTCATGCTAGCATGCTCATGAAACAGCGAAACCAGGTCTTTTCTTAAAAAGAATCAATTACGAACAGTGGAACTGCACATGGCCAGTGCTTGTTCAATGGAGGGAGCAGTTACCAGAAAACAGCAAAGGCAGCTGGAAACATGACACAACGCAAATAAAATGCTAGCGACTTACCTTGTCATTGGCAGTGACATTCTGACACTTTCCACCATTTCTGCAGGGGGCGTTGGGGTTGGACCCACCGTCACCACATGCGTGCGATGCATCGATCTCGCAGTGATCTCCAACAAACCTTGTCTCGTTGCAGTTGCACCGGTAATGACCAATCATATCGTGACACGTGCCGTTGTTCAAACACGGAGAAGTTGCGCATTCGTCGATCTCGTCTTGACAGCTGCATTGCGGAAACAACAATATGTGTGTTCACATATTGTGCAACACTTTAGCTCTCCGAAATTGGTCAACTGTCCAAGAGCACTTTTGACATTCGATAAAATTTGCCTGGTAACGCTTTTGCAAACGACACATAGATAGCCACGTGATTGTCCAGCTGGAATTACAAAACTTCCCAAGAAGTGGAAATTATATCATCACGTGCAGTTTTAGCACGAGTCTCTTGTCCTTAAATCACGGTAATGGACACACACAATAAATGCAGCTGTTGTTGTCTGGATCTGAACTACTCTTCCAGAGTTTTTTAAGTGAAGATTTTGCAGCTGATTTTGTCACCAAAATGCTTTGTGTCACGAAATAATGCCAGCCCTAAACTTCACAGAAAATAAAAAGTTATTGAAATAAGTGAGGGAAGTCTTTTAAAGTGCAGGAACTCAGGTGCACTGCCAATCTGCCATTTCGAAGTGTAAGGAATATTCAGTGGCCAGTAGGAAAATGTTGTTTAGAAGGTGCTTGCCTGAGGTACGGATCGATACCAAACCTGCCGAAATATCAATTTCTTGAACGCAGATAAATTCAAATCAGACCAGATGTTTGCGAACGGATTGTGGCGAGGATGATCACCCAAGCTGGCGTACGTATAGCGTGCAAAGCGATGGCGTAAATATACCGTTTCCACGCATACGTATTGGTCAGCGCAACAGAAATTGTTTCAGGACACCTAACGCTTGATTTCATCGATCTGTTGTTTTTTTCAGGCCGATTTACACCGATGTGATCGGTTAATAAAAGTCTTCACGAGAAACTGTGGCTGTTTAGCCCTTTGCTTCCATCTGCTTAGAAACAGACCAGCTCACAAATGAGTGGCGTTGCCCTGCCACAGCTTTGAGTTTTTCATCAGTGAGGCATTTTCCGCACAAACAAAATATCGTTGAAAGCAGTTCAACAACAGCTGTGACATAGATTAGTCTTACGCCGTCGCGACAACTTACAGGGCTCCATGGTAACCTTTGAAGCAGTTGCAAACAAAGCCGTTTGTTCTGTCGCTGCAGTTGCCATGGCTCGAGCATGAAATGTTGAAACAATCATCGATGTTCATGTCACAATTGGAATTCGTGAAACCTGCGTTTGAAACGATGCTCGAAAGATTGTGATGCTCGCATGTTCAAACTAATTGCCAAATGGCACCAACTAAATCTGGAACATCTCATCGATTGCTAAATAGGGCACACTGTACATACACATGGAACTCTACAGTAAGCACAACGAAATTCAAACAATTTGACTGCTGCTGTGGGGAAGCAGCTCACAAGGTTTCGTCAGCTTTTTGACCCTTACAAGACGTCAGTTTTATATCTCACCCTTTTCAAGACAAGACAGAGAATTTGTTTAAATCTCTACCGGTAGCAAACAAAGTTTACCTCGCTGTAATATAAGAACATTGAGATTACAAACCATGGTGTCAACGTATTAATTCTCACTGCACCATCGATTTGAGCAGTGTGGACTACCGCCACGTGCGCCACATAAAATCGGCTTGTTTTTGCATAATATGTGGTGATTCGGCAAATTTATTAACTCGTAAGGTACTTCTGAGGTTTTTCCAAAGCCGCAGTAAAAATCATTTAATTTACTCTAAATGACTTGAGAGTGAGCTTCTTCTGTACTAATCAGGTGCACCCACAGTCATTGCCGATTCCTCAGAAAGATAAGGCCATTTTACCCAACTTAAATTTTGTCCCACTATTTTGCTTTTGCCCAGTTTAACCCATTTATAGAGTCCCTTACATGTGCCTGTAACACCATTTGAAATTTGTTTTTCAAAACCTCGCTTACCCTACTGTGCAATGCACATACCCGTGAAACTCCAGGGTGGCGTTACTATACGCAGCGCCCGCAGCCTGCATGTGCTAACAGTTGCAGCAGACTGGAGTTACATATTAGCATTTCTCAGGTGCGGAGCTATTTGCAACAGCAAGCAGTTGTGAAGGAGATGCGCGTGCTTGCCAAGCCATGCAGAGAAAAGGTAGCGCGTAAACGTTCTGCTGTGTGAAGCTGCACATGAACGGATTCTGCGGATTCTGCGATAAACTTTTAATTCTTACGACCACGAACCTGGAGCACAAGTGCATTTGTAGTCGTTGAAAACGTCCGTGCACGTTCCATTATTCGCACACGGATTTGTGCTGCACACGTCATCACCATCACAGTCAGCAGTAGCCACGCTAACGTGATTGGTCATTACAAAGTGAGCCCGGTCCAACGCTGCGCTGTGATTGGTTAAATCGGACAAGTTGTAGAAAGGTAACAGGAAATCTCCGATTCTGACGTCAGTAATACAACCTGCAGAGCATATCAATAAATTACTGAGTTATTCATTTTTTACGTCACGATAGGTGAGTAAAACGTAAGCGTGGCCTCTCACAGCTACGTATCTTACAAATCCTACAAAACGTTCTTCCATTTTCACCAACACATGGATACTGCAGGAGTTGCGAAATGATAAAAAACGCGTCAACCAGGATTTTTCTAACAAAAACGGAACGATTCCTATTGAAAGGAATCCTTTCACAGCTAAGATTCAGATATTAAGATCTTAATAGAGTACATGGGCGCAATTTGGTGGAGGACACAGGGGAAGTGCTCCCCTACTTTTTCAGATATAATATGCTATTTCCTCCCACTATTTTCTCTTCTGGTTTTGTATTTGGAGAGGTTTCAAAAATAAAAGTGATGTTTGTCACGTTTTGTGCGAAGCGCTTTTCATGTCAGATGGTAGGTTACACATAGCTAAATTCATGTTGAAACAGAGTTTGGTGTGATATCACTGATTCTGTTAGTTTATAAAGCTTAGCTTCGATAAAATAATTTTGAGCATTTTTCAAGTTTCTAGTGACCGTGAAAGATGGTTAACTGCTTTTGTCCGACATTTTACCCTGTGTGGTATACTGTTTGAAAGGTTATTTTCTTGTAACAGTGAGAGTATTACAGCTGCACATGTAAGAGACCACAGTACAGCCATTATTTGTTTCGTGCAGAAATTTAATGGACTATGCTTTAACGCTGGTTGTCACGTATTCAGAAACAGATAGCGTATAATTTAATGGTGCTAGTGTATATGTTAGGAAGTTAGATTTTCAGGCAAATCTCTGCGAAGCTTTCGCCGAAGACAAAAATGCAGCACTATTGCGGAGACTTAGTTTGGGGATGGGCAGTTTTGCAAAAGACTGTTTTCAACCATTAGTGAACATGGTTTCAATCAAAACGTTGGAGAAGTAGCCTACAGTATTTACCTGGCTGTATATTGACCTATAGCTCAAAACGTAGGAACTTGACTCGGAAATAAGGATAAAATATACATTTATCCTAACTTCTTGTAATGTCGCGACAATGGTGACCAACAAATAAAAATGATATTTTTTCCTTGGCTCTTAAACTTTTTGCTTGTGCTGAATGCATTGGTTCGTAAGTCATCTGATTTACTTGAGTTTAACCAAATCCGCAATGCAGCAACGTTTTCATCCAAGTACGAAACATTTGATTTACACGTACATCACACCTAGTTTTGTTGGACATTCTTTTCGTGTTAAAGGTGAAACTTGGTGCCTTTTTGCCAATTCACCGTTGTGCATTTTGATTTAATCTCAAGTATATTTTCGTGTCGTTATGCAAGTAGAACTCTTAGAATGAAACTTTTGACATGGTGCAGAGTTGTAAGTCAGGCCGGGCTTTTCGGATCGGGACGGGCTCGGGCTTAAGTTTGTCAAAATATTTCGGGCTGATTTCAGGCCTGCATACAAAACTTTTTTATAGCATTAGGAGTAAGGATTTCTTTCTTTCGTGTCGTAGATTTGTTGTGCTCACCGCGGTAGCTTCTGTGAGTGAAGTGATTGTGATTTTTTTCAGCTAATTCTGTTTGCAAACACAGCTGCGTTCTTTCTTCTCTGCTCGGATTAGTCTCACACTCTTTTTGAGAAGGCGACAGCGGTGAGGAAATTAGCACGCGATGGCTTTGCCTCAAAGAGATCAACCACTCACGCGATTCTTCGATTGTTTTAAGAAGCCTACAAGCCGGTTTGTCATGCCTATAGCGCCATCGTGGATAGTTTCGTGATAGTTTTTTTTTCTTGAGAAACATTATATTCCGCAGTATTATCGTTTGCTAACATGCTACGCTTGTGCCAGATTATGCCAATGTTTTGGGCAAGGTGGTTGTTATTTTTGGTGTGATAAACCGTGTACCTGCAGCTATACCCGAACACAACGTTTTTCGTTACTCCGCAGTTGCGCATGCCTTAACTCCCTTGGTAAATTTGGCTTTCGGGTCAAAATCGGGCTTCAAATATAAATGTCGGGCTCGAGCCGGATACGGGCTTGTGATATCGGGCTCCGGCCGGGTTCAGGCTTGAAAATGAGGCCTTTTGCCAGGGGCATAACAAGGGGGGGCAAGAGGGCACAGTTCCCGGGCGCCGAATCACCGCGGAGGGGGCCGAATGACTGCGTGGAGCGCCGGAAAGTCCCAACAAAGTCACAAGTACTTTCTTCAATACAGTACATTTGCTTGCGAAAGGCAGGTTCGAACATTGGGACGCCAAACCTGCTTCTTGCCCCGGGCGCCATCTAACCTCGTTACGCCCCTGCCGTTTTAACTCTCTGTGGGTATGTATGCAGGGGTCAACAAGGGGAAATTGAAAGGATACATCCTCCATCCACCAACAGTAAATACAGATTGAAATCATTTTGTGAAAATGGCTACCCTAATTTTAGGCCAAATGTTTTTGGTGCTGGTAAGAGGTTATCAATGGAGATTTTGGTAGGGGAGGGGCTGCATGAATGATGTCCAGTAACATTAAAAGGATTTGTAGCTTTTTCAATAAACGGAAATGTGTAAGAAAAATATTTATCGTCTTTGTTACGTCAAGCGGCTTGGACAAGACATCAAATCGCGCTGTAACCCACACTTCTTATAAAATGCATGAAAGTTGAAGTGTTCTACTGCAAGAGTGATATGCACGTGCGACCAGTGCGATTCAGCATTTTATGCACTCCAACTGACAGCTACGATAAAACCCAATTGATGTTTTCTACTGCATTGCTGTGCTTGTTTGTATCCGAATACGATATTAATTGAAGCAGGCTGAACTACAGCACCATGTCTAGCAACAAATTTAAGTATATTAATATGTAAATCATCTGCAAGGGCAAAGCGTGATTAGTGTTGCTCTCAAAACACCTCTACAAATAAGATTGGGAATCTGTACATATAAAACTTCACTTCTGCATCGACCCGATGACTATATAGGTTTCACACCAAACTGTTCCCCCCACATTTTACAAAAAAATTGCGGCCATGATAGAGTATACAGTATATTTCACCTACTGCGTAAGGATCATAAACTCTTATTGAAATTGGATATTTTTTCAAATAAAAAAATTGTAGAAACGAAACAACATGCGATTTTTGTCCGTTTTTATCGGAATGTTTTTTCAACGGGCTAGCTTTAAACATACGCAACTTCAGTCACATTCCCATTGAAAACACGTATGAAATTGTCTATACCTTTAAATGATTTCTTGCTTCCCAAAGCACCTATTTCGACCGAGAAATCCGGTCTGTCCGTTCTTGGGCCAATCACATCTTGTTCAACGATGCTGATGTCGACATCGTTGACAGACAAAGAAACGTTTCTGCACGAACCGCCATTTGTTAGGCTCCTGATTGTGCAAAAAAGCTACTCGATTCTGAGCAGTTAGCGCCGAAGTTGGAAGGTCGATTAGAAAGTTATAGATAAAGCAAATGGTCACCTGCTTCTTTCTGAAGCTGATATTTTGATGCTGTGCCACTCGCCATCTGCTACAGTCATGTGTTGCATCGGGACCACATGTGGTTGAAAAGTGTCATTAAACTTTAAACGAATCTTCCCCGACGAATCGATGTTAATCTCTAACGATCCATCCACCGAAGACAAACGCAAAACAGCAGCATTTCGTGATCTGTCAAAGAAGAAAGCCAATTGCTTCATTGCAATCAGCATGCAACCTGCTTTTGGGTAGCCATTCTCCAAAAGTTTGTTTGCGTAAGCACAACTTTTTCCAGAATTTTTGTGCAAGCTCAAAATGCACCATTTTTGAGGGAAAAAGAGCCAATAAGCAATTGAACGCTTTTCAAAATATGTTTTAAATTATTTTGCTCAGCACAATGAAGAGGTTAACAATAAATACAAGTGTAACAGTTAACAGTGACAAGGTACGTTTTATACTGTTCTTGGTGCTTCACGTTCCAAGAGCAGCCTATGGAACAATAGAACGCAGAGAAACTGCAAACTAGGAACTATTTCGCCAAGCACCGGGAAGTTGTCGCGCTGGTACTTGTAAGTAACTCGTCGAAACTCTATGTAGTAGCATGGTTTGGCCATGCTCTGACTAAGCAGCTTCATAATCACTGCGGCAAAGCGAAAAGACGCTCAGAAAAGCATAAAAAAGTTCTACTTCGGGCGATGCTCGTGTCAACAAATTTTTATAAAAGTTTAATATCAGTGCAAGTGAAAGCTTCAACTGACCTCGTGCGAATAGATAACGAAACACTTCCAACAGAGGAAGTATTTACGGAGGTGACGTAAGAAAAACTGGTGTCGCGACGAAACGTCACATTGCCAACACACTCAAACCCTTCTCCAGATGGAAGATCAACACACGAACCGTACGGACATGCCACTTGCCTTGAAAACAAAGAAACATCTTTAACCAACCGTTTGTGTAAAAATGCTGCTTCTTCGAGGTGTTAGTAGTGGGACTGAACAAAATACAGGTACAGTCTAGTATAGTTCATGTTTTAACGTGAACTTTCTCATTGGTATCCTCTTCCTTCAAGAATTTCACTTCAATTGTGTGAAAACGTCATACGAAGCGTTTTCCATAATGCATTTTCCATAAAGCAAAAAAGTTGCATTTTCCATCATATTTTGATGCTTTGGTTTCGTTCACCTTCAATATTGGCCACCTTCATGTTTCATCGAACAGCTATCCTTATGAATTTCTACTGCAGTCCATAGACGTGGGAAGTAAAGGGTCTAAGAAGGCGGCTGCATTTTACAACGCGAAACTTTCAAATTCAGGCGAATCAGAGAAGTTTTTGCGAATTTTCTGTACAAGGAAATGTATTTTCCAGAACAAAAAAATCCAAGACAGAGCAGCGAGAATTGTGGAATTTAACGACGGAATGCGAAAATTATGGACATAAAGGGAGTGCTTTAAACACTGTGCGGGGATGACGGGTTTGAATGAGATTGTGGTTCGGAAAAAGAGGATGAACCATTTTTGTTTTGACAAGTTATGGAAAATCCGTCAATTATTAAACAATTCGCACCCACTTTCGACAAAACCCTGGTCGAAGCCAGCACTGAAATCGAGGCAGATGCTTATTTTTATGTGAAAAACGACTTCTGCCCTTTCCCCGCGACCTCGTACGCGCATGCTGTTGTCCTGATGCATTCTGATGTTCCGAGATTTATAAATATTGCGTTTCCCGGCTTCGTCGAAGCACAAAAACGTCCATGTACTATGGTCCGTAATAACAGTGGTCTTTCGTTTACGTCAGTACTATTATAACGGTATCACGTATCGCCAGCATCACGTATTGCAGTGTTACGTGAAACAAAAGACCAGTGCAGTCGGAAGAAGTAATCACTAGTGTTGCTAGTCTCTTTGTTAGAAGTTCAACACTCTCATCTACCGACAATAGTTCATCGGTTGAAACAGCCCGAATAACGAAACACATTATCGATGACGTCATTTCATAGGTCAAATGTCAATTAGTGCATGAGACCTCGACAGCATGAAAACTAGATGAAATTAATCAGTTTGACTTGAGCAACGTTTTTGTGCAAAAACATATCGACGAATATCCGATCTTGAAACCAAAAAATATGCGATACGTCTTTGCACCAGACAACAGCATTTTTTTCTATTTTATCAAAAGATGTTCTTGAAGAATTTTGAGGTAGTGGTTCATCGTAACAGAACAAAAGAGCGTTCATCACTCCTGAAAAAAGATAACACTCAAGTATAGTATAAATTGAAGTTCTGTGGTTTAATTGAAGAACTTCAGGATGTCAATAGACAATAGACACCTTGAAATTGCTTTGAGATTTTAAAATTACGAAAAAACACGATTACTTGCAATAAATCGGCTGATCACAATTGCGTCCTTGCCACGCTTCAGTGCAGTTGCACACGTAGTCGTTGAATGTGACGACACACTGACCGCCGTTTAAGCAGAGATCAGAGACGTTGTGATTGGTCGATTCGCAAACAGGATCTGATACTTCGCCGCGCAGAACATGGATTGTTTGAAGTGGCAGCAAAGACTGTTCTGAACTCGATAAACCTGCAAAAAAATTAGCATCGCCATCAGAATAACAGAAAAACTGATTTTTTGGCCGAATAACAAAAACAAAGCCTTCTGACGTTGAGTTCAAATGAGATCTTTCGAGGATGTCCCCGAAATGCAGTTGTCATGCTATACAGTAGGTTACTCACAAGTTTTACAATATTATCGAAAAAATGGTAACAAAACTAAGACAGTTTACGTACAAATAAAGGCGAAATGCAACGACTCAAATTCATGAGTATATCATAGTTGCAACAACAACTATGTATTGTTGAAGATAGAGCGCTGAAAATGGGACAATTAGTGGTAAGCCACATAGTTGCGGTAATCGCATGTTTGCAGGTATATATTTCTGAGCGTTGACTGTTTTTTTTTTTATTTGACTATGTATAAGGCCATTTTCTAGCCTAAAGAAAGCAACTTTTTTGAAAATAATGTCGTTGCTTAGCAGCTTTCTTAAATTTGTCGGACAGCCGCACGCATTCCAATAAAAATAGGAAGTCCGGCCAGGGCTGCTTACAACAAAACCCTCCTTGTTTGTAGGAAATAGTCGGAGACAAGGAAAAGTCACTAATTTCCGGCAAGCATTTATCATTATGTCATAACATTCATTGATTTAAAAACTTCACGAAGTTTCTTGAATCTTTCATATACTGTCAAATAAATGATATATTAGCGTGAGGTGCTGATCTCCTCGCTGGTGTTTACCCCGCGGTGGGTTGTTTGCAAGATATTGGTGCGTCCATGATTCCTGCTAAACGTTGTCGCAAGTTTTGGAACTACGCGGCACGTCGAAAGCCACATCTTTCTCAGTTGTTACACATGTTGTATGTTTGCAGAAATCAAACCGATTGCTTTTGAAAGTAAGTTTGTCAACGTGTTGCAGGGCATCAAAATTAAATATTAAACAGCCAAATTGGAATCATTGAATTATAAACTGACAAAATATTTTAAAAGAATTTTTTTAACTTCCGCATGGCGTCGTAACAGGCCAGTCCGAGTATGGCAGATAATCACGTGTTTTCGAATACGCAAAATGCCTGACATTAAATGCATAACAGATGAGTTGTAACAACAAGTGTTGTAAAAATCCATTGAAAGCTGCAACAAGGATTTATAAGTTTTGCAATCATTTAGCACAGCACTTGCGAAACTAATGAAAGTTGAATATGCACGAGGATCTGGCCTGTTGCTTTTATCGCTTTTAGTCGCTCACGAAAGTTAATCAGGAGTAGAACATCATTTGCAATGAAGGTCACAAGAAAACACATGAAAAAGAGTGTTGTTTGAAAGTCACAGTTTCTGAAGCAAATGTTTAGGTTTTGTTAAAGAATAACAAACAATACAGGTTTGATGTCAGTTCAATGAAAAGCCAAACTAACTTACAGAAAGAAAATTTAGCAAGAATGAAAATCAAACTGAAAGAAAATTGAACATGCATCAATCAAGGCAGAAGTACAAATGACATTTGGCGTTACAAGTGCATCAATAACGTGCATTTAGACTAAAACACAAACAACTTTTGTTCTACATACCTTTCGTGTCTTCGTTGCGGAGTAGAAGACGAATGCCATTTATTTGCAGATCCTGAATAGTTCCTTTGAATGGAGTTTCCGCAGAAGTCAGTGATCTTCTGCGGCGATTTCCTAAAAAGTTCCATCAGTTTTGGTAACTTGCCAGCAAACAAACAAACAACAGAAGATCATCATCGTTTGAATTCGGTCAAAAGGCATTCGAACAGAAGACACCAAACCCCAGGATCACTCGTCAATAACAGAGTAAATTAAGGTACAGATGCTATAAGCCATGGATAAGAGTACGGCGCACACAATTTTAGCCACGAGAATTAAACACTGCAGTATTTAATACAGAAACAAAGTTGCAGCATGCATGCAATCTAAATAAATACTTCCTCTTTGATGCTTAACGTAGTTTTCACTCTAACTTACGCCGTTGAAGTTCAGGTAAAACGAGGTGTTTGGTGTTCAGAATAAGATTTTCGACAAGTGAACCACCTGAGCGAGGACAGGGTGAGCAGAAAAACTCTCATCCCTCTGTGCTGGCATAAAGAATGTGACAAACCTATCTGGATACCATCTTTAAATGTTTTGGCTCTGTTTGGCAAACATGGCTAGAAATTTTATTTCATTTCTACGTTTTCAACTCACTTGCAACACTAAAAGTACAGTAGATCACTACTTTGAAACATATTGGTATGGCCCAAGATAATATCCGACAGCAAATCCAAAATAGTAAGAAAAAGCATGCGCTCAGAAGAATACCTTGTGATTGTTGTGGAATTCCGCCAACGAAGACGTCAGCTGTTGTCAAATTAAGAGCATGCGAGGAGTTCACTTTCAGAAAACTGAAACAATTGTAGATAAATCGTTAATCAAAAACATGCCGACATTTTATTGATTTTAACGAAAATTAGTATTTTCTAAGAATTAAGACTAACTTTATCACAGTAGCGTACTTGAGGATCAACGTATAAATGAAAACTGTGCCAACTTTTGATTAACCCGTATAACAGACAACACGTGCAAAAAACTTCGCTAACCTCAGTCCTATGGCAGCTCAAACTAAGCGGAATTTCTTTCGTTTCAGCACGCGCTGGTGATCCACTTTACAGGCAGTGATTGCCTGACTTGGGTCAATGACTTGAATTGTGTTTTGTAAAAAAATGCGATGACTCGACTCGAGTCACACTTATTCGTTCCGAGTCAGATCGAGAAAACAATTTTTGTCTTTCGAACTGACTTTAACGTTACTATTAGAACCATTTAGAACTCCATTTGGAATGGGCACTTGGGATGGACATTTATGCATAGTTAATTAATTGCTCTCTTCGCTATACGTGATTGACTTTTTTCTGTGTATGCTTGCTTGGTTCGTTTGTAATCATAATATCTAAGAATTTCACTGTGCCGAACGGCATTGCTTTTACTGTGTAGTAAGTGTTTGACCGAATGGAGTCTTAGTACGGCGTAAGCCACCCTTACTTTAAACATCAAAAGTTGATTCATGCCAACACATAACTAGGAATATTTGTGCAAAAAGATTTCGTGGCCAAAATGTGATATATATGCAGTTTGATTTGATATATACACTTAAGTCAATTTGCATTACTGTTTTCTCTTTCCATTTTCATTTTCAATAACTTCTGTTTTTGTTTTGTGTTGGTTTTATTGGTCTTCCGTAGCAAGCAAGACAAATTTTTCTACTGCAAAATAATGCCCAACATAGTTGTAGAGATAAAAAACGGTGGTCGATGCAGTTTGATAATTTAAAAATGGCTAGCAATGTATTTCCACAACTGAAAGTGGTGCTCAATGTAAATTCAGAACTAGATATGGCGCTCAACATAGTTCCAAAGGCCTAAGGTATAAAATATGAACTGGTGCGATCAGGGCCGCAACCAGCTGATATTTTCGGGGGATCAGACTGATTGTAACTTTTTGTTGTACTATTTTTAGGGGGTCAAAATGATTGTATTTTGTTGCACCTAACAACTAAACATGTTTTTGAAAATTTCTGAGGAGGCAACTGCCCGGTTGCCCACCCACATTGCGGGCCTGGGTCTGATTTTGGTTGACTGGAAAATACCCGAGCAGACAGTCTAATGGTTCGAAGAACTTTGTAGCTCTTCAAAAAATGGGGATGACTCTGCTCAAATGGTTTGTGACGAATCGGGAACTAACCATATCACTGTTATGTGTCAAACGTTTTCCGAACTGAGAAATGTATTGCCATGGACAATGTTTGGTTGAAGAAAGAGATACACCAGAAAAATAACTCTTGGATAGCATTGCGTCCAGCACAACAAGCAAGTTTCTTACCTGCTGCCATCGACTTCGACGTAAATGCTGCCCCTTTCAATTGATGCTACAACGAAATGCACGACCCCATCATCAACACGCACAGCGGTCAAAGTGTGAGTTTCGTTGTCATTGCTTTTGACCTTCACATACATTTCAGTTTAATGTTTTGGAAAATTTCGAAAAGAACCGCTTTTTTATCAAGTGGTTGGCGTTTTCATTTAACTGCATTTTAGAAACGCTTCACCTCCATTAGATTTTAGTGTTACAAGTGAAGTCACCGTTTCCGATAAAGTTAGCAATGGTTAAATAAAAATAATTACGGAAGTTTTAAGCAAAGTGGATGTTTAAAGTTACTTTGAATTTGAATTTAAAAAGTTCGTACCTGTATCTTGCCATCCGCGATTTTCAGACTAAGAAAAATGTCAGAGGAGTTTTGACTGCTTCCAAAAAATGCCAGTAACATTCCTTCAGGTGCTCGTGTCCTGATAAAAGCTGACATTTCTATGCGGTCTTCAGGCTGGTTTGAAAGCTGTGAATAAAATACTAAGAGTAGAAAAGCTAACCGTTATGCACTGTATAGGAGAATCCACCTTGCTATATGTGTAAGATTTGCCTCAATGCCCCAAGAAGATGACGAAGTACAAGATGCAGGTTTGGGCACCAGATGATAACTTTGAAAACGTTACCGACACAGTGCGTTACAGAAATATCAAGTAAGACAAAACGCCACGTATGAGATGACAACAATATCGTGAAACCAACTTGCGGAGTGTAAAGTATTCGTTAGCTCATTAACGGTCACGAATCCTTTTCTGCAAAAGTACTCCCTTTCAAGCGAACCATCAGAGAAACGATGTTTACTTCATTCTCAATGTCAATAGTGGTGCGTTAGTATTTGAAAAACTTTTAACAGAAAAATATACGATGTCAGCTTTGTGCATAACACAGCATTGTGTTTCCACTTTGAAAGCACCAACTGCGAAAATAATCTTTTAAATACAGAAACATTTATTGTCATCTACACAGGAAGAAACAGCTTCACTGTTCAAGTATGAAACACTTGCTGTTTACATAAATAAGTTGGTTTAACCTTTTAGAGTAACAACCGTGACTACAAAAACAACGAAGAGTATTTGTAAACTTTACCAGGCTTCGTATTCTTTATTACTTTTCTGGTTTGCTTGCTTAGTCAATGATGCTTAGTTGTCGTACGAATAATAAAATCCAACAGAAAAAAGAAAAACATACAAATGTTTAAAACATCTCAACTATACTCTTATTGGTGTTACAATTTCAAACACAATTTTATTTTCCTGAGCGTTTTAACATTTTCCAACGCTTATTATATTGGAGTAGCAGAGCAGCCAGTGTTGGCGTTTGAGTGTAAAGGATAGATTTTGCAATTATTCTCATATGAACCCAACAAAAACTAGGCTAAACAGTACTGCATGTGCTTAGAGATACACTTACATCCATTAACCAAAGTCGCTTGAACACAAATTGAAAATCTGTGACTGTATATAATTGCAATAAAAAATTAAGGTCGGGGTATACATATTGCAGATGATCACATTTTTGAAAAAACTGTACAAATAAAAAGACGCACAAATATGTACGTTTACGTCCAGTAATTTTGTCCATACCTTAAAATAAGCTGAACTTTCATTATTCATGTGGCCAAAGGTTGAAGGGGGAAGAACTGACTCACAATCGAATCCAACGTAAGGACGAAAGCACTCGCATCTAGATAACAAAACATTTATAAGTCCAGCAGGACGTTGATACTTCAAGATCTCGTCAACAAGTTTAAAACAAAATAGAATTTTTCTTGTATTCGGGATGAATTATGCTATTTTTAAAGAAAATGTATGCAATACACGAGCATAATACTTTTGGTGCAAAATATTAAAGGCATGTATATAAAATTTCTTGATCACACAGAATGTTGAAGCTATTCCTGTCAGGATGAATGAATTTTTAGTTGACCAAACTTTATAGTGAAATATTAATTTTTGTGAAAAAAATGCCCACGTTTGCATTACTCGAAATTTCGCAATTTCGCGAATTTTTTTGTTAATAATAATTAGCTACACACTCGTACAACCTATCTTGTTTTACTTTGAAGGTCTCCATTACAACTTGACAAAGATTAACAGTCACCTGTGTTTTTCCCACAAATCGATACATCGACCGCGACCATTGCACGAATTTTCAAAGCAAACTTCGCGGCGCAAACAACCAATACGAACGTCTGCTGGAAGTGTTTCCTCATCAAAAACACGTTTCTGATCATCTACTGTAAAATCCCGAACACATCCAACAAAGCTCTCTTCATGTGCCCCCAAGTGGACTTTTGTCACTGCAAACCACCACGTGTGCTTAGCTCCGATATTAAAAAAAGGTCATTGCAACAATCGCCACGACACAAAAGTGGCGAAATGATAAGTTGGTAGCCAACGATGAAACAAGCTTCATATCTTAAATGTTTCTTTAGCTGAAATGCTCCCTTTAAATAAAGACCCATGAATCACATGCATTATCTGAAATGCGAAATGACTGATAGGTAGGTTTTCTATTCACCTGAATTCCAGTAAAATTGCCGAGCTGCACTTCCACGAAGACTTAAAAAGCGTTTTGCAACAAATTTTCCAAGCACATTAAAACTTCCATGAATCATACACCAATCAGATTTCCAACAATCAATAAAATCATACTTTTTCCAAAAATATTCATCCTAGCTTTCACCAAATCCGTCTTTCAAATATATCACCAAGAGGATCTAAGTCACTGCTAAAATCAAATCATGTATTTACCACTTATTGCTGCCGATGGAAACGTAAAAATGCATGGCTCATCATCGACCGTGAATACCACACTGCTGGTGAGGATTTCGATTCCAAGAGAATGCCAATTTGAGTCGTTCAGTAATCTGCCGGCTTGGCAACGGTCATGATTCGGAGACGTAGTTATGAAACCTTGCATGGTGCTATCTTGCAACGAGAACTGCGAGGAGAACGACGAGGCAGTTAAAATTTATGACAAACACTGAAGTCAATAAGCAAATGGAAGTAATTTGTAAACTTGAATGAAACATGAAATTACCAAGAAGCAGTTGCTAAGAGCAGTTTATTTTCCTTGAAGGGTTTCCCAATGCAGTTAATACCAACCAGAGAATATATGGGACCTTTTGGCAGAAAATCATGTTTTGGTTTTTATTTGATCTCCGTGTGTTTTTCAGAACGTTTAGATGTAACAACGCTGTAAGCAGTCATGACGTCTGCAACGTTGAAATGTGTAAGGCTTCCAATTTAGGTGTTTCTGATAAATAAAAAAAGATCTAGAAAACTACTGAAAAAAATTCCCAGCTAAATAAAGCAGAATATCTGTTGAATGCTACGCTGCTCCCTGCAAGGGCGTACGCAAGGGGGGGTTGGGATTAACCCCCCCCCCTTGAGCTTGATATTTTACGAAAAGTTCATTACCTGCGCAAAGAAGATTACTGTTTTCGCATACTTTTTGCTTGTTAATTTTTCGGCTTAATGCAAATACCATGGAATTAATTTGCATGCAAATTTCAAGGAACATTGTAAATGGGCCAAAAAGTAATAATTATGTTTTGGTGGGATTCGGGTTATCGTCTGCGTCCAAAAACTATCTCACCCCTTTTTGCAAATCCTCCATCGCATGTTCAAGATTGTGTTCCGCGATAGTTCACTTTATCCGAAACAATTGTCTTTATTTTGTCTGTTGAGGCTGATCGGCGCAAGCGCCGAGCGCATTGGCTACATTAGTAATTTCTATAGCATGATAGAACTGTTGCACAAGCTCAAAAACAGCTTTTTTTAACATATAAGCATTCAGGAATTTGATAATGTCTCAGGAGGGAAAAAGGAAAACTAAACGTTTGCTGGACTTCTATACATAATAAAAATTGAAAGTTTTCTTGCGTACTTCATGCGCATTCTCAATTCTTATGTAGCTTTGCAAGATTCGATCTTGCAAACCGGGGTGTGCGCCAGCCAGTCCAGCCACACACTTTCTATGCTCCACTGCTCGTATTCGAAAAGACATCAGCGCAGGATCATTTGGCAGTGGTACATTGCTCTGACGCAGTGATGAGTGTGTTTTACTACCCTGTTTTAATGCGCAGCCTGATATTTTTGCAGTTATGAACTGCTGTGTCCTAGCGTTGATTGTATTTTCCTCCGATATGCTAGCTTGGAGGGCTGATAGTTGATATTCAGCAAGGCCGTGCGCAAGGGGGCTTGGGGTTAACTCCCCCCCTTGAGCTTGATATTTTACGAAAAGTTTATTACCTGCGCAAAGAAGATTAATTGTTTTCGCATACTTTTTGCTTGTTAATTTGTCGACGTAATGCAAATATCACGGAATGAATTTGCATGCAAATTTCTTGGAACATTGTGAATGGCCCAAAAAGTAATAATCAGATATGGGAGGAATCTTCGTTATCGTCTGCGTCCAGAAACCATCTCACCAGTTTCTGCAGATCTTTCTTCCACTACACATGTTTAAGATTATGCTCCGCGATAGTTCACTTTATCCGAAACAATTGTCTTTATTTTGTTTGCTAACGCTGATCAGCGCAAGCGCTAAACGCATTGGCTACATTAGCAATTTCTGTAGCATGATAAAACTGTTGCACGAGCTCAAAAACAACAGTTGGTAACACAGAAGCATTCAGGCATTCGATAATGTCTCAGCAGGGAAGAAGGAAAACTAAACGTTTGCTGGACTTCCAGGCCCGTAACGAGCTTGGGACACCAGGGGGGGAGAAGAGCTTTCTAAGAGAGGGACAATTTTTTGAAACTATGTCCAATAGTTTCAAAATGCGTAAACACATTTTTCCTGTGCGGACGAAAATTTTTCTAGGGGAGGCTTCGCTCCCTCCTGGTTACGGGCCTGTAGACTTCTGTACATCACAAAAAACAAACG
>Ga0210059_1001175_pt1 | contig 38402 bp, 21 predicted proteins | sample Ectturendosymbi2_FD_188042 | JGI IMG/M metagenome (GOLD analysis project Ga0210059, IMG submission 188042) | Ecteinascidia turbinata endosymbiont from Florida, USA - Sample 2 (SPAdes) (version 2) | ecosystem: Host-associated > Tunicates > Ascidians > Unclassified | place: Key West, Florida... | reverse complement strand
CTTTTCGCCGCCTCCCGGCCTTACTGTGTCTGTATTGACAAGTGTACTTGCGTTGAGGTAAAAAAAATAAAATTGTTGTTGTTGTTATTGTTGTTGTAGCGTCATAAACTTGCATTTTACTGCATGTAAGAGCACTATAGTATTACAGTACCACTTCACAATATTTTTACACTTTGCAACAGAAATGAAAAAAACAATATACTGTATATATATTTTTTTAGAAAGCTCAAGGAGCCGCATGCAAAGGTTCAAAGAGCAGTTTGGCCACCCCTGGTATATTGCCTGAATAAGGGTCAATGCACAGGCAGTCTTCCAACTTTTTTATCATAGGGAAGCTGCAGGATACATGGAGTGAAATTTATCCAGTCCTTGAGCTGGTCCAAGTACATTTTCCTTGGACGTCCTTGTGCTTTCTTGCAACAAATTTTCCTACAAAATAGTCAGAAATAAAGATAGTAAAATTTCTAAGACACAGACCTTCAAAATAAGGACAAATTTCAGGAATGAGGATGAAATGATAGTCTTGTGTATTAGTCATAATTAGATCAAGCACAGGTTTTAATTTAGCTGAATGTAAATAATTGCCCATTCTAAAATATTTGAAAAGACGTTTGGTGGTACAGAACTTGAAGATGGCGTGTAGTAAAAGATTCATCCTAAAGCTTTTCGTCTGACACTCTTTAAGGGACATGTCAGAATGAAGTGGAGATATAACCGAACTGGATTATATACAGAAAAGAAGAAATCTCAAAACAAAAAGAAAAACAAAACAAAAAACAGAAAAATTTTAAGTATGTGCTACTGTAATTAATCTGGTATCATTGATTTAACTCTGGTATGAATATATACAAACAATCCAAACTAGAATTAAAGAATATATACAGACAATTCCAAATAATTGCATCATAAACTGTAAATACCATTCATATATGAAGAAAATAGTCCAGTTAATCACTTAATATTCAATTGAATGTAAACCAAATTATTCACATGGAAATATTGTTTTTATTTATAGATTTGCATTACTTAATCATATATTTCACTTCAATAAGTATAAAGTATACTGCAACAATGTTACAAACAGTTGTTGTACCTCAACCCAAAATAAGAGGCACAGCACAGGATATAAATTGTCAGCTATTGCACTTTCAAGGTATGAACATGAACCTGTTTTTTGAAGTAGAAAAACACATGCTTAATAGGATGCTCAAGAACCTTTTATACAAAGAACAATTAAGTTTTTTGAAAATAAATTATGTTTTGCAGTACGTAAATGTATTGTTTTTTGTGACATAATAATGGTTCACACAGTCAATACATCTGTGCATTTTTATGATTTAATTCACCTCATTTTTATTGTTAAAAACAAACATTGTCAGTGTTGATTTCCCTTTAAGTCCCGTATGCGCCACTTTTTTTGTGAAGCTTTGCAATGCCGAACTCACTAGCCGATGAGCTAGAGAGCTGTTCAAACCATCTACGGATTCAGCAAGTCTTCTAGTTCAGGTTGAAAATAAAATATTTTGGTTGCAGGTTTGGGGTTCTCTGTTGGTGACGTCGCAATGGGGGCATGTTTTTGCATTACCTGGCCATGGATGCTAACCCAACGAGCAATTTTTTTAGCTCAAAAATTTTTGGAAACTAAGCTATAATCCACGTCTTTGGAATTCTTAATTGGTTTGCTAGCAGTTGATGAAGTTTGTGAAGTCAAAACGATGTGTAACTTTGACATATCAACACTTGAAGGAACTACTCCAGACAGCCAAGACACCTAATCAGCCAAATTTTAAACAACTTGTAGTTCAAATGGAGACTCACAGTATCACCAAGTATCAATAACTATTATTCAACTTGTAAATACATTCAGGTCATTCTATATCAAATTGAATGGGAAGTGTAAACCTATGTTTCAAAATTTCCTTGTTTTCGTATGTTTTATTGCTTTTTGGAAATGATGACCAAAGAAAAAACGAATTTTTTCAATATCTCATACGGTCTCGAGTTATGACCTGTTGAAATTTTTACCACTAGGTGGAGATTTACCATGCGAGCACTCTTTTTTTGCTCATAGGCCAATGCAAATATGCTTGTATCTTCATAAATACTCTACATAGATGCACAAAAATTGGTTTCTGGGTGTTTTAAAGGTCAAGGAATCCAAATCTGCAGTCAAAATAACAGAAAAACAACATTTTCATGGAGAAATAGAGGTTGAAAATTTTGTAACAAAAGTTTTTAGTTCCGAACTTTGACCTAAAATTGGGAGCTGTTGACGCAACATTGCAAACAAATTTTTTTTCTAATTTTGTAGCACTATGCTTATATTTTCTATTGATATAGGTTTGATAATTGTTTTTCCAGGTTTTTGAAAAAATTGAGAATGAAATTTTATACATTTTATAGAAAAATACATCGTTTTGCTAAAAACATACATTTCAATAATATCTCAAATGTTCACCATATTGAAACTATTGAACATTTTCTAACAAGTGAGGAGGATAAACAATTGCATATACAGATCCCACATTATTGTCTAATAAAAAATGCTGCAGCCTGCATCATAGGGGTGTTTATGTTAGGTGTTCCAATTCTTCCAATTTTTCTCCTTTTCCATTTTGATCACACAACTTTTTGATTTGAAACATGGGTTTTCTGTTATGTGGCTCATACATAGAGCAGGTTTGGCCACCCCTGCAATAGACCTTCATGATGACGATAATTTCTGAAAAATATCCTTGTTTTGACTGCATCCTTAGTTTTATCGTATTTTCCGGTCAGTAATGCATTTATGAAGAGGGTGTACTCCATTGTTTCGTAACAGAGGTCCATCAGTGCTATCCTACAGTAAAAAACACTTTATTTTGTGCCTATTGCATGCCAATGTATGCTTGCCAACTGTGGAGCAAATATACAGACTAGTATGAAGTGCTTACGTGTTGCAAACAATAATGCCTACTGGATCATAAGTGTTCACCCTCACCAGGTCAACCATTGTGTCAAGACCTTTGATGCCTTGTTGAGAAATAATTTGTATCGATTTTTTAAATGCTGCACATCTTGATCTAGCTTTTTTATCTGATCGCTTCAAATGTCTGATGCTTTGTACAAATCTTCATTTTTCCTCAATTATGTAACGCTCCTGTATGACAGCGACCAACTGTAATAGTTGTCGGTGCATTGTTTGGTATTCGCGTCTCATCAGATTTGCTTTTGTGTAGCAACAAAAAACCTTTGTGTGCTTTGTGGTGCTTTAGGATTTCAGTATTTTTTGTAATTCCTTTATCACTTTCAATATGTTGACAACATGTCCAAGCCAAACATACAAAAAGTGAATATATAACTGATAAAACAAAAACCACCAGATCCTGCTTTAAATTCAGTGAAAATAATTGGCTGGCAGCCTCATGCTAGCTGTGTTGCAAAACATTTGAAACTTGGGTTGAAACATTTACATGCCTCTGTGTGCCAATGAGCACACCACCATCTGATTTATTGCTTATTTTTATTTTCTGTAAACTGTTACCTCAAAATTTGGTGTTGAAATGCCTTCATTTCTCTCCCACTGCCAGATCCTTGTATGGCAATGAGCGAAAAGTGTTACAGTTTAGGTGCTGTAAACTTTTTTTTGCGCCTCTCAGTGTTCATTGTGTGCCAACACCTACTCGTGCACCTGCTATGTGCAATGACTAACGATTGTTGTGCTCTTGTATTATTTGATTTTGCTCATTCTATGGACCTTGCATCTATGACAAAATAGATCATATATGGAGAGAAACAGCCTTAGCGAAAGGGCAGTCAAGCCCATCCTACAACTGACAGTAAACTTAAGACAAGAGGTGCAGTGAGATGCACCAGGTTGTCTCTACAAAGAAAGCATTGCTGAAGTACACAATTTGTAGTACAAAATATGATCAATGACTAAAAACATTGTGTTCAGCAATTTGTTCCTTTTTTCATCATATTTTGTTTACCAATTATCCTTACTTTTTTGTGTCCAGATCAATGGCAGCCTTGCTTATATGCAATCCAAATCACACATACAGCTCATAGGGTATTTCCCTGCTGAATAATGAAAGCTGCAACAGGTTACATGTTGAGTTACTGACTGGTTTTGTTTGTGTGTTTGTTCAACCTTTATGACATTGTTACAAGAAAATTATAATTGGGTTAAAAGTTTTGCAAGTCATATTTGCACAAAAAGAACAGCATCAATTAACACATTTGCATCCAAGTTAATTCAAGCGGTTCGTGTGAAAACACCTGGATCGCACATGGATTTGCGTGGGAATTTCTCCGGTCCGGTAAGTGCTACAGACCTGGTCAAAAGCTCAAATAACTCTGCAAGTCTTGTAGCACTTGAAAAAAATTTTTGGTTGAAGGGTGTGGATTTGTTGTGAGTATTGTTAGTGGAGGACTTTTAGGCTACCTTGGCCCACTTCACCTGGGCCTAAACTGTTAGATGGCAGTATTTTGCTGAAGTTTTTATGGGAAACTAGGTTACAATCTGAGTCTTTTGATACTTTGAATGACCTGCTGGGGTTTCATGTTCAAAAGTTATGATCTAAAGCAGAGGTGATGAACATGCAGCCCGCAAAAGAATTTCGTGCAGCCTGCGAAGCATTCAGGCAAGACCAGCAGTCTTGAACTTGTTTCTGTTGGTGAATAATTTTTTTTGTTTTTAACAGGTTTCGTGGTATGGCTAAAAAGTTGTGCGGCCTGCTTACTCAGCAGTAACTGACAAAGTGGCCCACGAACACCCCTGATCTAAAGTTATAAAAATATTTGACTAATTAGATAATTAATTTGTTTATTTTAGATCATAACTTTTGAACCAGAAACGCTAGAAAGTCGATCAAAGGCTCAAATGACTTGGACTCCAGCCTAGTTTCCAATGAAAACTTCAGCAAAATACTTTGGCCTAGCGGCTGGGCCCTAGGCCAGGAAATATGAGCCGAAATGGCCCAAAAACTACTTTACTTACGACGTCACTCACAATAAATCCACAACACCCAACAAAAATTTTTTTCGAGTACAGACTGGATGACTAGCTGATCTGTTTGAGCCCTTGAACAGCTCTCTAGCGCAATTCGGCGGAGGAGCTATGGCGTTGGTAAGGCTACTGACAACTGCTGGTTTTAGGCCGATTTTAAAGTACGAATATATCATAATATCATACTCCTGCTCTCAAAGTGTTAAACTCATATAAAATTTCATAAAAATGTAATTAGCCTCCAAAGGTGAACGGTTTGAATCCACCAGTAAATCTTTAAACAGGAAATAAATTTCATGTAACATGCATCTTCAGTATTACAGTCTGTAAGCAATGCTTTTGGGTAAAACACTGAAAAGACTTACTCAAATAGAATATATTCTCAGATGTGTAGTGTTGTTCGACATTGATTCCATATTTAAAATGTGCTGATGGATTCAAACCGTTCACCTTTCTGGAGACTGGTTACTTTATAGATATTGCGCAAGTTTGAATCATTGCAAAAAGACGAAAGCTGAGCTTAGTTGGCTGATTCCTTAAAAGCTTACAGCACACCTAGAGTTTTTAATGGTTTGTAAAAATATATTTTGAATTACAGTCAGTAATTGATCAATTCTGGTGTATACATTGATGAAATATTATCCTACAGCTATTTTTTACTATGCATTTTGTTATAAAATTTTGTATCAACTAGAATGGAAGGTACAGTTCTATATTTTAGAATTCCCTTGTTTTCCAATATAGATGGATATCTATTAGTAGCTAATCTTGTTAGTGGATATACAATGACTAAGGCAACCCATTTTTTGACCTAAAAATTAAAAATTTTGACTTTATAATTTAACAATTTTGACCTATAAATTTTCTGCATTTGCAATTGCCAAATTATTCAGCTTTAGGTGTTGAGGTGAACCCAGAAGCATATTCAGCATGTTTCGAAATAAAAAAAATTGGTTGTTAACTTTGGGCATGATATATTGAAAGTACAGTAATAACTACAGTAGAGTCAAACCTGAGCACATCAATGAAGTTGAACTTGAAACACTATATGCAGAATGGATTGAGCATTTACCAAACCAATACTGTAAGACCACCTTTCTTGCCTTACACACCTATCTTACATAACATTCAATTGTCAAGTAGTGGGCAAAACAACACTGTTATGTCAGAAATCGCAACAGACCCATGATTATTACAGCAACTAAACTTGCAACGCATATCAATATCAGTTGTTGTAGTTTAAATAAAATATCGATAAAGAGAAAAAAACTGTTGCAAAAAATTTTGACCCAACGATAAATTTTGACTTTTTTTGACCTAATAACTTGGGATTCCCTCATGGTATGAGTGTGAAATTTGGTTTTTGGACATTTCAAAAGCTTTAGAAAAGGCAGAACATTTTTGACTTTATTGACTTCTGTTTGCCCTAATAATGACACAACTGGAGTTGCAAAAAACATATATTTTGCTGTGTACAATGATACTGCAGTGGTAGTGAAAATAATATTGTTGCAGAAAATGTTATTACAATATTGTAAAAGATGTATATACTTGAGTTTGACAATTTTGACAATGTCTGTTTCACAACAGTTGGAATCTTTATAAAACGGTTGGAATGTTTGTAAAGGCTGTGAAACTAGTAAATTTAAAATATAAATTATCTGTTATTACACGTTTGGGGACTTCTAAAAGTAATATTAAATTCCAATGAGAATATTATTCCCATTGTATTTTTGGCTTAGTATGCAATGCTGTTTCTTAATTTCATTTGCATCATCACAAATCCATTTACAATATCTTCACTGATAGATCATTGTGCCTATCTTATTGCCTTTGCAAAATGCTGAAGAAACTAAAGTTTTTTTTGCTACCTCATACTGTTGTTGAGTTATGGCTAGTTGAATTTTTTGCCACAAGGTGGATATTTAATATGTAGGTGCTTATTTTTCCATATAGGCTAATGGAAATATATTTGTACCTTCATAAACACTTCATGCAAATGCACAAAAATGTTTTTTAGGTGTTTTAAGGGTCATGGAATACAAATATGCAGAGCAAACTCAATAGCTATAGTAGAGATCCTTGAGCAAGCAAGGACTCAAAAATAGTTGAATTATTAAGCTGAATGCGATTAACTCTTTCCGATTACAAATAATTTATGTTTCATGTCAAGACACATTCAGCAAAAGCTTCAAGTGCTCAACCAACTCTGCATTAACTAGAACTCATTAGCATCATTTTAAGTAACTTGTAATGACTGTGGAAAACTTGCCAGTAGCTACGTATCAGCAATCAATGGCTATAGCTGTTATTTATTTTGTAGTTTAACGATCTGTCCTCACTGTCAGAAATAGTTCTTGAATTTCAGTGGAGTGATAATGAAACCCAGTTGAAAGCCTTTTTTGCAAAAATAAATTTCAAAGATGTATTTTCCATATATCCATGGTAAATTTCAGTTGAACACCAATTGAGAAAGTAGTATTAAAAACATTTCAGTAGACTTGTTATGGTGCACTGACAAGGACTATATGCATGAAAGCTGTGGTTGGTGAGTATTCATGAAGTTTCACACAGTGAAACTTTTACCTTGTACAAGGTGCTTTCACCACTTCATCTGGCAATGCACACCACAACATGGCATTGTCAGCGCTGCATGAGAGCCACTGAGTCATTGCGACTGTAGATGCAAGGTTTTAGGCTTAGTAGGAGTTGGATTTTTGGGTTGTAGGGCTGTGAATAATTCATCTCATAAGCACCAAGTTTGAATTTTTACAGGATTGTAAAATCCAGGATGTAACGTAATATAACGTCAAAACCTGCGATTTTTGAGTTCTATTCCATATTTATCTAGAAAACTGCAACTCACAAAAAAACGAAACCCAAAACCAAAATTTTTTTTCATTGCAGACTTGAAGACTTGCCAAGTCTTTTGAGGGTTTGAACAGCTCTCTAGCACAATCGGCTGAGCAGCTATGTAGTTGGTAAGACAACCGAAATATCCGTGGTTTTTCCCTGATTTCCAAGTATAATATATTTGTAGACCAACAGCCATGTGTTAAGTGTTTTTTTGTCAGGTCGCCTTTGATAATGTAACATTGTACAGTTTAGTTGTTCACAATACAGCAAAAATAATTCACAGTAAAAACTTGAGTCTATGTAGCAGTTTGGGCCTAGGTCTCGATGACCTCAGCCAAGAAAACTTGAACCTGTTTAACTTATGATGATGATGAAACCCACAAAAAAGTGAAACCCAAAACTCAAATTTTTTTTTCAGTGCAGACTCCAGGACTTGCCGAGTTTTTGAGAGTTTGAACTGCTCTCTAGCATATCGGCTGGCGAGTTATGGAATTGCTAAGAAACACTAGAAACCTGGATATCACCTCCAAAAACCACCGGCAGCGAAGGCGTTAAGTGTTTGTGTGCTGGGAGAGAATTGCAGCTATAAAGTGTAGTAGTAAAATAGTTTTGGATCCAGATATATTTTCTCCTTGTTAGCTGCAAAGAACGTTTCTGGCCAGAAATAAAAACTTGGTTTGTATACATCTGTAAGTGGCTTAACACGTTTGGAGCCGGCCAAGTTATGCTAAAAGGTATAATTTGGCCAAGTTTTTGCAACTCCATAACTCGCCAGTCAATTGTGTTAGTGTGCTTTTCAAACCCTCAAAAGACCCTTTCAAACCCTTCTAGTTTGCAATGAAAAAAAAAAGTTACTAAGTTGTGAATTTCGTTTTTTTGTGGTTGATGTTGTAAGTGGAGTAGGTTCTTGGTCATTTTTGCTCAGGTTACTTGGCCTTGGGCCCAACCGTTAGATGGAAGTATTTCACTCAAGGTTTTATTGGAAACTAGGCTGGAATTGCAATCTGTTGAGCCTTTGATCAGGTTTCTAGTATTTTTGGTTCAAAAAGGTGTGGCCAAAAAAACATCAAACGGGTGATAATACCAAAAATTGATACTTTTACAAAAATTGGTCATTTTACCCTAACTCATAAACCATAAATGCTAGAAATCTGACCAAAGGCTCAAAAGACATGGATTTTAGCCTAGTTCCCAATGTAAACTGGAGCGAAATACTTCCATCTATCAGTTGGGCCCAGGGCCAGGTAACCTGAGCCAAAATAGCCAAAAACTTATCCCATTTATGACGTCACCCACAAAAAAACCCAAACCAAACAACTTGTTTTTCATTGCAAACTAGAAGACTTGCTGAGCCTTTTCAAGGTTTGAATAGCTCTCTAGCACAATCGTCTGGCAAGTTGTGGAGTTGCAAAATGGTGTGAAATTAGCGCTCAATGTGTGATTTCAAAGTATAGGGTGACACAAAAAAAACGGTCATCACCTAAACTTGAATAACTTTTGAAATAATTAATCAATTTTTTTTATTTTTCAGATTTACCAAGTAGAATTAATGTTCTATGAGTCTACCAAATTTGACCTTCGAGATGCCATGGACTACTGAGCAAAAGATATTTATAGTTTAGGCATATTTTCAGCAGAAGTCTATCCACGCAGCTCAATTGCAATTCAAAGAACGGTTCGGATGTCGTGAATTTCCTGTCCACTCAATAATCTACAGATGGGTCAACAAGTTCAGAACCCATGGGACTGTGCATAACCTCAATTGTAAAGACACTAAACAGACAATCACATTCTGGATGACCGAAATCATCAAGGACACCACACAACGTTGCTGCTGTCAGAAACTCTGTTGTCCACAGCCCAAGGGACAACAACGAGCGGTCTGTGATAATCAACACTGAGCGATATGTCCACTGTCCAGGTGCTTGGTAAGTTCTGGACAGCACTTGGTCGACGGAGAGCGTTGTCAGAGTCCTCCAGTGGTTCCAGCAGGATGGTGCCACCCCCCACACCTCAAACGAATCATTGGCATGGCTACAGCAGCGTATCCCTGACTGACTATCAGCCGCAGGTGTGACCTGCAGTGTTCACTGCATCCACCGGACTTGAACCCCCCAGATTTTTATATGTGGGGATACCTCAAGGACAGGGTGTATGGCAACAACCCCCAGACTATCCCTGACCTGAAGGCAGCAATCACAGCAGCAATAAGAGCGATCCCAAGGGAGGAATGCGGGAGCGTCATCGAGAACTTTGCCTGCTGGATCCAAATGTGCCTGCAGCACCGGGTAGCTCATTTGGAGCACATTTTTTGAGCGCCAGTGAAACAAAGAGTTTTTGTAGTACAGACTTGAAACTTTGGAGATGTATGCTACACAGGTTTGACCTAATGTAGCTGAAATTTTGTGTCAATCTAAATAAAATTTTGGAAGTTAATAACCGTTTTTTTTCTGTCACTCTGTACGATAACTCGTACACCGGGTCCAGACGTGTTAAGTGTAGGTATTCACTTATTCTCTTTATGGGACCATTAGTTTAATTTTATGTTAGACTTTTGAACTTGTTAGCTGAAACTTGCTGAGGTCTGTCTCATTTTTTTTTGTGTGTAGTCAAATGTTTATGTGCCTGCTATCTAAAAACCTGGTCACATATGAATTGTGTTTCATCATTGATTGTGAAAACTTTTTTCACACAAGCTTAGATGGGCTCTGCTTGATTGTTTCCGTGATGTGTTAGGCTTTTGTCTTATGCTGACTGTGTTTGCATTTGCATATTTCTTGTATCTGGCAACCCTTGCAGGTGAACCTAGCTCAGTAGCTCAGCATATAAGCCCACTTTTCATTGGGATAGGCAATACACTGGGGCATATGATTGTGAAGTGCAGATAAGTCACTGCGTGTCTTACACAGTCTATCGTTGATTGGGCAACTCAGTAACCCTTGCCTGTACTTGCTTTGAAACTTTATCAAAATTATTATCCTTTCTTGCAGAGGTTTTGCAACACACACATCATTTACTGTTTTTAAGTGTGCATATCAAGAGTTTTATTGTGTGAGCTTTACAGTGTCTCGTGTTTTTGTTTAGGTTCTACATGTGTGTTGATGTAGGTGTATATTGCACATTTGCATTGGCTGTTACAGCGGAGTTTCTGTTTCTTACAGTATTTGGTAATGGAGTATGGAAAAGTTAATTCATCACTTCTTGTCACAGCATCAGATCTCCTCTCTCAAAGTGAAATTATGGATCTTGATCTTAAATCTGATCTTCCAGCAGATGAAAAGTATAATAGTGATGGTAATTTCTTGTTTGTGTTTTATTAGTTTGAGTTTTGTTGTACACCCCAACAAACTGTTGAGTGGGCTTATGCTGAAACAGTGGTTCCTACCATGTGATACATGTGAACCATTCAGATAAATGTAGGCTGTATCCAAATAAATCATTGCACTTTATTTTAATTAAATGTTAAACATCATCATACTTCATAAATGTAAAATGTGGACTCCATTTCCATTGCTCAGGTGCTAAAAATCATGTTGCAGGTAAAAAATTAATTGAATTGCATGTTTTATTTTTCTGTAATTGTTTATATAGTTTATGCGTGATTAGTGAATAAATTTAAGTGTGACTAATTTAAGTTAAGAATCAGATAGTCTGCAACAACTGTGTGGCACCTACAAGTAGATTACAATCAAAATTGTTAAGAATCATTTACACTGCAAGAAACAGATTAGCAAACATCCCACACAAATCTCTCCTACAATTGCAATCAATTCTGCACCTCTGTCTGGTACTTGCCGTTAAATATACTGTTTCAGTGTTTGTGGTGTTTATTTGTTTGCCTTATTAGTCCACCCATGATTTAAGTTTGCTAGTATATTAACTTTTTCCTTTTCCACCAACTTAGCTATTGTATTTAGGCAGTTAATCAACTGTAAATGCCTTGAATTTCAGTTTTCATCAAAATTCTTCTGCTGCCATTTCTTGCAAATGCTTAGTTATTGTGCAAAATTTTTGTTATTTGAATGCAAGTTGTAAAATGTGTCATAGACCGTTGATCAACTGTGGAAGAATGCTGAGCAACTAGTAACTTTGTGTAGTGATTGTCAGACATGAGACTGCAAGTCTTTTTGAAATGGTGTTGTATTTCTTTATGCTTCATGCATGTAGACAACCCAATGTGATTGTAGTTTGTATTTTGTAGTAAATCGAAACGAAAAGGCTAAAGTAATGCAGTCATTTTAAATCCTTTGGTTTGCCAAATCAGAAGTTAAAATCCTTCAAAAAATACCAATTTCAAATTGTAATTGTAACGAACAGATCAGTCCCAAACCAAACATGAATGTAGAGTACTTGACCCTGTACTAGTTGTTACCACAATGATGTCCAAGATTTTTTTTTAAGTTGAAGTAATTTTTTAGTGTGAACTTTGAACTTTGGTTTCTTAGGTTCAGTGAAGGTTGAAGAGAATAAAAATGAAGTCACAGTGGTTGCAACAAATATGCCAATATATCTCTTTACTCCTAATGATGATGTGGTTCAGGCCTACTCAGCTACAGAAAGTGCTTCAATGAAAGCTGATCAGGCTGCAATATCAGTAAGTTGTATGTAAACAGTTTTAGGGACCAGTTATAATTTAATGTCTCTTCTCTGCTAGTGCACCTGGTGAAGCAAACTTCATGAAATGCTGATTACATATAAAAAAAACTAATGCTGGTATTATCTCTTGTGTTAGCAAGTTCTTATTCAATTTAAGGTATAATTTGTGACGTTGACCATCTTTCATATGGCAGAGTTCTTGTATACATATGGAACATTGTGTGTTGAATTCACTTGACACGTTAGCTCCCAGTGTACGATATACAGTAATCATACTTTGAAATCCTGCATTAGCCACTATGTGTGTGCCACTTTGCAACTCTGTAACTCGCCAGGCGATTGAGCTAGAAAGCTGTTCAAACCCTCAAAAGATGCGGCAAGTCTTCCAGTTTGCATTTAAAAAACTGGAAAGTTTTGGATTTGGAGTTTTTGTGGGTGACGTCATAAGTGAGGTAGGTTTTGACAATTTTGGCCTTGGGCACCAACTGCTAGAGAGAATTTTTTGACTCAAGATTTTATTGGAAACTAAGTTATAATCTGAGTCTTTTGAACCTTTGACTGTCTTTCTAGTGTTTCTGGTTCAAAAGATATGTCCTAAAAACAACAAATTTATTAGTCAATCCCCTGATTAATTAATTAATCAGTTATTGAATTTTAGTTGTTCTTAGGCCATAACTTTCTAACCACAAATGCTAGAAAGCCAATCAAAGGCTCAAAAAACCCCATATTTAGCCTATTATCCATTAAAAACATGAGTCAAAAAATTCCCTCTTGCAGTTGGTGCCCAGAGTCAGGTAATCTTGGCCAAAAAGGCGTAAACCTAACCCACTGATGACATCGCCCACAAAAAAACAAAATCCAAAACTTTCCAATTTTTAAACACACAAACTAAAGGGCCTGCCGCAACTTTTGAGGGTTTGAACAGCTCTCTAGCTCAATTGCCTGGCAGGTTTGGAGTTGCAAAGTGATAGTAAAAAAGTGGCTCATGCAGGTCTTAAGGTAAATCCATCCCACAACAAAGGTGTTACGGTAATTATTTCGTTACATTTTATTCAAAATACAATTTCGTTATTCTAATGTGGCATAATTATTTAACTGAACTCACCTCTCAAGCAAGTTGTCAGCTTTTTACCAACTTTTGTAGTTTTCCTTACAAAGTTAGTTTTTATTGATTGGGTTTGTACTAACATGGCATTACTGTAGTGATTTTCTTCCAGCAAATCACAACTGCAAAGTAGCATTTGCTTGTTCAATGTTTCTGTTCCTAGGTTTCCTCAGATTCACAGCAACTGTTGAAAGATGATGCTGCTAACTTGAATACCTTTCCATCATGTATCAGTTTAGAGATACCATATTTTGAGACTGTGAGTCAATCTGCACAGAATGTTATCACCCTGCCAACTTCGACTGTTTCAGCTGTAAATGTTTCCAGCACCAGCGAAGGTAGGCTTTAAAAGTTGGATTTGATGGGCTGTCTGTTACAATGTGCAAAATAACTTACTAGTGCTGGAGATTTTAAAAATATCTAACACATTGATTGTCAATTTTAAGACAAAGGTTTGTAAGCAAGGTGATAGCCACTGTGTATAATGCAGTGTTTAATCTGGGGCTGCTTTGAAGTTGCACTTGTGTAATGGTAGTCATCATAACTAGAGTGTCTCATCACCACTGGTTTTTTATAAGTCATTTTCCAGTCATAAACTGAAATGTTTTTTAAATGACTGAAAAAAATTAAGCCATTTCGGTCAGAATGTCTGAAAATATAGGCTAATGAACACTATAACGGCAAGTTTTGAAACAACTCTGAGACTAATGACCAAAATGTCTCAGCGAAAAAAAACAGCATCACTGTACTTACTGGAATCAATGAAGGCTTAGCCAAATTTTAATAAAGATGTTTGGCTCTTTAAAAAAGCCAATGTCACAGTGGTCATTATTATTATAGAATAGATATCTATTATTTTAAAGAAGAGTGATGCATTTCTTATTATCTTAACAGATAGAAAAACAGGATTGTTTTGATGCTAATAAAGGGTTTGTTGTCAAAAGTATGTTTTTTATGTTGATATAGCACATAGAAAATGCTTCGAGCTGTGGCTGAATGTAGTGTTGTAGTGGCAAAGTATTGCAGTATTTTCCAAATGCGAGTTAAAATTTCATCACCTAGACCAGGGGTTTGCAATGTTTTTCTGATCGTGGCCCATTCAACCAGGAAAGATATCGGTGTTGGCCAAAGCTTATAATCTTACAGATTTAACACTTCTATAACTTTAGCGTAGCATTAGCTGCTGTGCTATAACAATTGCAAGGCTATGTCACTGCAATTCTCGTAAATACAGCTTCAGCTAGCGTTGTTACGTACGAGTTACGTTACAAACATAGCATTCAGGTCGAATTTTTTTGTTATTCATCTATCGTATTTGATCATAATGACATCATTATACAAGTCTCAATGCTTTCATTCTGATTTATTCTAAGCTTTGTGGCCCACTGGAAAAAGTATCATGGCCTACCACTGGGCCAGGGACCACCAGCTGAAAAGATCTGACCTAGGCAGGTTTTTAAATAATGTTTGAAGAGCATGCTTTTGAGTATTTTATCGACAACTCAGTTCTATTTCATCAGCACCAACCGACTTGTGTGAGGAGATGATTCGCAGTTTTGTTGTTGGTGGTGGCTCAACTCTCAGAAAGCAGATGGACAACATTCAAGAAGCAGCTGACCAATCAGATCGGATTGATGTGTGTCACGAAACTATTAGCAATGTACCTGTGTCTAATGCCATAATATCTACAAATAACTTCAAAGATCCCAATAGTGAGCAGAACATCAACAAACAAGTGGTATGTGAGTGGTTGTGTATGGCATTTAAACACGGTTATTTTATTCGTTGATGTCTGTGTAAATACTAGGTCTGATAAGAAAGAAATTAAGTCGAATTATATTGGTAGTTGGAGTTTAGTTATAATAACTTAATTGAAAGATGGCGCTGCAGTGATGTCTTTTCACGTTCATATCAGCAGGACTCTGACAGTACTACATTATTTTTCTGCATGGCATTAACTCACAATTTTTTGATCAGGTTAGGCAGCTGTAGCTTGATATTTCAATGTCTGCCTTCCTATCAAGAGGCTGGCAGATCAATCTAGAGCAGGGTGTTGAAACGTTTTTCACAGAATGTCAGATTTAATCACGTGAAGGTTTCTGTGGGTCAGCAATTCTTTCTGACATTTTTACTAAAGGTGCAGTTTAGCATCACAGTTCAAGTATTTTGCACAGGTCATGCTCATATTCGCTGTCAGAACATCAAAACACAATGGGAAACGTGTTAAGTAGCAAGAAACCACTGACCAAAGGGAAATTCAGCGTTTGTTGGGCCATATACAACACAACCTGAAACCAAAACTGCGAACCATGTGAACTGTGCACGCGGGCCACACTTCAGACATCCCTGGTCTAAATTCATTGGATAGCTGGTTGTAACCGGGGCTGTGGAGCCGAAACTCATATTCCAGGCTCTGTATCAAGCTCCGGCTCCAGCATCCAAAATTTGTTTACTCTGGATCCAAAGTGATATGGTTCAGTGAAAATGAAAACCATTGTATTGTTTGTACAACTGTATTACAGTATTACACCAGCGAAGATGAGGTGTCACAAAATGATATGTGTGATGGATAATGGACCAAGGTGTGTTTGTTTAAGAAGCGTTTAAGAAGCCCTTATCCAGACACAAACAAGGCAAATGATGTGCACATATGGCAATCCATCCTCGCTCGCAATAAGTTAACTTGCTTGCCCCACAAACTAGGGGTGTGGAACCGGAACCCAAATTTCTGGCTCCAGCCTTGGCTCCACCAACTTTAAGTTTTTGGCTCCGGCTCCAGCTCCATCTAAAATTGCTTGGGTTCCGGCTCCACAGCGTTGTTTGCACCCAGGTTTTTTAAGGTTTGACCTTGGTGACCGTTATGACCTTTTGAGAGACCGAAACTATTTCATCTGAATACCAAGATGGTCATAAAGCGAGATTTTAGTGTATTTTGATGGTGGTTTGCAGAGAGGTTCTACTGTATTTTTAGAGACTATTGGAAACATTTAAGAGACGGTTTCGGTCCTGCAAAACGCCTTAAAAAACACCGCTTGCAAACATCTTTGACATAAGATCTTGACCTCGATAACACTTGCAAGAGCAATATGCGAAGTTTCGACAGGCCTCCAATGGCCGTCGATCAAATAATATCAAAAAGTGACTGACCTATGGTGTGGATGTTGTCGAAACTTGTTTTCGTGCTGCTTATAAATAATTGCAGGGCGCCATATCATCTCAGTATGTAACGGTGGTTTCGTTATGCGCTATGCTTCATTTATGAGAAACAATTCTATCGAAACACACAGGCATTTCGTGTGTTCATGCGGAACAGGTAAACCAATTTCAAGTGCCACTTTGTTCTGCTGATATGCAATGTGGCTCAGTATATTAACTTAATGGCATTGGATTGTAACCCCAGCAACATTCTCTTACACTGCTCGCCTACTACACTGAAACGTAGGATGAATTGTTTGTGATTTATATTTGTTAATACATTTCTAAAAGTTTGATATTGCGGTAGGATGTCCAGGCAGTTTTGCGATGTAGGCAAAACTCCGGATTTTACCAAGCGGCCCATAAGGTATGCCAGTTGCCAGGCAGTTCATTATTGATTCCTTTAATGGCGATAGGCAGCAGACAAAAGCCTAAGACAGCTTTTAATTGTGTTGCCTGTAACACAAAAAGAAGCAGTACCGTGCTAACAGTTCAACGCAATCAAAAATAAAACGGAAATGTTTGAAATAGAAGAGTATTAACGAACTAAGCACCAGGAATAAGCGTAACCTAACCCAACAATCTAAGGCACTGTTAACATTACTTGGAAATAAAAAACCCCATAAATTAGGGCGAAAGTTGCTGAAAAATGTGGCAACAGCATCGATTGAGGTTCTCAAAATAACAACAACAACAAACTGCATCAAAATGTTCCACCACAAAAGGTGTCAACAGTTCTATTTAGGACACTGATATAAATTACTCAAGCAAAAATAAAGGAAAAGAAACTACGGGTTTAATTTCGGTGATTAAGCAAACGGCATTTCAGTGGTTAGGATGAGGATACTCAGCCCCAATTCACACTTGCAATGTTAAAGTCCTATCTTCCCCCACTTGAACGAAATCTAAGTATGACGCGATTGCAGATTTTTTGTAATCGTCTTTCCCTGATCAAACTGTCATGATCCTTGTTCTCTGTTTTTCATTGGATTACTTTTGTAAAGCCGGATACCCGTTCCTCCGTTTAGACCAGAATGAAATGAAAACATTGGTACTCGAAAAACGGAAGATTTGAACAGCCCCATGATAAAAAATAACGGTCAAAGCAAAGGAATAATGAGACTATAAGGTCGCGTTAGATCCAGATCAACGTTAGATATCAAGTTTTGTTAGATCGAGATCAACGTGGGTTCGCTGTCTTTTTTAGCAAAGAACTTTAATCCAAACTGAAGGATTTTGGAAAATTTCGGTAAACGCTAGTACCACCATAAGTACGGTGAAATATTGAAATACAAGCGACTGTTTTTCTTCTAAGTAACTACTTTTCATATACGAGATAAGCAAGGAATCTGTCGGAAAATGTTTAATAGGAAATCGATTTCACGTAACAGTACGCATCGTCAGTCCTTAAATCTCATTCAAATAGTATAGACTAGCAGCTTGAATACAGGTGTATGTAAGCTGGAATCATCGCAAATAGATGAAAGCATAGCTCAGTCGGCTGATTCTGCGAAAGCTTACGGAAAACCTAACCTAAAAGCTTTTAATCGTTTCTCATCTATGGTGTTGAAATGAAAGGCTGAAGAAAATGTTGGTGTGTTGGTCTCTTTGACCACTTCGCATATTTGCGCATTTTCTTAGAAAAACGAAGTACCAGAAGGCCTGCTGTCACATCGGAGTTTCTGCAGTATTGTCTTACAATTTTTTATTGTAAGACTCCGATACAATTTTTAGTAGAAGTATAATCGGGAGTGTAGCTTCGTTTTGAATACGCGTTTAGTTTTGTCAGATAACTTTGATTTTGTTGATGCCGGTTGTAGGTTCATGTGTTTGATGTGATTATTTGTTTTTTTGTGGAGTCATTTCTTGAGAAGCTTGGAATACCTCTATTTTTCCCGAATGAAGAATTGTTTGGTCTTGCTGTGACACTACGCTTACGTAATTGTTCGCACAAGAGACTTAAATGTACGTTAATCTTTATCTGTTGTTAGGGTTAGTTTTTTCTGATTGAGGGTTTTGAAAAAAAAACGCACCTGGCTTTTATCAATTAGGGACAACTGGATGCGTTTGATGTTTTGTAATTACTGATTTTATCCATCTTTTTTCTTTCTTGGCAGATAATTCAAATTGAAGATGACCAGCTCCTTGACGAATCCACGACAGCGCAGCCGTCTCGGAATCAGTACCACTCGCCTGATGATGACGTTTCTCTTGCAAACAGTGATGATGACAACGAAATCTTGGTGACTTTCCTTCGTGATAAAGCTGACATGGGGAATCAGTCCGTTCACCCAATCACGAGTCAGTTGCATGCATGGCTTCCGAACTCTTGCTAGTTTGCTATCTTACACTGGTATACCTACCATTATAAGCTAAACGAGGCGTGGGAAGCATATACAGAAGCTGGCGTTGTGTGTCAGATAAAAATAAAAGATATTGCAGTGAATGTACTTTCCAAGCCGAAGCGATACTTGCTGTTCCAACGTTGGCTTCAGTTTGATGAGATTGTGAGTTCACTTCTGAATTTAAAGTCATAGTCCACTTTTTAACTTTTTAAAGCCGCGCCTTGCCTTACTACGACAAGAGAGAACAGCCGCGACAGATACTGTCGTGTGGTAGATTTTAAACTGTCCGTTTTTCGAGAACTCGCTTTCCAGCTGAATATTATCGCAGAAAATGGGTAGAGCTGGCCATAAGAATATTCATACGCACGTCACCCAAGTCGTGCTCAGTGGCGTAGCCAGCCCAAAATTTTGTGGGGAGAAATACTTTGACTTCAGGCGAGTAACTGTATTTTGTTTGGGAAACCACCTCTTAAGCACAAAACGTCAAGATATGCTAGAAATTTTGGGGGAATGGCCTCCTTGCACCGCTTGGCTACACCTGTGGTCGTGATTTGCTCTACGAAAGGTCACTTTCAGCACATTTGTCAACCCCTTTGTAAATTGTTTGCATTGTTGGAAATGTATTGTCAATGTGTTATTCAAAAAATGCGCAACTGCAGTGAGTTGCTGATTACAAGCGCGTTAATTGCTTCGTAAAGAAAAGATGGCTGCACACTTTGACCTGCACCTTATTTACTTTTTACGCGGTACTTGCAATACTCGAACAGTGACGCAGTTCTCAGTTTAACGTATAATAAGCCGAGAAACTGAACAACTGAAGTCAGGCGTATTTATCACGTCGGAAAAGTAAATTGAGATCACCAGGCTTGTCCATGGGAATCCCACGGGAAACGTCCCTTGGGATGAAACAGGCATAAATTGCTATGGGATGGGAATGGGACAGATAAATATGTCCCATGGACAAGCCTGACAGGGTTGTCCATGGGAATGTCATTCCTATGGGAATCCCATGGGATGGGACAGGCATAAATTGCTATGGGATGGGAATGGGACAGATAAATATGTCCCATGGACAACCCTGGAGATCACACATCTTGCTATATCATATGACGAGATTATTAGCGTTTTCTCCTCAACTGAACGATCTGTCCTTTCGCTAACTCATCACCGTACGCCGTGACGTCATAGAGCTGTTTAATTCTGTAGAGAGCGGACGTAGTCTTTGAAATACAGCCAGATAGGAACAAGTAGCTTGAAAAGGCTTCCAAGGCTAGGCGTTGTCAGTGCTGGTCGGTTCATGCTCACAACAGGTGCTGTGCTTTTGCAGCGTCGTTGACCGCCGAGGAAATTCTGCAGAGCCAACCAGTGCTGGACCTGGATTGCGAAGTCGTAAAGGAGATCGTTGACGTTCACGGCGTCGTGCAGCGTCGCGTAATTACGACGCAAACCAAACCGCTCAGGGCTGTGAGACGACCAAAAAAAGAGAAACCAAAGGTGATTGAGCTTGTGCCGAACACTGTCCAACCGTCAATCGTTTTTCTACGGTTCTGTTTTTATTTTGTAAAATTGAATGACTTTCAGAAGAAAAGCGCTTTTCACATGCGGAATTTCTCTGAAGGCTGTAATTTTTGGCTGGTCCTTCGGTATCTCACACAACTTCACATTTGCATTAGGGGAGTTTTAACAGGAAGGATGGTATTTGTCTACTTAAAAAAGTGCATTGTTCATCAGCGTCACGGGACACATTGCTTCTAAAAAAAGACGAAAGTTTATAAATGCGGAAGGGGATAAAAATATTGTCAAAAGAATATTAACGTTTATGTGAGAAACGTTTTTTTTGTCACAGAAATCACGTTTTTTCACTATAAGTATCACGGTGTATTATGAAAGTATGAGGTTAAAATTTACAAAAAAAAGGAAGTTGTCCTCCAATTGGAAAAAGGCGGTATTTGGGAACCTCAAGATTCATCTTTGAAAACTTACATTAACATCCCCTTAACAGTAGGGGTTAGTGAGTCTCTGTTAATTTCTTGAAACCATCCTCCTTAGAGCTACAGAAACCTCGAAATGAGCTATCCTAAAACGTTTAAAACCAAACATCAGAGCTGAACTGCACTGCTATTTCCGAAAGCTGCTGTAACGGCCACTTATTCAAATAGTGTGAAATCAATTACACAGGCATCTTTCGGTTGTGTGGAATTCAACATTTTTTGTTGCAAGATCAGTTTGCGGCATTTATCCTCCAATACACGGTAATATTCAGCGCGTGCCGCAGCCAACGTTGAGGCATATTTTTTCTGTTGTGGTTTGGATTGATGTTCTTTTCTTAAAAATATCACGCAATTTACCCTGTTATCACGCAATTTACCCTGCCGAATTGTTGTCACCTTAGAGATATTCGATTGACGGGTTTTGGGAGAGTTCAGCTGGTGTGGTCTGGGTGAAAAAAGCATGGTTGTATGCGAATGCCCTCCTTGGCATTTTAAATGTTGCAACTAGAATATGTGTGCGTTTAAACGCCTTTTTTCCAATTGTTGTATGCAACGTACTTCAGTTCTACGAATGATCACTTTTTCTCACATCCAAGTTCTGCTGAACCAGCCAACTTATACTCTGTGTAGCCTTACTAATACTCTAGTCTACGATGTATTGCTATGACTTTATCTTTTATGTTGCTATAACTTTATATCTTGCAGAAACAAGGCAGTGGCAGTGTCAGTGATGAGTTGGGTGGCAGTGAAGTTGACGTTCAAACTGTAGCCGAAGAACTTTCACCCACCGTAAATCGACAATATAAATGCACTAGGTAAACGTATCTGTTTGTTCGTTATTCGAAAACTAGCTGTGCCGTGGTAATGTACAAGAAGAAAAAAGAGACAAGACCAATGACAACAAGCAATTAAGCGCCTTTCGAACGTGCTGATGATCGGTACCAAGCGACATTGTTTTCTATGAATTTCTTTTGGTGCTGCGATCAAGATTCTTAAAACTGTTTTTATGATTCACTGACAACAAAAGCATGTTCCTGTATGTGATATCATTGTTTCTATGACAGGGGTCACCCGGGAGCCTGCCACCTTGCCTCCGCCAATAATTTGTTCGCATACATTTCTCTAATGATTTGCTCACGTGAAAATTTGGTAGCGTTTGAACAAACGCAGCATGTGGAAGATAAAAAGCAGTTGCTAAGGTTACCGAAGCTCTTTTTTTACGCGAGGGTATTTGCAGCATGTTTGATTGACGCGCGTCATCAGGAGTTTGCTCAGACGAAGGAACAAAACTGACCCGGACCGAAAGGAACGTTGCCTTTTTAAGTTGTAAACTGTGGAAAGGCAGGTAAAAAAATCAGTCAATAAAAACTACGTGCGTGGTTAGAAAATGGTCAAACGACTGGGCAATGCGGAATGGCAAAAATATCAATAAATTTATTGAAAATGCCAGTCTTACGACGTGACGTTTGTGGCGCTCTAACAAATCTTCAGTCAGATACAAATCTTCAGTCAGATACAAATCTTGGTGTGTTGCGCATCCAAAACAATGGTGATGCGTTTCTTCTGGTGCTGTCATATTTTTAAAATCAATAAAAAGTATGCTGCTTTGTTGAAACGAACACTGAAAAATTTGCGACAGTTTTTCCAGCCTCCAAATGGACATGCGAAACACGGTGCATTAGAAACAAGCCAGTTACGCACAGAACATGCTCCAAGCAAATCATATCACTGCGGCGTTGACCACTCAACAGCACAGACCAACATTATAAGCTTATCACACGTTTCTGCTGGACTAGCAGGTTGCGTTAGTTCATAACCAACCTTCGTTCGCGAGTTTGCTGATTTTTTGATCGAAGAAGCTTAATTGATACCAGCTGGAAAGACCTTTGATTCAGTTTTAATCTTCTATGAAGCAGCTTGCGTAATCAGGTCTTTTATGAGTAGTTGTGTTCTGAATCTCTTCTGTTATGGAAGTGTGTTTAAAATGAGGACGTTAGTCATAACAACAAGACAGTTTTTCGAACTGTTGCTACGCACTAATTGACGTAATTAAAAGTCTGTGGTGTACCAGAACCGTCGCCAGAAAGTCTTCAATAAGGGGCTTATGTTTGTACACGGGGCTTCACATTCTGAAAGTTTACATTAAATTTACAACACAGCATTTGCTAATTGTGATTCACATTGCGGACAAATTAATTATTAAGTTATTAAATATTTTCCTATAAATACTCATAATGGCTCGTAGTTTGCAACTAAATATTTTTGAACGAGCTTAAGACGAAATGGGTTTTAATCGTTGTCATTGAATTAACGGCGATTATTTAGAGGTGTCGTGATGAAATGCAAATGTTAAGAAAATTTTGCAAGAAAGCACAATCAAGCCTATCGTTCAGTTATGAAGACACTGTTACCGAAGGAACAAAACTGAGACCTGTCGATTCCCTGTTGTTTTTGCACATTTAGGGAGTGGCTGTCTGCACTTACCTATCCTGATCGTCTATCTTGCACTTAGCATTGACGGAATTTCAACAAACATCATCGATGTTTTTTAGATGCGGCTTGAGGTTCTCGTCCTCGGAAACCTGGGAGTTTCATGTTAAGTGCCACACAACTGAAGAAAAGCAGTACAAGTGCTTTCAGTGCGACTTCACATCACAATTTTGGGCAAAGGTATGCCTTAAGAGTTTTTATCTTGCAGCGCAACAAAAATCTGGCAAAGATAACCATAGATGAGCGGAAGCACGGAGTGATTGCAACTACGTGGACGTTTTTAACTGTTGCATGTCTGCTTCATGACTGGCTCAGCCATTTCTGTCTTAAATAGCGTTATCACTTGCATCTACATGTTTCATATTGTCAATTCGCGCGAGTGTGTTTGATGTATATATTTTTAACTTGGGCGAGTGTGTTTAGCATAACATTAATATTCAAATAGTTAACAGGTTGGCAGTTCGTGGCAGGATGTTCCCATTCGACAATAGCGTTATTTGTTTGCAGATGCATCAACATCTATTCACGCATGGCGTCAAGAAACCTCACAAGTGTCCACAGTGCTCCTTCACTTGCGTTAATAAAAGTGACCTCAGCTCGCATATGTTTGTGCACAGCAAAACGAAAAATTGGCTGTGCCACAAGTGAGTATCCTTCTCTTCAAGCTTTTCTGTTTCAAGGGGTCGATGCTTCAGATTATGGTCTTGCTGTGACAGTAAATACATGCATCGTGTGATTGCGTACCTCGGGGTCGGTCTGCTGCATTTTCGGAGAAGGCAATTTTCAACTCAGATTTGTTGCTTCCCCAAGTAAAATTTCTTCCGCATCCCAAGTTTTTGGAATGTTGTTTTTTTTTTTCAAAAAAGAACCGTTCCGTTCAGCAAATATGTTCTTGCGTGAATGATCTCCAAATATTTCCTCCCTACATTCCAGTATGAGGAATCGTCCTAGTCAAAACCTTTACCGACTGATAACTTAAGCTGATGTGGCACGACATGTGAATGAAGTGACTGTCGCATAAGGACGACGCAGTGTGAGTCATGTATGGCGATTGATAACTTTGGTGCTTTCATTCCGTATGACTAAGAAGCATGTGGATATTAATTTGCGTTCACTTGCACTTCCTATCATGCCGTCTAAATTTTAGGGCATTTTTTCCAGCAGAACGTTAAGTGGAAATCCTAACAGCCATAAACGTCACTGACTCTGCTGACGTAGAAAAACTATATGGACGCGAACTGGAAAAAGCGAAAGTGGTTGAGAGCGAATTGTGAACGCTGTTGCCTTAGTCACGAAACTGTTAGTGTTTGATGATCTCTTTGTGGGCGGATGCATTCTCGAGTAACTTGGAAAGTATAAAACCACTATTGACAGAAAGACAGTTTTAGCTTGCCACCAGTGCAGCATTCACTACGGAAGGAGCTGCGTGGCCCACGGCGCAAGCAAACCGAGATTGGCGCCGCAGACCACTCGTGACACTCCATAGGGAGTACAAAGCGAGTATAGTGGAACTTCCTTTTTTTCTTTTCAATAACAGGCTGCAAAAAACGCCCCAGTGCAGATAAAGGCATGCGCTTCATGTCAGAATTTTAGTGGTATGACACGTTGCCAATGTTGTTCTGATGAATTATACGTGATCGTTTCTCCACGTTGGCAACGCATCGTTGCTCATGCTCTTATGGCGCAAACTGGACTTGATGAACCACCTGAGCAAATTTACTGCTGTGTTCATCTCCAGGTGCAACCGATTTTTTAAGCATCGTCGCAACATGGTGGCGCACCTGAGAATATGTGGTGGTGTGGACGCACACGGGAAGCAGAAGAAATCTAACCAGGCGCAAAGTCAAATTTGCAAGTTCGTTGTCTCCTGACTGTGGTCGTAGTGAACCAATTATTTGTTACTGTTCTATTTACCAATTACGAGAAACAAGCACCTTGTTACTTCAATGTAGAATAGGAAAGCGTAGAAAAGCGTTGCGCAGGCGCGAGGTGCTTTTACCCTCTTTGATTTGACTGTGACAAAAAATCAGTCGCTTCGGTAAAGTTCAAGATTCCAACATGATATTTTGCATTAGTACCAGCAAACGTGCGTGCTAGAATCCTTCAAACGTGGTTGATGGAAAGAAAGCAGTTGCTCCGTGAAATTCCTGTCGACCTCGTCAGCTCAACATATTGTGTTCTCACTGCAAAGCAGCGGAGGTTGGAAACAATACAAAGCAAATGCTCTGTACATAGTAAAAATCATTCCCATGGTTGTCGTTGAGAGACCGAATAAACCCTAAGGTTGCCTTCTATCCACTTCCACCAATCGTATGGTTTAAAGGAAAGGCGATTTATCAAAAGAGTAATTAAATGCCACTTAGCACATCACATCGTCAACATTGTGGAAGCACATTTTCGACCTGTGTTTAGATTTTAAAGCAACAATATTTTTTCCTCGAATTCAAGTAGTGACATTAAGCTCATATTTCCACCAGTGTGTTTCCACTTCGTACTTCCTAACGTAATTGTTTGTCACAATTTTGAAAATCTCATTGTAATGCCAGAATTTGCAAAAAAGAATTGTCGAACAAACGAAACTTAGTCAAACACATGGAGATCCACACCGACATCAGGCCGTTCGTGTGCGACTTATGCGGTCATTCCACGCGCCTAAAAGAATCGCTCATAATGCACAAAAGACTTCACACAGGTAAGGTTTTCCTTCTTTTTCTCGGCAATGTTGCTTTATGCTTGTAGCGATTTGGCTCCTGGGGTGTGATCAGAGGCATGCATCTGCTGACATGAAAATGATCGCTAAACATCTTTTGAGGCAACATGTGCGTGAAGACCAGATCTCATCAACATTCGTACATCGTTTGCGCCGAACGTTTTTTGTTCCAGGCGAAAAACCGTTCAAGTGTGACCAATGCGATTACTGCACACCTGATAAATCGTCGCTGCGTCGACATAAGCGTCGCCACACCAACGAAAAACCGCACTGCTGTTCGTTTTGCAACTATAAGTAAGTCCTCTTTGTTCAACTGGTGAGTGACAATGCGCTGCCAAGTTTTTTCGAGGATTTCGTTTGACCACTGCGTTTGTTATACCTCACGATGCGAAAATGTACAAGTTCGTCGTCTCACGAAGAAATAATTTTACGCCATTTCCTGCTATTCCAGTCTGTTGCACATTACTTTGGCCAAACCTGTTTCACTTCGAACATTGCAGTTTCCTTGACTACCGGCACAGTGATTGCGCCGTGGTGGGGGTCGTTCCATCCAGTCCTGCTACCGATGACTGTCTCGCGTTTCTGAGCTGCATGTAGCCGCATGGGTTGCTTTGCTTGATGTTGCGCTTTCTTGATCAGATCGATACAGAAGCACTGCCTGGACACGCACATCCGTAGCAAACACACTGGCGAGCAATTCGTGTGCGGCCTGTGCCACTACACGACACACGATCGCTACGCGCTCAACCAACACTTCAAAATACATCAGAACGGCCACGTCGCGACGAACGGAGTCTCGACCGGCACCGCCATCATCAACATCGACGGGAACGTACTCACAACGATTCACGACGTCGAAGCGACGGTTCGTTCAAACGTCTTCTGTTACGTTTTTGTCTCATCAGCGTTTTGCGAAAATCAGCTGTTTTCTTGTCAAAGGTCAAAAGGAAACCGATTGAGGAGGAGGGGGTGATGCTGACCAGCAATGACCCGGCGCTGGGCGAGAAGCAGCAGGGTAAGTTGACTGGGCGGTGTAGATTTATTAGTTTTAAACTTAAAACTGTAGAGTCTGAAGGTTTCCACACCTTCTTCATCATTGACTCATTGCAGAGAAGTTATCGGCATCAACCTCAGAAACCGTCCAACCCTTGGAACGAGAAACAACCGTTCCAACCTCCAACAATGGCATGGGAAACCTCTACGTGGTTAGCAGCGTAAGTTCGCGAATGTTTTCGTCGTGTCTGATCTTGGAAGTTTCCTTTTACACTGAGAAGAGAAAACCCAGGAAAAGCAACTATTGTTCCTACGGGTAAAAGCTGCAGTGACGTTGAAATACTTTAAAAATTAAAAAATACGGTCAAACGAACCCGCTGAAAACCCACCTTGTTTTTGTATTGAAAAAAATGCCTGAAAAACATGCTTCTATCAACTGTCAAAATATATAGCTTGCATGAAGGTTCGTCATTTTACGATACATATTCACAGAACGTTGAGACACGGATGGTAGAACTGAATGGTGAAGAAGAAATGCTGTTGCAGCAAATTCAGGAACCTGGAGATTTGGTTTTTCTGCAGGTGAGTTGATCTGGTTGCACGAGACGTGTTTTATAAGATTCGTTGTCGACTTCCTAATTACGGAAGGGTCACCCACGCGTCTTCTAATTCCGCGTTCCATATCATTGGCACTGCTGCGCATGTGATAACTTGACACATAAGAGAGCATTTGAGGCATGTTGTTTTTTTCTCTGACTTGCCACTTCCATCTGTACTCATAATATCATTGCTAATAGGTAACGAAAATTGTCATGGGCGTGGATGCTTATTTTCACGCTGCTTTGCCCGCTGATACGGTACACGCATTTGTGCTGTATTTCAAGTTGCATCAAAACATTACGAAATGACGTGTTTTCTATTTTACTCAATTCGATACCTTTTGCGTAATCCCAGTTGTCGTTCTTCCATGGAGCACACTGTAATTTTGACATTCATAGCCTTTTGTCTAAATACAACTTAAATATTAGTCTGCAAATGGTAAAAAGTGTTGCAAACGGATTCTTTCACAACATTGCAGTGGTGTTCATGAAGTCGAATGTTTTGAATAGCCTGGGAAAGTGTACGAGTGACTTTCAGTAATACACTCAAACTGTTTGGCATTCTTCAGAATGAAAGAGTCTTTAGATGGACGCTGCGCCAGTTTTAAGTTGATGTTGTTTTGCATTTTTCGTTTACAGGTAGATTACCAGCTATTTGTTCAACTCGTTTTTGACCTGCAGCCTCAAACTTTGATACTTTGCGTTTATGAAGGAGGGATTTGTGTGTTTTTTTTTGTAGGTTTCGAACCACGTCCGTCGTAGCAAACGTCTTTATTGCAAACATATGTAACTTCTGTCTGGGACCTTAGGCACTCGTTTAACTTTTTTGCGGATTGTTCACGTCCAGTTTTCACAAGCGCAATCGTTACGTTTGTTTTTTTCTGCAACCAAAGAACGTTTCTGTGTAAAAACACGAAAGCCGTTGAAATAACTACAAAGCCAACTTTTTCTGGCAGTTGGTCACATCGTCATGAAAGTGAGACTGTAACTTCCAGTGGTTTTGATCCTGTGGCATAAAAAATTTTCTTATATTGCTGGTTTTCGTGGACTGTGATTGCAGCATGTAATTATCGCTAAAGAATTCAATGCTGCTAGTGGTGGTTGCTCTAAAATTTGCGGAAATGTGCGTCCTTTATGATCCATCTCTAATGGACGTCGATTTTTGAAAACCTCAAGACGAAAGCTTACAAACACGAAGTCACATTCGGTTCTATTGAAAAAGCCTTTTCGTCTCTACATCGAATTTTTGTAACTTATGATACGTACAGGGAATTACAGGGAATTGGATGCGCTTGGAGCTTTTGCAATAACATTCAATTATTAGTGCGCCACTTAGTTTTTTTTCAAGCTGATCCATGTCTTCGATGAGGGTGTCCACCATGAGACAACCATATCCTGGTCTCGTGCACGATGAACATTGCCACTAAAGTAGTCAGTTGCGAAGGCTTCGCGTACATGTGAGTGTACCCCGCAACTCAAAAATTTTCTGATCTTTCTTGACGTGTGGCAGGAAAGTGGAGAGATTGTGATCAAGAAAACCGACGGCAGGATTGTCATTATACAACAGGAGGAACCGAAATAATTACGAGAAGAAAAGCTGGTGCGTGCGTCAGTGGTGTTTCATTCCTCTACTCAACGCTGCGTCGTTAAAAAGTGTTCCTAGTTTTAAGATTTTTCTCAGAAAAATTAGGAATCATACGAAGCGGTATTCGATATTTTCACGTTTATTACCAAATTTCCGTTGCGGGAGAACAGTTGCACATCTCCTTTAGTCGTGGGCATACCCAGGCCTGCCCTTCGATTTGGACTGAAGAATAAGGACGACCAGAAGAAAACGGCATTTATCGGATATTTTTTTAAATTTCAACGTCAGAATACGTGGCAAGTCATTTAGTACCACATCTGGTACCATCATGTATGACATTGTATTCACGTCCTTTCTGAGCAAATAAACGTGATTGTAACAAACTAGTAGATGAATATTTCAACCTTATACAACTTGTCAACATAAAATGAAAAAATTCACTTTTTACGTGGTGGTCCTACACACTTGGCCAGGAACAAAATTCTAAATCGTTTTTTCCCCTTCAAGTCGCTTTCTAACATTTTTGTTGAAAATAAGATAAAATAAGGACAGGACGCAAGTCCAAAATATATACAGTACATTTTTTCTCAGACAGTCCCCTCCATAATAGGGATAAATCTTACGAATAGGGACGGTATGGTAGCCATGAGTATACCTGTGCTTGGTTCATAAGTCAACTTTACTCGGCTCAGCAGCATAGCCAGCCAAAATTTTGGGAGGGGCCAAATATTTTGACTTTAAGCGAGAAACAGCAGTATTTTGTTTGGGGCACCACCTCTTAACCCTGCTCAGGTTACCTCTAAACACAAACACCGTTGTTGTCCTTGCCTAAAATGGGGAGGTTTTGTTTATTCGCTTATACTGGACTAACTGACAGGTTTAGACGCGCGCGCGGGTTTTTGTACAACTTAGCAAGTCTTCTCAAGCTCATCCGATCAGAAAAAAGTACGTGTTGATTTTGGAAATTTTTTTGTATGATCAAGAACAAAAGCAATTTTCCAAACAAAAATGTGAGAAGTGCTCTCAACAAATAAACGAAAAAGCAAAGAAAAATCCAAAAATTCCGCCATTAGACGACATTGGTAGTCGGTTTAAGGTTTAAACCAGTGTTTCTCAAACTTTATTATTCCATCGCCCTTTTTTCACTGTCGACACGTCGTTTTCGTCCCCCAAGCCTGACAAACGAAACACAAGGTAGTAAATTTAAAGAATTTTATTGAAATAAAGTATTGAATAGCTGAACCAACCACTGAAAAGCTGAACTAAGGAATTGTATTGCGACGCTAATATTACGTTCAGAATTCTTGTGAAAATAATCCAGGGCTATGGAGCCGAAGCTGGGCATTGTGCCTGGAGTCGGAGCTCAAATTAAAAATCAGGAGCCGGAGCCGGAACTCAGTTTAAAATTTAGGACCGGAGCCAGGGCTATGGCCATTTGAGAGGCAGCTCCGGTTCCCTTCCTAGGTACTAACGGTTTTACCAAATAGACTTATGTGTGTTCTTTACGGCATACTAAACGCGATTGCTACGAGTTACGACACTAGACTGCAGTAATGGATCTGCAAGCCTTTGTTGCTTCTTTGGTTTAATTGCTAAGGCTGTGACATCGTTGCTGGCAGGCGTGGTGTTACTTGTTGAACAATGTTTCTCAAACACTGTTCTAAGAGCTGCATGCAGCTCCCAAGCATCCTTTGTGCGTTTTTTTGCAATCTTTCTGTAACAGATTCTGTTTGGATAAGAGCTGATGATGCCTGCTAAGTAGGCGAAATATATACTCTGTAGGAGCTTAGTGTCTGATTCTTTGCTGGAAAAGGACTCCTTTCGATAGACAGTGTTTTTCAGCAACACCTCTAATATTTTGTGTAACAGACTTCGTTAGTGCAATAAAACAAAACGTGTCAACTGACTTGTGGTAAATTTTTTTTAGTGCGACTCTAACAAAATCGTAGTTCTGGCTCCCTTCAGCGAAACGGTTGAGAACCACTGTTGTAGAAGTAAGAAAAACGTTAACTACCACAACATCTTACTTTATAGTCACAATGATCAAACCGGGTCTGTAGTAGTGTAGCGATCTAAAAAGAACTGAACTATAATGAGTAGATATATAATAAAATATCCATAGCTTGTGTAGCTGTGTAATCATGCTTTTAGCAGTCAGTGTGATTAAGATATAATACCATTGCAGATTTTAAGTGTGAAATGAACGGCACGTCATTGTAAAGCAGGAATTTTTATTAGAAACCATTAGACTTACTAGAAAGGTTTACTAGATTACTCGCGAAGTTCATTAGGAAACATTACGTTTACAAGCAGTAGTAGCATAACATGAAAGTTATAAATAATTGGTAGCGAACTATAGCATTGCTTTGCATAGCAGTACCCTACATTATCAGGGGGGTATAAAAATCAATGTAAGCAATTGTGGACTTTTCTTGACGATTTCATCTGTGGAAAAAACTGTTTTCAGCACGGTAACCAGTCATATTTTCTCCTAACCTTTGCAGGTTAAATTGTGCTTTCTTTTGTGATTCATCACTGCTTATTATGAGTGCAAAAGATAAGAAATCAGAAGTTTTCAGCTATTTCAAAAAAGTCAAATGTGAATTTCTTGCTAGAAAAGTCATACTGTTTCTTTGAACAAAGGGCTTTGAAACACATATTCGCATTTGTGTTAATGCAAACGTGTGCATGTTAGAAAGAACACGTGGGAGTCGACTGCTTTGCGCGCTTTACATGCTTTGCCCTGGCAGCGCTGTTAGCTGGAATCGTCGACACTGCAACAGGCAAAGCATGCAACGAGAGCAAAACACATGGTCAATTGGGACTGGTCTGTGTTTAATGTTCGGACACAAATGTAGTTTTCCAAATGGCCTTTTCTTGATTCTTGTAAGAAATAAAAAAAGGTCCTCAGGCATTGACGGAAAAACCAGCGACTGCCTTTCCAGAAATTGTTTATACAGTATTACCGTTATCTTGAGTTACGTTTCTGTTAGTAACTATTCTCTGAAACGTCTGAATCTGTGATTGTTGTTTTTTCGTTGATTTCCTCATGGTAAGAGCGCTGCTTGTAAGAAACTACCAGATTAGTAAACAAGGTTTGGTATATACTCAGCTTTGTATATACTTGTATATTCTCTTAGCTAGCTTTGTGTACTTGATTTAATTCATTTTCCGTTCAACTTGAGGAACCCAAAGACAATTAAGATATTAATATGTAAAAACGACCAGAAGCCGGAGCCACGAAAAAAGAGAGCTCCGGAGCCATGCTCATGAAGACCAAGAGTTCCGGAGCTGGAGCCATGTTCATGAAAAGAAGAGCTTCGGAGCCGGAGCTGTGTCATTTTTACGACGTCTCCGCAGCCCTGAAATAATCCACACTGTAGCCGGGCACGTAGACGATCCAGAGTAAAAATTCAACGGATAAATTGCTTTAGCAACAACCTTAAACATAATATTAGGCTACTGAAGTCAACTCAACAATCTATTAGTGGTTGAGCATTTCCACCCCCCTTTGTGTTGTTTCGGCCCCCGATCGCCCCCTTTTGTTTTTTTCGCTCCTCTGCCCATCAAAATCCACTTCGAGAAACACTGGTTTAAACAGAACCTGATTTCAAGCATGTGGTTCTATCTGCAATAAAAGTGAATTAGGTTGAGTGATGAAATTTTTCTATTTTCATTGAAATTTTCAGCCACATTAATCAACCTTGACCGAAACGGGCAAATTTTTTACGAAAATCAGGCACATAAACGTAAACTTGCCCAAAATGGGCAAATGCTTTACGGCATTTGTTGGGCAATCAGATTGATCGCGGCACAGCTATTGACTTTGATGTCTCACAAACGGCCAGTCCCGTCGCCACAGGGGGGATTTGGTGGACTAAGCCCCTCCAAATTGAAATATGAAAACTATAAATTAGTGGAGTTTTGTCAATTTGTGCAATGTCAAGGCATTGGCAGGGAAACCAAAAACGCGCTCTAAACATAACGTCGGGTGATTTTCATCCCAAACTCAGACTAACCACAACGTGGGATGATTTTCACCCGAACTCACACTAGCAATAACGTCGGGTGATTTTCACTTTGGAACCACGTGGCCACCACGCCTGTCTGGGTGGAAATCACCCGGGATGAGTATTCCAGGGGTGTGAGTGATCTTTGCAGAAAACTTGAAAGTGATCAATGCCGGCAAGTGCTCCCATCGTTGGCAGTGGCAGTTGGCACGTGAACCTCGTTTTGTTCTGTTTTGATGGTGGACAAGTTCCACAACGTTGTCTGGTCTCAAAGTTCATGTCCTCAATAAAATGCTTTGGCCTTTTACCAGAAGTGCACGCACAAGGGGCAAGCCTTTTTTGGCCAAGCCAGAATTCTAGAAACTTCAATTAGGTAAAGAGAAGCACAAGCTTCTTCATGTCCTCAATAAAAAGCTTCGACCTTTCACAACAAGTGCACACACAACAAGGCGCAGGCCCTTTCTGGCTCCCATTTCTTTCATCTGACGGACAAAGCGTCATACATGTTTCTCAATGAAAACCACGAGCTGAGCAGGAGCCATTCGCCTCAAATCGATTTGTGTCGTCAGGGCTTGCACTCGTGTGATTTACTCCCGTTCTGGCTTCGGTCAAAGGTTGTTGGCGTGGCCTGCTGGTGAACCTACATGCACCAACTCCTTTTGCCCAAATTGGTCAAGGTTACCTTAGGAGGGATCTTTATGAAGAAACTTTGTTACACCTCCGGTAACCATGGGAAAATTTTTGTTCCCCATCGAAAACTACAAAACTTGTGTAGATTTCGATAGGACTGCCCGAAAAAACGTCTAAAAAATGCATCTACTGAAAGAACCAGCTTTCTACGTGAAAGTTTACTAATTTTTAATTGAAGTAGAAGAGCCGTTTGCCCAAATTAGGCAGAGGTTACCTGATCAGGGTTAAAGCACATAACGACAAGACATGCTGGAAATTTTGACGGACCATGGCCCCCGGGTTACGCCTGTGACATAGCATCCAAATTTTTCTCTGTGTGCGTCTTGTAAATGTAGTTTTTGCTGTATTGTTAATTCTCAAAACAATAAGATTAGTTACCGTACTCAATATCGAGACGGAATCGTTATCTCGTTCAACTTGGTTAATGGTTCGTGAAGTTTTGTGCGACAATGGAAATCTTCACCAAACTTTGGACTTATATTGACGTCGCGTTTGCTGCTTGTTAAAGTAGTTATGCTGAATTTGCGTTGGTTGAACACACGTTGCAAATAAATGACTTGTTGCGTTGCTCTTCAGTTTACTGGACGTACAAACCGCCGACGAAAGTGAAGATATATATCGCGTTGCTGCTGCTAAAGGCTCCTCCGTCACTGCTGCAATATGTTTGCGTCATCACTGTGGAAACCTAATAAAAAAAACGTGTTCCTATATCTTTACTGTGCTGTTCACTTCGCACCACTCCTTCAAGTCCGCTATTTACAGAAATTCGCCAATAGCGACGGTCCCGGCAGAACTTCCACCTTTTACGTACATCTAGTTAGGCTGTAACGACTTCGTATATATCAGGAGTCCCCAACCTTTTCCTAGTCGCGGGCCAAAAACAAACTCTGCAAGGCATGGCGGGCCGTACTGATTTTCCACCAAGAATTCCGTTCCCTTTTCTGTTTATGATGTCGATAATACTTGGGAATTTATGGAGTTTTATTCAGATTAACTCCTAATTTTCACAGTTCATAACGAAAGCCCAAAATACGATGTACATTATTTTTAGCGGTTTCTCACAACTAGTTCCTCATAAGCACAAAAATATATAATACAAGAAGTTGCAAAGAGGGCAGGTTCATGAATATAATACCGCTAAGCGGGCCATGCGGTTACGCCAATTTGTAAAGGGGCTATGGGCCGTAGGTTGCCGACCCCTGGTGTATATCGTTCCTTCGCCTATAGCAGGGGTGGCCAAACTATGAACCGAGGGCCAAATTCGCGACTGCCTGGCCACTGGAGGGTCAGATACAGTGCGATTTACGTGACAGGCTGCAGCTAATGCTGTTGCACTGCTGTCCACAGTCGGGAACGTGGTGCTTGAAAAAATGTGCAAGGTTTATGGCGGGCCGGATCAAGCTGGTTGGTTTGGCCACTACAGCGTAGCTATTTGTCGGCCCCACAGAATATTTTGTTCGTTTATAATGACAGCTGAAAGTTTCTTTACAGTTTGAAGTGTAAGGATCAGCTGTGTGAAGCAGGGATCCAGCCAGTTGGTTAGGGGGGCGATTTCAGTAATATTTCGCAGTCAAATCTCGTTACGAGTTCACTGCTGTAAGAAAGATAAAGTACACTTCACAACACTGCTGTGACAAAACAATGGACAGAAAAATGGCCTTATGTCGCGAATGCTGTTTTCCGAATTGTACAAAATCATGGTGAATAAAGTTGCTTTAGTGGGATTTAGGGCGGCGATCGCCGCCCCCCCCGGATCCGGCCCTGGTGTGAAGCCATCACCAAATCTTTTATGACCGACTAGGAACACAGTTTGGGTAATCGGCTCATCGTTAAGCCGTGGCAGGTGTCACCTGAGAACGACATCAAGGATTGCGCCATCAGCCGCAATGAAGGCAAGTCGTTACATGAGTTGAGGTATACAGCAGTGGTTGTCAACCATTTCGCTGAAGCTTGTTTTTTTTCGGCCATACACCGAAATGTGTTTGAAATACCGAAAAAAATCAAGTCATTTCGGCCAGAATGTTTGAAAATATTGGTTAAAAACACTTTTAGGGCGAGTTTTAATACAACTGAGACAAATGACCGAAATGTTTCAGCGAAAAAAAAACAGCGGCTGAAGCGAGTCAAATCCAGACCTATGACTTTGTCAGAGAGCCGCACCAAAGAAATTTAACAAAAAGTCAAATGACATGTTTTGTTTTATGGCAGAAGGAAGTTTGTTGCACAAAATAATGGGTTTATTGAAAGATGCTGAGGGCCGCACAAAGGTGCTTGGGAGCTGCATGCGGCCCTCAGAACTGTGGTTGAGAACCACTGGTGTGCAGTAGTGCGTAAAATGTCGGACATAAGATGATGCAGTATCCCCATTATGGATAAAGTATGACATAGCTGTTTTGCTCAACAGCGAAAATAGTACGAAAGTGAAAAATTTGCAAAACATTGCGATATTCTAACGATTTTGACCAGTTTCGAAAAATACAGACGAAACAATTGCTCACTTTTTATGAGTATATGCGAAAACACGATAGAGTAAGCACCAATTCTATCACAAAACACTTAACCCTTGCCAGGCTTTGGCATTGAAATAAAAAGCCATTTTAGGAACGATTTAGTGTAATTTGGCTATAATGACAGATCGCCTATAACGACGCTTTTTCTCCTGTCCCATGAAGTGACGTTATAGGGTAATTCTACTGCAATAAAATTCCAATTTTGGCGGAATAAATTTCAGTTTAGCGTGGCCTATATGAAAACGAATCGTCTGATCAAATATTTTAAAGACCGTTGTGGGTTGTGGGTCATTTCTGGCCAGAAGGTAAAGGTCTTCGTGCGTCGATAAACATATGATGAAGTTTCATCTAAGCCGTGATTCTGGTGAACGAAAATATAGCGTGTGTAGTGGTACAGAAATAATGAACTCAGCAGCATTGTCAGCCCAAAATTTTGGGTGGAGCCAAATATTTTGGCTTTAAGAGAGCAACAGTATTTTGTTTGGCACACCCCCTCTCAGACGTGTGAAACGACAAGATATGCCAAAAATTTGGGGACGATTCCCCCTGGCTACACCTATGAATGAACTTCAGCTTACTGATAGTGATACCTCTTTCATACTCAACATAATTCTACACGAAGCACACACGTGGCATATTTTAACTATGATAGTTTCATGTTGTGCTGGCAACTGACCCCCTATTGTTAATCTTGATCACTGTGTTTGATGTTTTAAAATTAATGAAAATCCTGTTAATCGATAGTACTTGTCAAAATACCCTATTCTCCACTGCTTGCAAATCAAACATTTAGAATGGCAAGTACAACTGGCTTGCCTATTTGATCGATGCTATTTACCACATCCAACATTGATCTTTCGGTCAACTGCTTTTTCACATGAGTTGCACATTATAACCAAACATTATAAACTCTAGAGTTGGAACCTTCACTTAAGGTGAAAACAGTAGTGTGATAAAAACATAATTCCCATGCGGTATTGAAAAAGTATTAATAATAATAAAATTAAGTTATTATTGCGGACTCATGTTTCATATCACAGACACAAGAGCACAAAAATGGTTAGCCATATAGTAGCACATTACAGAATTGGTGTTTGCACACGACAAACATTTACAGGAACAAAAACTTTAACAGCACCCCAACTGTAGAGTCATTCACCCATCATAATGCAGGGATCCAGTAGTATGAGAGAAATGAAGGCATTCTAACATCAAAACTTTGTGGTAAACAGTAACAGATAAAAAGAAAATGTGAAAGATAATTTGAATGGGGGTGCACATTGGCACTCAGGGGCATGCGAATTGTTCTGATCAAGGTTTCAAATACTTGCAATGCATTTGTCATGGGATCAACAGCCAATTAATCTTCCCGAATTTTAAAGCAGGATATGGCAATTAGCAAACTACCAGTTATATTTTATATATACGTTAGACAAGGGGGAGTGCTGTTAGACAAGGGGGAGTTATATGTTAGACAAGGGGGAGTACTGTTAGACAAGGGGGAGTTATATGTTAGACAAGGGGGAGTACTGAGCCCATACTTGTTTGCTGTTTATTTAGATGATTTGCCCAATGAACTAAACAACATTAAAGCAGGGTGTTATATTGGTAAAGTTTTATTAAATCACTTGATGTTTGCTGATGATATTTGTGTGTTATGTCCAAGTGTACGTTGGTTGCAAAGAATACTAGATGTGTGCCAGGCGTATGCAGAATCGCATGGGATTATTTTCAACT
>Ga0210059_1001174_pt1 | contig 38404 bp, 26 predicted proteins | sample Ectturendosymbi2_FD_188042 | JGI IMG/M metagenome (GOLD analysis project Ga0210059, IMG submission 188042) | Ecteinascidia turbinata endosymbiont from Florida, USA - Sample 2 (SPAdes) (version 2) | ecosystem: Host-associated > Tunicates > Ascidians > Unclassified | place: Key West, Florida... | reverse complement strand
AGCCAAGTGGAGCATTGTCCGCTCACAATGGTCTCTGACGTCGCGTATGCGCGACAGTACGCGCGCGCGTCTTTCAGCGCACGCCTGCGTCACTTCCGGGCACCCCCACGACTTCTGGACAAGCACGATGTCGGAGAGGGCGGTCAAGTGGAGGGTGATGACCATGGCCCGGTAGATCTTCTGACTCCCTGCCTCGCACAGCGAACAGCACGCGCTCGGAGGGGGACGGTGGGGGAGGCGGTGGTTGGATGAATTGGAAGGAGGGGTGGACGGGTTGTCGGGTGGGGCAGGTGGAGTGGGGGGAGATTTCCCCGGCGTTCCAGGACCTGTGAGAAGCAGAAGTTAAAGCACGTGGTGACAACAAATATTACTTTGCAGAACAAAGAGAAGAATCAGCATTTTGTCTTCACCCCCCCCACACGCACCTGAGCACGCAACTCGCCGACACGTGGCACGAACAAACAATGAACGAAAACACGGAAATGAAAGTGCTCAGGAACAAATACGTGACACTAGTAAAGAATGTACGTATGGGTAGCGCAGAAACGGTTGCTATAGAAACGGTTGCTATATGCTTCGCACCGTTGCATAGATCTGTGATAAGTCAACGCAGACTGGTTTATGAAATACATGGGGGAGTGGGAGGGTGCGACGGACCAGGGGTCATTTAGGTTGCAGAACCCCCTAGGGCGGAGGTACTTATAGTGTAAAGGGAAACATACGGGCCGCGGGCCAGATCCGGCCCGCCAAGCAAAATCACCCGGCCCGCAGCCCCTATATAAATAGTAGTAAAGGTATGGCCCGCCTAGTGGTATTATACTTTGTGAATTTCCCCTCTGGCAGCTTCTTGTATTCCATATTTACGCGGAGCTACTTACAAGAAACCGCACTGTACTATAAATGTACTGTATGTCACATTTTGCGTTTTCTTTATGAACTGTGAGAACCAGGAGTTGATCTCAATATAATTCAAAAAATTTCCAAGTTTCATCAACAACATAAACAGCAAAGGGAACGGAATTGTTGGTGGAAAATTAAAACGGCCCGCCATACCTTGCAGAGTTTGTTTTTGGCTCGCGACTGAGGAGCCAAGCACATATAACATAAAATGGGAGGAGCACGTCATGTGAACGCTGGTGGGCAACACACGAGGTCTCCCAACAAGACACTTGATGAGGCCGTCAACTCACCTGAGGACGGCTTCTTCATCTCCGACAATTGATGATGACCTTTCAGGATTTGATTGACAGCTCGCTCTATCACCTCCATTATTTGGTCATAATTAGCTTTCGGCACAGAGGCATTCAGGTGCGTAGGGCTCTGCAGTTAATCATCAAATAGATCAGAAGAAGAGAAGTCACAGACGGAAGGTTAACTGACAACTGTGGTGTTTTTGTTTGAAGTCAGACGTGATTTAGAAAATTCACGAGTAAAAATTTTGTTTCATGCGAACATTTCCAGTTAGTGCGGCGTGCTCCATTGTGACGATGCGACTCTCCATTATGCGTCAGCATCAAAATCAATTCGTGATAGAATGCTGGATACGCTTCGGTGAGCACGCTGACGTGTGTGTTTGCGGGTTGAGCTTGAAACGGCTGATGAGGGCATCGTCACCATGGGGACCATCGCCACGGGGATCGGGCTTATTTATAACACGACGGCGAACACATTGGTGCTCGTGGTGGGAGGAGACTAGCTCCTTACTTTGCTGCTCGATCGACTCATTTGTTTGTGCGTAACAAACCAGCGTCATGCCGGTCATTTGCGTGCGCCAGCCTCACAATGCCCGTTTCATACGTCATAACCGCTGATTGCGACGGGCTGCGTCACCATGTTGACAAAACAAAGCGCAGTTGTCAGCGCACAGCGCGTAACAATTCAAAGCATGCAACCGCAAATGGGCGGCAATTCTACGCTTTATGTTGCGAAACATAAAACCTGTGCAGTTGCTGGAGGTTTACACGTCTGGCTTGGGCAGGAAGCTTCAAGAAAAACAATTTGACAAAAAACCGCTCTTTCCTCACCTGCTGCATGAAGCTGAACAGTTCGGCGAATGACAGGAAGCTGCTCAGAATCATGGGGTAGAGAGGATCAAGGTGCTTCTGCTGCATGTCCAAGGCGTACATCCACAACGCTATGCACTTCTCGAAGTCCCCCGCGTCAGCGTACACTGCCCCCCTGTACCTGCAGAGAAAGGCGGCAATCGATAAATACGTCTGCGCTCGCCTTTTGTTCCACCCTCGCCATTGGTTTGACGGCGATGGACAAAGGAAATAATTTGCAATGATGGCTTCATCCATCATCATCACCATCATCAGCAGTCATGACAGATGAAGCCACTGACACGTGACGTAATTCGAATGATTTCACAACCAAGTCAATCCACATCTGTGGCGTCGAGTTCGCCAACAAATCGAGAATACAAAACCAAGTTAATCAGTGCAGTGATTTTTATGCTTGCAAGCCTCCAAGATTCATCGCACAATCGAAGCTGTAACAGCAGATGGCCGTTCAAAGTAAACTCACCGAATGTAATATGAGGTGTCCGGGTGTTTTGGGCCAAGGACCCGTTCTCTGATCAGCAATGAGATCATCCGGGACTTTTCTGGGTCGGCCCGCGAGTCGTCCAACTCTGCCAAGGTATGTGGTTCGACTACACTGCCGTAAGCTGGAACCGAGTCTTTCGGGACAGGAACCGGTTCCATGTACAGCATCCTGCAACCGATAAGTGAGCAATTAACATCCAGATCACTCATCCACTTCTATCCAGTTCGAGGCTGCACAGGCAGCAAGTAACGCTCCTCCAAGTTGTCGGTGTGGTTCGACCGGGAATCGAACCCATTTTGCCGATTTTTTGTAAGTTGTTTTATTACAAAGACTTGCACGAAGTTAAGTGAATAAATAATTTCGAAGATTCTTGTTTCTTTTGCGGTCATTGATGAACGAAAGATTTGTTAAAACACAACCACAGGTCAAAAAAAACAGCACAGATAATAATGTGCAAATCCCAACAATAAAAAGAGACGGTGGTTACAAGCGTTTCTATTCTACAAATTCTCATCAACGAACCTCAGGGTCAGAGCTTTCCTCCAGAACTGGTAAGCCATGCTGATGTCATGACGCTTGTCCAGGAACGTTGCGCCCAACAGCTCGTTGGCCTGGATCTTCTGTGATGACGTGGTTTCACAGAGTGACGCAAAATACTCCGTGAGGGGAACGTGGCCGGCCACGGCTGATGTCATCAGCGGCGTCATACCGTGACTGTCTTTCTGCATCCTTCAAAGATTTCCAACGAAAACGAAGTTATTTGTCATCAGTCATAAAACTAACAACACTGGAAACTGAACTGACACTTGAACAGCAGTGAAAAATGCGAATGGTTTGAGGGTAATTTGTTTTTTTGCTGTACTAACATGTCATTGCGGCTTTTCGCCAATTGTCGCTTATTTGCTGAGTCACGCTTAAGATCGTGGCTTTCATTTGCTGAATCACGCTTAAGGTACTCGCTTTTACTCTGCTGCAGTTGGATAACGTCAGATGCCAGACTATACATGCTGTGACTGTGCTGTTTGTTTCAAGCTCGGGTGGAAGTGGAATTAGGATTTAAAGCGAGATCGACTACAGTAATGGGCTGCTCAATAAAAATTACAATTCAATAAACAATGCACAGTAAGTAGCCATGTCAAGACCGTATCATGCAGTATGCTGTTACTATGCGGTCGTATGAAACAAAGTTGTTGACGTGTGAACCTAAGATCGCTCAACCCACTCGCATAACACTGGCCTGCCGCCACTTGGCCTTGTGAGGCCTTTTGAAATTGATGTTTTTCAATCTTAAGCGAAACCAACATTGGTTTCAGTGTCACCAGAGCAAGTGTCACCAGAACAAAATGCAACAGGATGTTCTTACGCAAAGCATATGAATAAAGTCGGATTTTGCGTTCGTGCATGTTTGAGTTTTGTGCTGGTGACAAAATCAATCCTCAAACTTAAAAGCTTGATGTTTAAACGGCGATCGAAGCTTGGCGCTTCCGTGCTGCTTCATGAGGTGTTGAGAACAAATACAGCCAGTTATTTATCCAGAATGGTAGAATGTTGTTTCCATACGTGTGGCAGCAACACAAGGAGGTTTTAAGCACTTACGCTTGGTTGTGAGTCCTGCTCAAGTCCCGATATATCAACAAACGATATGTAAACGCATCGCTGTTTGTTTGTCGTCAAATTTAGCCGCAATTTTTAGACCGGCCGCAATCGAGTCACAACTATTAATGTAAACACAATATTCGTGGCACCACGTAACCAAGCACTATTTTCCAAAAGCAAAAAAACTTATTCTGCTAAAAATCTTTTCCAATTTGCTTACTAACGGTATTACAAATTTTGTTCCATTTTCAAAATAACACAAACGTCAAAAAATTAAGCAACAACTAAAATCGTTTCCCAACAACGATTCCAGCCAGGTACGAAGAAATCCCTTTTATCAGCACGTTAAACAGACGGCACCACGTGCGATTGAAAATCAAACCTAGGTCAGGCAGTATCTACATCAGTGCTCTTCAATCTTTTTTGTTATGGTGCACCATCAGATGTTTTGATGAACTCATGCACCCTGTTTACTGACACTCCCCCCGTGTCCCCCCACCTAATTGCGCCCATTCCTGTAAGTACCCCGTAGGGTGGGCCGAAAAAAAAATCTTGAAAAAAGAGGGGTCTTAAATCCTGGGAAACTGCACAAAAACAGGTTTTAATATGATTTCGGTGGTTGCCACTAGCAACCACCGTGCAACCACATGACAAAGGTCACCGAAAGGTCAACATTCATAAAATTGGTGTAACCGCTGTAATGAATTGTCTGTTGTCCTTAAACTGACCCATGCTGCATCAAACACTGCTTTTGATTTCGTGTTTATCGCATTCTAGGCTGACTATTGGTCTACTACTTCATCTGTGTATTGCATAAGAGCACAATCTTATTAAAATGAAGATTTTGTGATAGATCTCCTCTAGAATGGACTGTTTTTTTGTTTTGCAGGATGCGTGTAGATACTTCTTAGAGAGAATGGTTACAAGGAGTACCTCTATTAAACTAACTAAGATCTTGCATAGTGGGCATGTCTTTCACAAAGAAAAATTACCCTCAGAAAAACTTCCAACCAAAAGAGACGTAATTGAGCGTGTTCTGAATGAAGAAGAATTCCTTCAGCAATCTGCAGCAGGAGTGGCGGCAAAAGAATTAATCAATATTTGGATATTTTGCAATGTTTACCCAGTAAATGAAATAACAGTAAAACAAAAAATTATACCTTAGCAAAAAATTATACCTTGTCTACGCACCACCCTTACATTGTGCAAAGGTTAAATCCAGAAAGTCATTGGTTGGTTAAAGTGTTCATTTTTGCTAACAGAAAGTTCTTGTAAAAACTATCTGTTTAGTGCGAGAAGTTTGTGATGCACCCTGTGAACCCTTTCTTAGTGTTGCACCCCATGCATATTTTGATGCACACCGGTTGAAGAGCGTTGATCTGCATCATTACAACTTTGGTACGTCTCTCAGATGACAGTGCACACACATTTCACGCATTTGGTCAGTGGAAGATAAACTACGGTCTGGTCAAAGACGAGCTTACCTCGCACTGTACTTGAGCAGCAACTTCGCTATAGCGACCGACCCGTTCTCGGCGCAGTCATGCAGAGCGGTATTCCTCTTCACGCTACAGCGATTAACGTTCGCGCCAGCCTCAAGCAGAGTGCGTACCACTTCCACATGTCCTTTGTAGCAGGCGATCATCAAGCACGTGTGCTGGTGCCTGGAATGCATTCGCACGTGCATTTCGTGAAAGTGCGTCACAGGAGTTATTATGATGCAACAACAGTCGCTTTGCACTTGGCAAACGCGCTTGAACCTTGACGTCCTTCAAACTGCTGGGGAAAAATTTTCTGTCGCAAACCGAAGTTAAAGAAACAAAGGAGACGATTTTTTCACTGAACAAAAACGTCAACAATTTTTCCTTTAACTGAAAAGGAAATGGGTTTCGAATTTCTTGCACACCAAGGTAACCATAACAACAGGGCCTTCCTTCAGCGTATTTATTTTTCAACCACCACTACGGGATCAATTCGGAAACAAAGGCGTGGATTTTTATAGATTGGTTGGTCTCAAAGCACCAAATCATCTCATCTCCCATTTTTCCTTCATGTTTTTTCGTTTTTTTCACTTCGCGCCCGATGTGAGAAAAAATTGGAAACTTCGCACATAGGGAAGGTTCAGTGTGAACACAAGAAGGTGGAGGAAGGCCGCACGTCGTTGAAGGAAAGCTATCGAAGGAAACCACGTTCGCAAAAATGCATCTGCGTGGAAGAGAAACTCGTTTCTCAAAAATTTACGATCCTCCCCAGTATGGAAGACAACTACTGTAAGGCGTCAACATCAGATAACCTGCACCAAAAGTTGATAGCAGGGCTGCACAAAAATTTACCCAATAAAAAGATTTACTAACTCTTTTTTCCTATTTTCACCTTCAGAGATGGAAACAGCGCTTCAAGCAACTGCGTTTATGCGACAAGAGCTATTGAAAGCTCAGTTTTAAGTATGTTCCGTGAAGCAACCGATTTTCTTGCAACATGAAATGGCAGTAAGCAAAGAACCGACTATTCCCTCACTGGGCACATAATAAGCTTCCTATTAACAATGAACATCCTGCGAGGCACAAAGGGAAGCTCGCACCTGTTGGCGATTTCTATGTCAGCTTTATGAGCGAGTAAATATTTCACAATTCCCAAATGTCCGTCGAAGCAGGCAGCTCTCATCGGAGTAGAGTTGGTCTGAGTCGTGCAGTTCGGGTCGGCTTTGTTTTGAACCAAACATTCGACCACTCGGAAGTGACCGGCGGCAGCAGCACACCAGAGGGGCGGAGCATCTGCGACAAAACCAGGCGCTGATTGGTCAATGGGTTGCTCTGCTGATTGGTTAATCAAAAGCAACTGAGACATTTGTCCACTTGGCCACGCACGAAAATCTACATTTCAATTCGTAGCTCGCGCGTGTTCCTCAGGTGAAAAAGGAACGTACCCGTTGCTGCTGTGTATCATGTACAGGCGCAAGCACCGTACAATACAGTAACGTATGTAAGCATGTGACACATACGCCTGTAAAATGGCGTATGTAAGCATGTGAAGCGAATTGCACCAAGTTTGAACAAATATGACCATCAAAGTATTACATTCATCGAAAACAAAAAAAGTAGAGCAACAGTTTTTCAATTAACAGTCAACAGAACGGCAACTGGCCTCAACAGCCGGGGCGATGCAATAAGCAACCGTGTGTCACGGCTACAGAACGCTACAGGCCGTCTTGAAAGTGCATTCCACCACAGTGGTACCACACTTCTTTGTTGTCAAACACATGACAAGAGTCACGACCTGCGTGAATGGGTCATGGACTCCCGATTTATTACGAGTTCTTTTTTAATTCGAAGCATGTCACTTGCGATTTGCTGAAAATGTGGTTTCACTTCCAGGATCGGCCGCGCAACGAGGAAATAAAAATGCGGGAAAGGCTGAATGGAGTCTCGATCTGCTTGCTTGAATATGCATTCAGCGAAATACCCTGCTGCGTGAATCAGTTCTCGCATCTTGCATGAGCTTGAGATAGTGAGATCGAGTTTTCAAAACTTTCGAAGTGTGCACGAATATTGTGCTTGCAAACGTCCTCCACAGCCAAGTCAAATATGTCACATATATTCACGACAAATACGAACCTTACCTATTTGAAACATAGATTGTAAGACTGAGGATGCGTAGTATTACGTGAAATCGATTTCACATCAAAAAAATTTGCCGATAGATTAACTTGTCTGTCATCTTTGTTGAGACTACTTACGGTACTTAAATGCACAACAAAATTAGCAACGCATACCTTCAATTGTCTCGCCGTCAAACACAACAGAGCCACATTGTTGCATGTCTGTGTGGCATTTCGTGATCAGATATTTAACAACTTCAACGTGACCTTCACGAGCTGCGCTGATCAGCGGAGTAGAACCTTCGATTTTTGCTGAAGTTAAAGCCTTCACTTGGTTCAAAGGTTTGCTGGCGAGACAGCTCTGAAAAAGCACAAAGCCACTTGCTGTGAAAAGAAAACCTTAGCGACGAACGAGCACAAGAAATGACATCATCAACTGCTGACATCACAATCAAACCACACCACTGAAACAGTTTTCCCAAACAAGACAATGTACATTGTTTAATGAACGTTATGCATAATATCGCAAGGAAGACCTAACCCTTTGCAAGAGTACTTGACCACTACAGAGTCAACACGAGGATTGCACCATACCGTGCACAGGAAGGCCTGGTCACGCCACACTTAATACTCAGCTCCAGGTAAAATTTTTCAACTCAGCTGCTCCTTATCAGGTGGCAAAAGACTGATTGCGAGTCACTGCATTCTATCATGCCTGTTAACATGACATACACTATTTAGAAATTTTGCCAAGTATGGGGAGCTAGGGGACTTCTTCAGTAGGTACATTTTTGAAAGGTTTTGGAATTGGCATATAGCTTTTACAATGTCAATCATAATTCATCAATTTAATTCAATGCAGTTGAGCTGTTTTCCTTCATTTCTTGACTGCAGAATAGCCTGTTTCGAAATTGTGGATGTTATCACTACATCGTTTGAAACTACAGGCAGGATGACACTGAATATCTTTTCACAAAAACATAAAACCCGAGTATTATGCCATGAAACAGTTACATTTTGTTTAAGACAACAATAATGGAGCTGAAATGCCACAAAGTAGAATAACTGGCGAGAGAACAGGGCTACTTAAAACACGGTTTTTGTAAAAAGTCCAACCTGGAAAGATTTAATGTAAAAATTTCATTCTTTAGAAGCAAACAGTTATCAACAAGGTTGTCAAATTAATAAGTGTAAGGCAAGGACCCTGCAAACAACAACTTCACCATCATTGAGTTCTATATGTCAAAGCCAAGAGTTGGAAAAATAAACTTGCAGTAAACACCAATGGCTATAAGGATTTTTTGTTTTACATTTACGCACATAGTCATATGGGGTAGAAAAACAAGAACTTTAAGTTTGTATTATCTGTAAACCATGCTAAGGTATTTTCTTGTTTTTTGATGGAAGGTAATCCAAATGTCAAAGTATATTTTCACATTGAAATTTTCGTTACTTTTTCCTAAGATAAATTATACCAAAAAAACAATAGTTTTCTTTATCAAGGCATTGGGGTAAAAAAGCAACATCTCTCACATCTGTAATTGACTATGTTCTGTACATTGAAAGTCATGCACATTTTTGCACAAGTATTTAACCATGATGTAGACTTGCAATGATTTGTTTTTGCATGCTTTCATGTAAGAACAACAGGTTACAATGATCACTTCACATTATAGTAGACTCATCAGTATTTTAATGTTTTGTGCATCCTTACTGCATAATTCCCAGTAATATTCCATTCATGATTCAATGCGATGTACTTGTTTGTGAACAGTCCGACCGTCGACATGATAGCCGGCAACCTACATCGCCGCAGTCGGTCGCTGCTCTTGTCACGCATTCGAACGTCCTACACGTTTGTTCGTCGTCATTCTAATTCTGATTCTACATCAAACCGTTATGTTGCGCTTTCTGACTTCACGCTCAAATGTATTGGAGTTTTTTGTTGTATATCAGAATATAATGGAAAGAAACAGTCAACTTAGAGTACTACTGGAGAGTTATCAGCAGACAAAGTGGTGAGAGCCTTTCAATTTGCCTTGCTTTGGCTTGGCAACTTCAAGATGTCAGGTTGCTAAGTTGGGAGACCAACCTGTGCTCCTGCAACAACTAGGTTGACCCCTCACTCGTAGGGACCTGTACAATAACCTACAACCCAGACCCTACAACATCAAGCAGTCCTGAGCTAGTATTGTATCCAATACTTCCTGAGGTTGGCAAACTTTTTGGACATAGTGCTCACACTTAAAAATGTAAAATGAACTATTCCTCTTCCTGCAACTGTTGGTTGCTCTGGACCATAAAAACAATACTTAGCACAGATAATACCCATGGATGTCTTTCACAGCAGGCCAACCCCACAAGCAAACTTGTATTAGTTGTACTTTCACTTTTGTGCAAGAAGTTAATTTCGACACTTGTTGGTGTTTCATCATGAACATCCTCAAATAATTTACGAAGTTGTTCCCAATAGCAGACTTGAGGTTTGGTCCATAAACAGCATAAAATTTCCCAGTACACTTCTCACTGATTTTTACAACTTTACCTTCACTTTTCTGTAATAGCTGGGAAACCTTAACTGATTCTTTGTTCAGTAGTGCATTGGCAACTGGTTTAACAAGTTCCTCACCTGATGCTATTGCCTCTAATATCTTTTTTGACATGCTCTTATTCTTTTTTCTCGTTTTTTAATTGTTTTCTAAATCCTTTGTCTGTAATGGCTCTTATATGCATAGATATTCTCCTTCTTTGGGGGGTGTAATTTTTAGCTGGCCTGCCTCTAGACCTAAAAATAGCGTCAGGAGATGTTTCACTGCTTTCAGTAACAAGTGTCAAAAAATAATTAATTGTATATACCTGGTAGACCAAATCATTGTTTTTTCACTTGGCTAAATGTTGCTTTACTACAGCGTTCCCACACAATTTCAAAAATCATTTTCCATACTTTTTCAATACTAAATTAAAGAAGTTCAATACGATTACTTCTCTTCATTTTCCTAATTTCTTAATCATGAAACTCAATTTTGCACATCCCATAAAACTGCATAAATACTGAAGTGCTTTGCCTTCAATAAGAATCTGCTCAGATGCTTCTGATTTCTTTTCTATTTAGAATTTCCATACCTTTCAATACTTTTTCAAGGTCTTGAAAAACAATTTTGAAATTCAATACTTTTTCAATATGTTCAATACCGTGTGGGAACCCTGTTACTAGTTGCTACATGTACCCAAGTACTATTTTTTTCTGATCTGGCCCTGCATAGATGCAAAATAGCTGTACTATGTTTCCAACAAAGAAAGAGTTTTTTAAACCTACCATTCTGCTTGTCCCCAAACACTATTGCGATGCAGCTCAAATATGTTTTTTGTTGAGACTTCAGGCATTTGTCCACAAATAATTTAAAAACTTTGTTATCTTTTATTTTTTGACCAAATTGCCATAATTTTTTAGTCATTAAAAATGTTGGTCAAATCCTGAAATAAACCCAGGTTCAAATACAATTATAATGAAACAAACCCAGGCTCAAATGCAATTATGATGAAACAAACCCAGGCTCAAATGCAATTATGATGAAACAAACCCAGGCTCAAATGCCATTATGATGAAACAAACCCAGGCTCAAATGCAATCATGATGAAACATCATGAGCACTGTTCTGTTATTTTCTAGACCCTGGGCTCTTAAACTGGGGCCACCCTTTTTGGGGTGCGAAAGGTTCGCAACAAGGCACAAGTATGGAAGCAACATATTATTCAAAAGCAGGATAATGGTAAATGAATTGTTTATTTGCTGTTTTTTCTGTGTTTTGTGAGGTTTTACAGCTGAGGCCAGAGTACCAATGACTAATGCTAAGGGGGGGTGCCAAAAAGTTTAAGAGGTTGATATTCAACCTTTGAGCATGACTTTTACTTTTGAATGTATTATTATGACTGAGACTTAAACTTGAAATGCTAGCATGGACTTTATCAAGCTTTTTGACAGCCTTGTCACAGTGTCTGGCCAGGTCTGCATTTGACTGAAAACTGTTTCATGTTGTTATCACTAGCTTGTTGTGAGAAAAGAATTGACAACCTTGTAAATTGGTACTGTAGACTTCCGAGATGCACAGTGTGTGCATGAGATGTGGGAACTGTCTAGTGTTGCAACCTCTCCGTTGGTGTTGCGTTGATTGTGTGATTCACCACAGACGGGATGTGTGCGAAGAACAAAAATATATGTATGTGGCGCGAACAAGCAATAATAGAGTGATCTTGTCAGGTGATCTCTATTGTTGCTTGCTGCCACGGTGCGAAGCTTTGCGCACATGCCGCTCGGGATTTCTGATCGCAACACTAGACAAGTAAATACGTTGCATAGCCTGTGATCCAACAAGAAACACCCAGCTAACTCCACACCACAACCTTCCAGAGTTTTTACTTTATTTACTGAAAATAGCACAACAAAAGGTTTTGCACAGACCAGAAATTGATTGATTTTGAAGTTTCTGAAGAATATATAAACACACACATGGTTTTACATTATATGTAAGACAATATACAAGAACCTGAATTGCTTTTCACCTTAAGTCGTTTTAACTTTCCTTCTTTGGCTGCATTAAAAACAGCAAGACGTAAATCTTCAAATTCTTTGCCAGAGCTTGCCATGTTGTATCAACTATAATGAATTCATAACTAATATTACAGAGCTGTTTCAACTAACCTGCATAGTAAATCAAAAAGTTTGCATTTCAAACATTCATAGAGTGGTAAGCAAGTTACAAACAGACAGCAAATACACCTTAAAATTGTATATATATATATATATGGCAACTCATACCAAGGTTTAAACCAGGGGGGGTTTTCAACCTGGGGATCATGATCCCCAGAGGGGTCGTGAACAATTTTTGGAGAGGTCACAAGTAGATATTTTATGTATTCAACTGTATTGCATTTGCTTTATTCATGTTTTAAATGGAGATGGTTGGGTTATAGTGGCCAGTGGGTTGCAATAATGGCTTGTAGTACAAAAAAGGTTGAAAACCACTGGTTTAAGCAATGCATTGGAAAAGAATAGTAGAATTGTAAGTGCAGCTTATGTGCATTATCTGGTCACATAAAACTTTACATGTTTTGCTAAACATTCAAGTAAAGGTAAATTTGAATTTAGTTGTATGGTTAAAATTTCACCAGTATTCTTAGGCACTTGTTTATCACAGGATCACGAAATAATCAAACTTGTCCAAGGTCCATGCCTACACAGGCCGTCCCTTGAAATGCTGTATGGTATAAGATTAGCTTTCTGACTGGAATTGCATTGTTGATGAGGTATGAAAAGCTATGTTTAAATCACTGATCTACTGACCAGTGCACTATTTTCCATTCTCATGTGTTACTCACAAAATTGACAGAAAGTTTATTTCCTGTACAGACCTCGTGTTCAGCCTGATTATCGTTGTGGCACACATTGCTACCCTACGGTAATCCTGATATATGTTGTGATGCACTCCATATATGTCAACACCCAATACTCACAAAACATGTCAGAACTACAAGTATCGTTGGTAGCAATGTTAAGATCAATCTTTAGGCTGTTTAAATTTTTATGTATACTCTAATCAACATATAAACATATTAGACATACAAAACCTTTTTCTCAAATCAATGGACCTCTATTTCATTTCACAACAAATTGTTCCCTCCCAACTGCTAACACTTATGTATGGGAGGAGTGATGTGGAAATCACCTCTGGTTCTTTGCAGCATCTTGCTGCCCCATATAATGTTTACTATTTGTAACACCTTCATGTTTAAAGGCAGAAAATATGTCTGTTTATGATTAATGCATATACTGAATTGCAATGACATTTTAATTCCTTTACTTGACCACCAAACAACTGACATTTTTGTTTAACTACAGTTTAACACATTGACCGCCGGTCCACGATATGTTCGTGGCTGCTGTCTGACGCTAGAACGCCAGTATGGTTTTTGCACTGACGCTTGATTGGGTAAGGCGTTGTTTTAAAAAGACTCTGGATTGAAAACCATGCATGATAGAAACACAAATTCTGCACAAAAATATCATTCACATTGTGTATTTTACAAAAATCGAAATCAAAGAACTTTTCCACTTCTTTTGGAGAGAAAAAACACCGTAAAACAAGGGTGGATTGGCTGTTTTTTGACTTAGAAAGTTTATTGCGCCTATTCCAACAATGGGAAAAATGTAAAAATCACAGAAACAGTTGCTATAGCTGTTACAAAGCATCCTGCCAAGTTTTAAATCAAAAAATTGTAAAGAAAATTTATAACAGTTTTTATATCGCCTGGTCAGTGGACAGCATTTCTGCTTTTTAAGTCCGTCCGAAAACGCTCATGCATTCAGCTGTGCTTTGCCTATCGCTAAATAACTCAGTTTAGGTTCGATTTGACTAAAATTAACAGCACTATTTCGTTTCGATACGTAAAACCTTCATAGAGATTTTCGTTGCACTAACTGAACTACGAAAAAAAATTATTACACACATTATACCAGGAAAAATTTTATTTTCCCATGAAAACGCCACACAAAATTTTCTTTGCACAAAAAAACAACGCAAAATTTTCTTTGCACAAAAAAACAACGCAAAATTTTATTTGCACGTGGCCTGAGCATTCGACAATTGTCAGTTCTTGGATGCAGAAAAGTAACGCTTCTGCTGTTGTTGCAGAAAAAAATGTGAATATCACAGAACATGTTGTGATTACCTTGTAGCAGCCTCATGTCAAGATGGTAGTGCATGAAACAAGAGGAAAAAGCAACAACATTTTTATCAGCTGGTCATAAATATGGTTTGAGATTTGTGAAAAAGTTATGCACGCACGTTCCGGTGCTTGGCGTTGTTGCAATGGGAAAGGATGAGTGGCAAGGGTATAATGCGAGCTATTGTTGGCAGCAACGTTTATTGTTCTCTGTTGAACTCTAAATCTCCATTGCTGTGTATTGTTGGCAAGCAGTGAAAAGATCACACACCGTGATCACTGAATTACTGCTTTTTCACAAATGAATGGGTGGTATTCTTTGCGATGCCCTTCCTTGCTCACAAAGGCTTTGCCCTGACGGGCCGTTTGAAAACTGCCAAGTGCGAATGTTTGTGAAGCAGCGTGCATTGCCAAGCGCGAATGTTTGTGAAGCAGGGCTAATTGCCAAGTGCGAATATTTTTGAAGCAGCCAAACAGGCCGCTCTAGCAGTTACTTGCTGTTGAAAATAAAACAATTTTGCAGCAGCTAAAACTGTCAACTCTCTACATGAGGTCTGCAGCCTAGATGACCCTTGGTCCTTCGCAGCCTCCCACTCCCTCATGCATTTTATAAATCGATGTACTTGGAAGTCATCGCAGTACTACATTATAATAAGCATGATGATGTCATTCATGCGTATGTCTCAAAAGCTTAGTGTTCCATCAAAGTAAATGTATTTGCGCCATGAAGAGTATACTCCCTACTACCGCCATGTATGTATCCTCGTCTTCCTTCATGTATTTGCGTATTCCATGTTACTGCAATGCATGCTTAAATTCAAGCGCCTTGCGTGTGGGAGTGAAGATGTTACTCAATAATGTTCCACCTCACACTAATTTTTTATCCACATCACACTGGCATGCGTTCACAAATGCTTTACACTAACAGGTCATTTGAAATCTGCCAAGAGCGAATGTTTGTGAAGCAGCGTCGAACACACGGCTGAAGCATTTACTTGCTGACGAAAAAAATATTTATGCTCAAGCAAAAACCATCAAATCTCTACATGATAGGTTTTAACTCAGTAAGAAAATTTCTGAGTGATTATTTATCCACATTACATTAGAAACCGCTCCCAATGAAATGCAATGTGACAAGACAATCAGCCACATGGTTACAGCAGGCCGATCTTATTTCTGCACTCGGCAAAACGTGTGCGTGACTGCAGACAAAACTAACATGGCTGCAGGCAAAATAAACTATGGTTACTTTGAAATGCTCTCCTGACCAAACCATATGTCAAATCACATTATAAATATATGTTTCTGGTTGCTAGAGACTTCTACGAAATGTTCGTACTTTGTAGAGGAAAACATGCGACCTGGAGCTCAACAGTTGGCATTCGAAGTGAAGTTCGAGTATATTGTGCACCGATCCACAAATACATCATGGGCCGGCGGTCTATGGTTGAACAAGTTCCAGACAACCGGCATTTGAAGTGTTAAACACAAATGAGCAGACGATAATACAGATCAAAACTTTTGTACAACAGATGAAACAGTATACTTTCCAAAATTTGCTGCATTAATTAGGGTAAGACATCAGTTAGCAATCTTACTCAAACTGCTCCTGACCATAGTACTAACAGCAGGCTATTCACTGATACTTAATTTGATACACATTTTGTAAAAAAATAAAAACAGATTAATGAAAACAGAAATAAATATATGTATTGCTTTACACATTATTTGAACATACCATAAAAATCTAGAAATGACTTGTGTGTAAGTAATGAGTCTAACCAGTTCCACATTCATGAAAAAAAGATGACTTACATAAAAATAGGAGTCAGGTACACGGGCAATAATATAATGAACACAGAAAGGCAAATTCACATGCGATCACTCGACATGTCACATTTTTATAAATCTTGACAATATATTTTGGGAATGACTGTGCTTAACTTTTCCCAATAGGTGATAACACCATCACATCCTTCACCCAAATTCACAAACTAAGCTTCTCATGTTTCCAACACATTCGTTGCTGACGTATGTTAAAACGTACTTAGTTTTTTTGTGAAGTATGCAGAAGCACATCATGAAACATAGATCGAAGCATTTGATAAAGTGGGCCACTCTCAGCTACTTATGGTACTAAAGCAAATTGGTATCTATGACAAAAACTTTTGCCTTATACAAAGTTGAAATTAGGAGCCATCAAACTCATAGAAGCACTCGCTGAGTGGACTGACATCAAACGAGGTGTGAGATCAGGCTGTTTCATGAGTCCTGACCTTTCCAACCTATACAGTGACTTCATTATGAAGGGAGGGAATCCAAGTAAATGGCAGACACAAAATACCATCCATTATGCTGACAACACTGTGCTATTAGCATCTTCAGAAGCTGGTCTACAAGTACTCCTGAATGTTGTTCAATCATCAAAAGCAAACATTTTGGTCCCACATTGATTATGATGAAGACATAAGTTGTGGTAATGCCATTGAAGCAATTAACATATGAACCATCAATTTCCAAAATCAGCCAACAATATTGAGCTTAAGGTTCAAAACTTCAATTATTCTGGTGGCTGGCTCAATTCAGATGGTAGGTTTGGAAAAGAAATAAGATGTTTTATTTGAATCTGCTGAGATTCTATTTGAATAAGATTGTAGGACTGATGACATAGGGTTATATGAAATCAGGGGCACATCCAAGGGGTCTGTTTGGCTGTCACGACAAGCCCCTTTGTACTGCAGGTAGTCAGCATTAGAGTCGATAAAATACCAAACGCTGTCACTGCAGGTCTATAATGCGGGTGGTTTGGATCAGGCAACAGCATTTCCTTTCTGACTTGTCTAGTCTTAGTAGTGCCTGCGCAATGGCATCATACAATTCACGCAGTGTTGCCATTTTTGCTGATTTGCTACTAGATCTAGCAGGTTTTCTCACAGTTAGCTGCAAAATTTTCAATCTAGCAATTAGCTGCTTTTCTAGCTGGATTTTAAAAACCATTTGGCAGTTTTAGCAGGTAATAGATTCCTGACCAAACATCTGTTCCAACAACTATTGGAGGAAAAAACTTTTACACCTTTCTCATCACAAAATTCTTTATCTTCTTTTTGACACTTTATATTGGTTAACACCAGGACCAGGCACAACCAGCTGTCTTTGGTCATTTGGATTTTTTATTATGACGCAACAAAGCTACTTCAAGCGTAATTGCATCATAATAACAAGTAACTAGATGGCTTAGTAAAGCCTAAATAATTTGCTTCTGTGCTTCGTGAGCGTGATAGGTATTATGTTTTCAATGGTAGAATTTTTATCTCACAACACATATGATAATTGCAGGTGGTCCAGGAAGAAGTTACGTCTGGTAAAAAACTCCTTGGTAAACTGAAGCAATATTGTCAAAAGTTTCAATATAGATATGGTTGCAAGATTCAGAATTTGGAAGTTGGCTCAGTGCCTATCCTGCTGATTCAAGAAAAGAGTATTGCGTAGTTTGCAATAATGCAATACAATCATAGCAAAACATTGTGAATTTAAAAGGCATGCTGGAAGCAAAACGCACTCAGACTAAAGAACTTCTGCATGCTCCCAAATGCAAATAACACACAGTTTTGAGTTACAATGACCAGGTTTAGAAAGTTATAACACTAAAGCTATGTTCAGTCTATTTATCACTGAGCATTGTTCTGTAAACTCATGCGAACATTTGGAAGCAATTGTCAAAAACTCTCAGTCATGCAAAGGAGGTAAGCTGCAGTCATGTTGCTCAAAATATCGACAGAAAGAAGTGGTGGCGAAGACCAATATTTTGTACCCTTGTCCATTGATAATCAGTGCAAAACTGAAAATTGATGCATATGTACCTGTACAAGTTTATTTTAAACGCCTAAAAATATATGGATTCTTCAGAATAATTTCAAGCTACTTTTTAGCAGGTTTTAGCTGAAAATTTGCCACAAGATTTTTAGCAGAACCTAGCAGTTTTTTATGACATTATTTAGCAGAATTAGGTGACACCACCTGGCAACACTGAATCCACGTTTTTAAACACTGAATTCATATTGCGTCAAATGCACGTGCTTTCGAATTTCTTCCTCAGGCAGTATCATCTCCAATGCAAGCAAAGCTGTCAAAGCTCATACACTGCCACGTACACAGAGCTGTTTTGTAATATTTCGCTCGTGGCAAGAGGACACAGTCTCCAATCGCGATTATTTTGTTTTGCAGGTTTGGCTTAAATTTTATCTGCTGTTTACACGTACTAGGTTATCACAAAATTAAGTAAGTTTAGGCCTTCCTCAGTGTCATGCCAAGTAATGCGGGATCATTTCAACTGAAGCTAGATTTTTACAAGGAATTTCTCATGATGAAAAGCGCGACAACTAGCCTCAGAAATTGTGGTTGCATTAATTATCTGAACAAAATATCAGTCAAACGTTGTATTTCAAAAATAGCCTCTTTACAATTGACCAGTTAACAATGTTGTTTGTTGCGCAAAAAGTCCTATATTGATTTCAAGTAAGTCACTTTTACATTTACGATGTAAAATCATCAGAGCAATTGCAAAATAATCGTTTTTCTCTGTAGTGATTTCCCAAGTATATTTATAACACCGCCATCTTGATAGACAGCGCTCCTCAGACGCAGTTGTGTAGCGTGTGTTTTGACAATGCGATCAATACCACTATCTATTTTGAGTAGTTAGATGCGCTAGGCTACTAGCCAAGTTTGACTGAATTCTAGGTTGAGCTCAATCAATAAGGTTTGTTTTGGCTGATGCCGATGTTTTTATTATTCATTGCTGATAACCGATGCCGATGCCAATATTTTGCAACACTCATACCACAGTAGAAAAGCATTGCTTCACTGTGATGAAGAAGTGCATATCAAGGCATTCTGCACAAACCTTTACTTGGTCACTAAGATCGTCAATCACCACAGCACATAGGCTGCCCTGATTTGTTCACCGGCAGCCAGCCACCCACTTACCACGCAAAAACCTGCAAGTGAATGTTACATCATGAAGCGGATTATTTGAGACGATTGCAGAGTGGTCTGAATATTGCGCACTACTTGATGCAGTCAAAGGGCTGCACGTCATGAAGAACAGTACAGAGAATTTGCATTGATTAATCAGAGACAAAGTAGCAACTTGGGTTTCCGAACACATCATGCAGCAAACTAGCATAGCAGCTTGTATGAGTAAATATCACCAACATACTGCATATTGGCGGAATTTTGCCGATATGATACTTTGGTAACATCACAAAATCCATCAGTCGAATTCTAGTCTTAAGAGAAAGTGCTGTTTTATGCTGAAAAATTATTTGAAAAGCTGCTCTTCTGCAACAGACCCTCTTTTTCCAGGCTAGATGTACCGTTGTGTGAAACTTATTTCCTATTAAAAATTTGCTGATTGATTCAAACATTTCACCTGTGTGGAGACTAGTTAAATCTGTTGAAATAAAGTTTCAACAGCATGAAAAACATTTTCAGAGACCACAACCTTCCCACACAATTAAAAACAAAACTTTCGAAATGTTTTGTGTGGTCGGTTCTGTTGTACAGCTGTGAGACTGTGGTTCTACCATAGAATTCTTTATATTTCATGGACAGCACTTTAAACTATGACAGTCCTTCATAGAATGGGTCAAGGGGATAAACTGATTTCTTTAATATAACAAAAACAGCTCAAATTTTTGGGCCATGTTATATGCAACAGAGAGCTTGAAGATCTTGCTCCAAGTGGTAGAACCCCAGGAAAACATACAAGGGGTGCCCAGTGTTTTAAGAACTTCAAATGTATGTACAAAAGTCTTGGAAATTATGGGGGGCTGCCCAGAACACAACAAAAAGACCATAAAACATCAAGGGCTGCATCAGCCATGATACACAAAGATAAAGAAGCTGATATTCTACTCAGTACTTCAAGGCTTGGAGCAGTTTTTTTAACACTTTGAGAGCCGGCGTGCGATATATTTGTACTTTGAAATCGGCCTAAAACCAACAGTTGGCGATTGCCTTACCAACGCCCTAGCTCCTTCGCTGATTGCGCTAGAGAGCTGTTCAAGGGCTCAAACGGATCGGCAAGTCATCTAGTCTGCACTCGAAAAAAAATTTTTGGTTGGGGGTTGCAGATCTTTGAGTGACGTCATAAGTGAAGTAGTTTTGGGGCCAGTTGGCTCATGTTACCTGGCTTAGGGCCTAACTGCTAGACCAAAGTATTTCGCTGAAGTTTTCACTGAAAACTAGGCTTGAGTCCGAGTCCTTTGGGCCTTTGATTGACTTTCCAGCATTTCTGGTTCAAAAACTATGATGTAAGATAAACAAATTAATTATCTAATTAACTAATTTGTCAAATATTTTTATTACTTTAGATCAGGGCTCCTCTATTTTCCAAAAGGGTCCAGTTACAAATGTGCACACATGTGCATGTGTCTTTTTGCTTCAGTTGAGAATTCGGTAATGTCTGTCACTTAAAAGGGTTTTGAGGAAAGAGCAGCAACTGTTTTCGAAAAGAAAATCCCCCAACTGTTCGACAATGTTGGTAATCAACTTTTCAGTAAGTTGAATATATCTGGAAAGGGCAAGTAGTAGTGATCAAACCAAGAGTAGTAGGCTATGTTTTTCATCTTGTTTTACATTCAAGTCGTTGAGAATGTTGCACTATGTCAGCCAAAAATTCAACAGTTTCCCTTTCCTTATCATTTCCTAAAAAAGCTGAAAATGCCATAGCTTTTCTTCACATTTTGTTGACTTCCCCCAAAAAAAATAAAAATTATTTCCTAAAGGACCAAAATCTCTGCAAAATTCTTCCCTTACTCAAGCATCTTTCATAACTGTGCACAAACAAATTTGTATAATTGCATTGTTTTCGGAAAGAAAAGGTTTCATTGCTATATTCTAGCCCTGAATCCACTATTTTCACCAGGATAGACATTGTAGTGACGAGCTATTGTTGAACAATTATGACGAAATAATTACTTTGAACCAAAAAATTGCAGCTTGCCCTACTCAGGTGAGCACTGCAATTTAGCTGAACAACAGCTTGATCAAGAATCACACAGTTGGCGAGGAGTACCGTATTTACTCGATTGTTAGCCGCCCTTGATTGTAAGCCGTCCTTGATTGTAAGCCGCATGAGATAGATTTAATGTAAGCCGTCCTTGAATGTAAGCCGCATATACTGTACTGGTGTCTATATGGGTTTTAGGTATCTGGGTGGGCACGAAAATTAAAGTATGGTTACTGGTAAATGTTCTTGAATTCGCGTATAACAGTATTTGCGTTAAACGGCATTCGCCGGTTGCGAATGCCGTATTGTACAGCACTTGCGATAAATTCGTAGACAGCGTAAAAGCGTAGACAGTGAAAGACAGAGCATCAGACAAAATATCAGCATCGCAAAGAAAAATGTAAGCCGCCCTTGAATTTAAGCCGCAAACATGATGAAAAAAAAACTTTATAAGCCGCGGCTTACAATCGAGTAAATACGGTAAATGCTTTAGAAGTACGGCCAAAAGCGCAAAATGTTGGGATAAAAACTTCTGGGTATAGAATACACCTTTCCGAGGCTGATGGGGTCCGGCCGTCGCCATCCAAAGGTCCAGATTCGGACCGCGGTCCATTCATTTGAGTAGCTGTACTTTAGATCATAACTTTTGAACCCAAAACCCCAGACCAGCAGGTCATCCAAAGTATCAAAAGACGTGGATTGTAGCCTAGCTTCCAACAAAAATTTCAGCAAAATACTACCATTTTAACAGTTTGGGCCCAGGGCCAGGTGAAGTGGGCCAAGGTGGCCTAAAAGTCCTCCACTTATGACGTCACTCACAAAAAACCTGCAGCCCCCAACCAAAAAAATATTTTTTTCGAGTGCAATCGACTAGACTGGCCGATCCGTTTCAGCCCTTGAACAGCTCTCTAGTGCAATCGGCGGAGGAGCTAGGGCGTTGGTAAGGCAAACGAAAACTGCTGTTTTTTAGGCCGAAATCGAAATACCGTAGAATTTGCCTAATTCGTCACCTCAAGGGGATTAGAAAAAAGTGACGAATTAAGCGAAGTGACGAATTACGCAAACAGGTGAAAACTCTATCATAGTAACTCGTATACATACACAGTGCTCTTATTTGCAGTAAATACAAGTTTATGACGTCATGGTTGAACACAACAATTAATTCCTCTGCTCTATCTGGACTCCTCCAGTCAATCAAGCATCTTTTCAATCTTTAATAAACGTTTCTGCGTTCTCTCAATGAGGAGTTGGGCCACGCTTCGCACGTCGTGTATAAATTCGATAAACAAATTGCAAGGTGCAACAATTCTCAGATAAAGATCCTTAATTTGTTTGAATTCCCACACGTACTAGCTGCTTAAACATCTAAAGCGAAACTGCAAATGACGAATTAGATGAACAAAACGCTTCTCAGGGAAAGAAACAGGTGACGAATTAAACAAATTGACGAATTAGACGAACAGAAATGCACACAAAAGATAGGGATTCTGCCGGGACCGATGAAAAAGTGACGAATTAAGCAAATTGACGAATTAAACGATGACGAATTAAATGAGTTCTACTATATAAATATATCGTACGCGGGCTGTCAAAGTGTTAAATTAAAAAAAAAATTTTAAATTAAATACATTTGGTTCAAAATTAAATACATCGTTTTGGTTTTATGATCTAAAGCAGGGGTTCCCAAACTTTCCCGTACATGTACCCCTTCAGCATTTCGATAGATGAGCATATACCCTTAAACATGGACGCCGGAGGGATTTTTTCCAAGAAGGGGCCAATAGTGGATTTTCTAGGGGTGGGCCAAAAATATTTTTGCAGGGGCGGCCAAAAGTAGAAAAATTACATTTTCACCACTCGAAACTAAGAAAACAACCTTTTTTGCAATAATTGATGAAAAAATGTCAAATTTCAAAATCTTGGTGCGGCCTTGGCCTCCACTTCCGAAGCCCGTGCCCCTGAAACTTTTTATGATAAAAAGGCTGAGGAAGATAACAAAAATATATTTACCAATAAGCATGCAATGATTTTCGAAAATAATATTCAATTATTTTTATTTTAATCTTTGAACCAGACATTAAGTCCATAGAGCACAAGCACGCACTATCTGCACAACACAGATTGATAATAACAGACACAGAACATTTTGTATCGGCGCTGGTGGTAGGACCACAGGAATACCGATACTTGTTTGCTAACTTGTGACACTTTGTACAACAGTACATTACAGACACTTCCTCAACATAGTTGTTGGCTAAGTCGTAACACTTGGTACAACACTACATCCGGAGTTGGACGTGAAAATCGCATTTAATAAATAAAGTCCAATCTGACTAAGTCCTGGTGATGTACGAATGGTTTGTGGCCTACACACATCCTCAAACTAACACTGTAACGTCCGGGCACTCAGTCGCAAAGTAAAATACGGTTGTAGTGTTCAAATAATAAGGAGTAATACTGGCATAAACAATCTGACTGCAGCCAAGCGCGCAACCATACATTGTTGACTCTTTGCATTGTTCAAGAAACAGATACACATTTTTTCAATAAAGTCTCTAAGGTAGGAATGTTACATTGAACTTGATAACTACTAACACTCGCTCGCCATGGCAGGTTGTACAGAGCCCTGCAACCAAAGTTATAGGCTGCACACAATCAGGGGATAGATGCCTTTCTGAAATCACACCAATAATTATGTTGCATACATGGACCTACAGAAGGAACGAATAAGAGCATTTTTCACTGCGTTCAAACATCGGAAAAAAGAAGCTCGCAGCTTGTTCACTGCTTCATATTGATATCGCATTTGTCTTTGAATGTCTTTGTCATCTGAGAGCTCAATATCTAATACAATCCCCAAATATTTGTAGCAGGAACCAGATTTTACTTTTAGTACACCCAGTGTCAGCAACGGGATGGCTGTGCTTTTTGCACTCTTAGCCTTAAACATCACATACAGACAGTTTTGCTACAGTTGAAAATAATTTCATGCAATCCTGCATCAGCCTGACACACATCTAGTATACTTTGCAGCCCATGTAAACTTGGATAAAACACACAAATGTCAAGTGGTTCAATAAAATTTCACCAATATAATACCCAGCTTTAATGTTGCTTGGTGCAAGAGATAAATCATCTAAATATACAGCAAAAAAGTATGGACGCAATACTCCCCCTGGTCTAACCCCATTAGTAACACGAAATGGTTCAGATAAATACATATATATAAATAATTTGAAATGAATAATGTAGAGCAGGGGTGCCCAACCAGTAGATCGTGATCTACCGGTCGATCGTTAAATGCCTGGCAGTCGATCGCGGGTGATTTTATGCATGTATAAGGGTTTGCCGAACTACAATGAGTACACAAAGGATTTTCCAGTCCAAAGTGAATTAAGAAAAAAAAGTTAGAGGAATTGGAATCACAACTACCTACACAACAGTCTATTTTTACCAAGCCAAATACGAGAGGTAAGGCAGCTAAGATAGCATCATATCAAGTTTGCCACATTCTCGGTTTGTTTTGTTTCAAAGCTTTGCCAGATTAGTTAATCTCCAGAGACTGAAAAATGTAAAGATAGATCCTATGTCAGTGAAGGTTGGGCACCCCTGATGTAGAGCATGACGCAATACAAAGAAAAAGGTCTCTTTGTCAAGAAAATGCTGTCCTGCTCGTGGTGTAACAGTTAGGTGTTACACCTGGTATGCCAATGGTTTTCGGTTCGACTCTCACCTTGCCGGCTTTCAATTTGTTTTTCTTTGCTTTTTTTCAGGCTCCACTTAGCTTAGGTGTTACGTTTAGGGGTAAGTATTGTTAGGTTAGGGTTAGGGTTCTAGTTACAATTAGGGTTAGGTTAGGATTAGGGTTAAGTTAGCTTAGTGTTACCTCAGCATTAGGTTAGCTTAGCGTTAGGTTAGGGTTGGGATTAGGATGAAGGTTAGGTTGTAGGTTTATCTTTTTGTTACATTTACTTCCTTTCTACCAAGCCTTTTGCTGCTTCCATCTTGGCGGAAAAATAGACTGTGACACTGCCTTAAATTTAGGGTTAAGGTTTAGGAAGTTAAGTTTCGGATTTTAGGTTATGTGAAAAAGACCATAGGATACGCTAAATCCAAGCGTATCTTCCTTGTCACATGACCAATTCAACCAATCAGATTAACCTAATGGCAAAATAGCTCCAACAGTAATTTTGCCTCTGATGGCAAAATAAACATTACTTTGGATACAGTAAGGCAGTGTCTATTTTGCCGCCAAAATGCAGACAGCAACGGCTTGGCTGGAGCTATTGTGCCACTAGTCCGAAGCTTGGCAGAAACAAAGTAAAAACAAAAGATAAACCCTGAAGCTAAGCCCTAACCCTAAACCCTAACCCAAACACTAATCCCGAACACTAACCCCTAACCCTAACTTCTAATGCTAACCCTTAATGCAAACCCCAGCATTAACCCCTAAACCTAATGCTAACCTCTAACCCTAATGCTAACCCTTAACGCTAACCCCAAACATTAACCCGGATGTAAATCCCCAACCCTAATGCTAACCCCTAACCCTAACCCCTAACTGTAACGCTAACCCCTAACACTAACCCTAACGCAAACTCCTAACCCTAATGCTAATCCCTTTTGCTAACCCCTAACCCAAACACTAACCCCTAATGGTAAACCAAAGCCTTAGTAACTGTTACCATAATAATAATGCTAACCCCAACCCTAACCCCCAACTGAACCCTAAAGGTAACACCTAATGGAAAAGTTTTCAAAAAAGCAAAAAAAAGAGAAGTCACTCAATTGTAAATAAGGTGAGATTCGAACCGAAAACCAATGACATACCAGACATGAAGAAGCATAACCACTACACTTTTGAACAGCACACTGATTGCATGACAAACTCAGAAACTGACCTTTTCATTCGGATTGCATCAGACTGGCGGCACAATAGCTCCAGCCGATCTGTTGCCGCCGGAAAATCGGCGGTAAAAAAGGCACTTACACTACCATATACTATAGTAATTACTATAGTCAGACTAGCCTTAAGCTACTCAGACTAGCCTTAAGTCTACTGCCCTGAGTGACTGTTGTTTTATGCAAGAGTAAGCAATTTTCTTAACAAAAATGAACTTCTTACAAACTTGCAATATGGGTTTAGAAATAATGCATCAACTGAATTAGCTGTATCTGCCATTTATGAAAGTTTTTTGGAAAACATGGATAAGGGTAAAAGCACATGTGCTGTTTTTCTCGATCTAAGCAAAGCGTTTGATACCGTTGACCACAAAATATTGCTACATAAATTGATGTATTATCATGGTATTAGAGGTAAACAAAACTCTTTTTTTGAATCTTACTTAACTAATCGTAAGCAGTGTACTAAAGTAAACAATTATTCATCAAATTTTCAGACAATTGAGTGTGGTGTTCCTCAAGGTTCAGTAATGGGTCCTTTATTATTTTTAATCTATGTGAATGATCTTCCTTGTGCTTCTGGTTTTCAAACTACACTTTTTGCAGATGACACTAGTTTGCATTTATCTCACAAAGATATTAAAACGTTACAACTTAATGTTCAAAATGAGCTTGATAAAGTAGATACTTGGATGAGGTCTAACAGATTATCAATAAACTATAATAAAACAGCTTATATGATATTAACTGCAACACGTTCTCAAAACTGTAACTTTAAAATTTCTATGAATGGTGTGAGAATACAGCAAACTGACAGCATTAAGTATCTTGGTGTAATAATTGATAATAAACTTTCGTGGAAACCGCAAATCAGTAGTCTCTGTGGGAAACTTTCTCAAGCTTGTGGCGTAGTGTGTAAAATTAGACATTTTGCTGATATGAAAATTTTGCGTTTGATCTATTTCAGTCTCTTCCATTCACATTTGCAATACTGCATAATTGATTGGGGACGAGCGTATAAAACTGTTATCCGGCCAGTGCAAGTGCTACAAAACCGAATTTTGAAATACATGACTTTTAGCAAGAGAACATCAAGTGCAAACAATATTTTTAAATTACTTAAAATTCTCAAAGTTTCTGATTTGTACCAACTTAATTTGGAAAAGTTTATGCATAAGTATAATGCCTATATCCTACCCTCTTCTTTTAATAACTTTTTTCAAAACTACACTGCGTACATGATCATGTCACAAGACAACAAGTTTCAGGAAATTATAATCATAAACGTGTTAGAACTGATTATGGTAAAAAAATACTGCAATATGTTGGCCCTTTGCATGGGGTTGCATTTCTAATAATACTAAAATGTTACCATTACATATGTTTTCCTATCCAGTAAAGTCGCAACTGCTTGCTGGGTATTAACTTTTTGTGATACAAAAGCTATGTGATTTGTAAGATGTTTGTGAGCGTTGACCTTAAACTGAGCACACTTTTGGCTTCTGTTTTTTGTTTTTATTTCGTTTTGAACTCATGTTTTGTGCTTCACCTGTGCTGTTGAATTTGACAGTCATCAAATGTAGGCTGGGCTTGATTAAGTAACTGCTTTGGCCGTCTTTCGCCCAACCTGTGCTGTTTGTTTTAGGCTTTGTTGATTGAAATGTGTTCTATTGCTGTGTACAGTACTTACATTGCAACCATGACTTGACTTGACTTTCACCAAAAGCTGATAGGTGGAAGCAGTGAGTAGAACTAACTGCTTCCCAACACTCCCTCTGCCTTCACTTCTAATAAGAACGAATTTGTTGGAATCTGACACCATCCATCTTCATCATGACATATAGCAAGGGAGATTAAACCTGAAGAGGCTTTATAAGATCGAACAAGCGACCATTAAACTTATCGAGATTATCTCCGGTTTTTCTGGTCGAAACTTTAAATTAGACTGTCATAACACATTCTGCACAGACATATATATAATAAACTGACACAATAGCCTTCCTTCGTTTCAACTTTACATAACCTGTCTTAAGCAGCTTTCACGAAAACGTTTTTAATGTTGAACTAAAAACCTAGTCTCTCTATCTGTACGCTAGATATGGCACGGTCCAAGATTTTTCAGGCCCGGACCACGCATAGCCCGTAACATTCAGCCTATTAACCGCCCGTGGACCGACAACATTTATTCTTTTCGAAGCATGCCTGCCCATGGCCCGCTAAACAATTGGCAGTCTTGTCTATTTTGTCTCCTGAGGCAAAATATCTCCAAGGGCTATTTTGCCTTCTGAGGCAAAATATCTTCTGAGACTATTTTTCCTTTTGTGGAATATGATTGGTTGAAATGGGCATATCATGTGAAAAGCACAATAAACAAAGTTGCATGCTTGGATTAGTGCGTAAGCCTAAAACCCTAAACCTAAAACGCCAAACCTAGAACCCGAAACCTAAACTTAAAACCCTAAACCTAAGACCCTAACCATAAAACCTTGACTTAAAATAAATCCCTAAACCCTAAACTTGAAAATAAAACCCTCAAACAGTCCCGTCACCATGGGATAACTTTTTTGGGCTTAGCCCCCCCCGAAGAAAGCTCCAAGCCCCTATAAACTGAAATATGAAACTATGCTGTATGAATCAGTGGATTTGTTGTCATTTCTAGAATGTCAAGACCCCGCACAAAAGTAAAGCTCCCGTATTGAATACTTTCTAAAACCCCCAGAGGCCGTTCTGCTCTCAACCTAAAACTGTCATCTTACAAGCCTAAGCCTGAACCCTCACCAAAAAAACTTCAACCTTTAGCCTAAACCTAAATCCCTGAACCTAAAACTCTAAACGTAAAACCCCGCAACCTTAATTACAAAGCGATTGTGATTTGGTGCATTAATATCAAAAACACAGGCTTGTTAATAGGAATGTCATTCCTATGGGAATCCCATGGGAAACATCAATGGGATGTGACAGCACACATTTGTATTTCCCATGAGACAGTAGCCATGTCATAGCAACTTCAGAAATAGAATGAGTGTCAGAATGACACTGAATTGTCATACTTAGACTATACTTCTGTATTTTAAAGTCAATAAATTTTGTCTTTTTGCATGTCTCTTTGAACATGTAGTCCTATTTAGTAGATACTAAACCTAAACTTTCATGAATTTAATAATTTTAATTGAATTGTATTCCATATTAATATTATAATGGGAATCCCGTGGGATGGGACAGGCATAAATTGCTACAGTATGTGATGGGACAGACAAGTATGTCCCATGGACAATCCTGCAAAACACCTACAGCACGCCATCAAACTGTTGCACAACACGTTTCCTCCAAGAATCCACTCAGCACCAAAACCGCTGACCGCCACGCTCATGCAAGAAATTATCACCATGCACGAAAAGTTTCTTAAAGCGTACCTGCCAGTCGCGCCTGACGGAGTGCTCACATATGGGAAAAGCAAATTTGCCTTAAAATACAGCAACGGCAAAGGAATGTCAAGCGGTTTCAGTACTTTTATTGCCACCGAGTGGTTCTTTCAACTCATAAAAAAATTTTTAAGTTTTTTTCGACATCAGCGGGCGGCTCGTAGCGGCTTGGTCAAGTCCAACCGCTAAAAATATTGTTAGCGGTCCGCTCGTTCAACCTCAGCGGCCCGCCCAAAATCCGGACCATTAGCGGCCCGTGTCATCTCTACTGTACGCAACTACAAAGCGATTGAACAACACTCCACAGCACATTCATTATCACGTAAATTTCCTCGAGAATTTCAACGCACAAGGGCGAAGCCAGCGAAGTTAAGTGGGAAGGTTTTATTAACAATTAACAATTGGACTTGTTCTGACGCAACCACAACTTTACAAAAACTGCTGTAGTGTCCGAACGTCCGCAATTCTTTTTCGAAATTAACGAATCATGATATTGCTGTACATCCTTAATCTACCGGCTGTGCATTGAGGGAAAAAACCAGACGAGTAAAAGTCAAGGGTGGAGAGACGGCTCTTGCCTACTAATACAATATGTATTGTGGGGTCCCTACGAATGGTTGGGCCCCCCCGACCAGGGGGTACGGGGCTGCCTTGCCACGGCACTGGCTGGGACAAAGTAATCTTCGACGGTTTGTGGCAGGTTGCCATTATGAAAAATGTGCGCGAATTTACAAATTTCAAGGTGATAAATGTCATTTAGTCTCAGTAGCTGTGAAGGCGGCTATAAACTAAACAAAAGTAAATTGACTTTACTGCAGATGAATTCAGATAGTGTCTTTCATGTAAAAGTTCTTGGTCTTCGTGCTAATTTATTCTCTAGGTCGATTATGTGCAGTGGTGTAGTGCTGCCGGAAATCCACTCCGCCACTTCTATCAGTTAATGTTGGGTCGTTGCCAGCGCCGGATTTAAATGGTGGGGGCCTGGGGCCCAGGCGTGGTTGGAGGCCCCATGTGCGGATACAAAATCTTCATGTAGGGGATGATCGATGAAGTCGCTAGTATTTTCACACATCATTAATATTTATGACGTAATCTTCTGACGTCACATTTCTTAACTCAACTGTAACAAAACTTTATGATGCAACATGGTATTTGACAATGAATAGCGATTTGTGAAACTGTTGCAAAACCCGTCGCTGGAAGCATCGCATCTTTTTTTTCATACACTGCAGACCCGATATAACGCGGATGTCGAGATCCACAACATCAGACCGCGTTATAAGTGAGTCGCGCTATACCGAGGCATTTTATTACGTAACAAATGGTATACAGTCATGACCAAGAACGTATATTTCCTTGACAATGTGATGTTTATACTAAAAACGAGTCCAGGGTTGACTGTTTCAGTGCTTGACTATTATTTTTCCTTGCAACTCTCTCGAATTTCTTTCAAGTGTAGGACGTAAATCTTGTCCACGTTGCGACATTCTTATTTTTTTACTTAAAAAGGTAAAATTTTTTACCTAAAAGCACTGTATCGCAGCAAATCAGTGATGAAATCGGGGTCCATACTCAAACCGCGTTATATCCGATTCCGCGTTATATCGGATCGCGTTATACCGGGTTTACAGCGTATTTGCTTGAGAAAGTTTTGAAAATTTTTCGGAAAAACTTTCTGGGCGTTCCAACCTTTTTATCGTCTATAAACGCTAGTCCTCGTTCTTGAAGTTTATTGTTATGGGGCGAGGGACCGCAAAGTCATCGAATCAAGCCCCTAATAACGCAACACAAACAAAACAAAAGGCACATAAACAAGAGTAAACAAACGTAAACAAAACGCAACATTGCTCGTTCAGCAATAAATTTTACGACAGAAACCAAACCTTGCAGGCAGAGGCGATTTCCGACATTGTTCGTATTGATTGACCTGATTGGCTAGCTCTGTATCAATTCTTCACAGATTTTAATGACATCTGCGACTGAATGTGATCGTGGCATCTATATGTTCCACTGAATGCTCGTGGCTTCTCAGGCACTGAAGAACGTGCTTCCAGTCGAAGATTCCTTTTCTAATAAGGAAATGCGCACATTTTGTCGTATCCGCGCGCATCAGTCTTCAAGTGAAGCATTTAACATACTTTTGTGAAGAAGAAAACAAAGCCAGCTTCTGTCAACTACTTCGCCATTGTGGTTCTGGCGACAACTAAGACTGGTAGTACATTTCCGTGCCAAGTTTCTGTCTTTTCTGTGTTGTGGAACACCATGTTTTAAAAACGACTTTTCATCACAATGTCAGAAAGAACCTGTTTCATATTTCAACCAATATTCCCGCACTTTTTCGGTATATTAGCTGGCCAGAGGGCCCAGAGACCGATATCGTTGCCACCAGTGATATCGTCAGCCATCAGCCAGCTGATCTATGGTGTTTTTCGATTTTGCATCGTGGCGTTCTTCTGCTACTGCACTGCTGGTTAAACTAGGTCTATTTTCATCGTTACGTAGATCTTAGTCTGTTACAACATGTTCTTCGCTTTTCTGTCCTCTTACAGGTTCCGCAGAAATGTCTCCGCTGGACTGCACTGCCGCTGCAAAATAGTCACTTGAATGTTCCTTGACTTGGCTACAACTTCTTCCTCTCTCGTTTTTGCCTCTTTTGTCTTTTACATCCTTTAAAACCACTTTGATAAGCTCCACACTTGTTAAGATGACGATCACCCTTCTGTCCATGTTTATTTATTAATGAGCTCAATAAAACTGCCACATTTTCATCGCAAAAAGGGAGGACAGCTTACGGCAGTCACTTACTTGAGTGTACTATCTACACTTAACCAGTCAAATAAAAATTAGGCCTATTGGTAAGTATAAGCATTGAAGTAAGACGCGCAGTGTGGTCGATGTTTCAGTCAAAACACACAAAACAAAATCTTTATTTACTTGTCCTATTTAGCTCATGAATATTTTGCAGTTTCCTTAAATTTCTTTAAAATGTAAAATCGCCTTCAACGATATTATGGAACTAATGGCAAGAAAGATGTTTGAAATTGCACACCAGCTTTAACAAAGTAGAAACTGGTTCAGTTAGAAAGATTTCTATTTATTTTAGATTTGTGGCTGCATCAAGGAAAAAATTGTTCCACATTAGCGTAATGAGCCATAACGCTGAAGTATATCTTTATCAGTTCGCTGAATCATTCAATGGTAATTGTAGGTTTCAAAATATTTTGCTCATCTTTCATGTTCTCATCATTTTACAATAAATTGCAGTTGGTTGATGCTCTTTTTGCACGAACCCAAACAAATTTTGGTATTGGTGCAGTTGAGTATACAGCTTGCTCTATGTCAATACAATATAGCCAGTGGCGTAAGTGATGGGGGGCAGAGGGGCGAATTGCCCACCTGGCAAGCTGAATGTAAAAGCGGTCTCTCACTTAACTAATATTTCGGTTTAAGCATTCTTTTGGTTTTCAGTAGGTTGTTGTGTTTGTGTTTTCCGGATTATTTTCCGGTGATTCAAGGTTTTAGTTTAGCCATTCACATCATCATTTCTCAAGTTTTTTCTGAGCGTTGGCTAGTGGACACCGTACAGTTGCCAGTGGCCCCTTTTATCTAAGTTTATCACCCTGGTTCAAACCTTTAGTTAAACCACTGATAATAGCTATGTAAAATACTAAATGTAAAAAGTAGGATATTTTGATATTTTTAATGTCCTCGGAGGTATTTCATTTCTCATCAAAAAAGTGGACATGTGCTCCAAAAAGAGGACGTATGTTAGCCCTACTTAATAATGCTACTCACATGCGACCTGTGCAAATCTGAGAAGGCAGACGCAAAATCTGTACGTAATGAGTACAGACGTAAGTTAATACGTTCTACGTGGCTTGGCCGTGAATTCACCATATCCAGATACCTGACCGACTTTCAGGAAAACAAAAAGTGTAATAGTTGTTTGTTCACAATATCAAATAATTTATAAGTGAAATACTGCCGTCTGGATGACCGATAATTTAATAGAGTCTACAAACAAACTTTCCTCGCTAATAAAAATGACTAGGTGGCATGCACATGTCGTACATATGGTTAAAAATATGAACATGGTGGGGGTAGCTGTTTGGTGGGGGGCCCTGGGCTCGGGCCCCTTGGGCCCCCCTAAATCCGGCGCTGGTTGTTGCCTACAAATAAAAGCAAAAATGCCCAGCAGAATTCCCGCACCTATAAAATTGCATATCCCTGATTATGTGGTGGGACCAAGATAAACTATTATCTAGAACAGCGATTCTCAACGTGGTCCAGGTGGACCAGCGGTAGTCCACAGAGTTCTATTAACCCGTGATGAAACGTTCCTGAAAATTGTAACCTTCACTATACAATAAATTATGTAAGACTACACTTTGTGTTCATGAGGTGTCAGCATAATAACGTGGTCCATCTGATATTTTTTAAAAAGGTGACCCATGGGCCAAAGAAGGTTGAGAACCGCTGATCTAGAAATTCTCCCAAATACTTTACACAGTTGGTATGAGCAACTTGATTGTTGTCAATTTCAACTGAAAATGAGGTTATTCATTTTGACTTACATTTAATTAACATGAGGGTAGTTCTCTCATGCAGTACTTCAGGCTCAGAGACAATTTGTTGAATCTGATCCAGTTATCAATGCTTTGGAGTTCAACCATTGCTAGTGTTTTCAAATGTTATGGGTTGGTGTTTGAGGTAGTTAGGAGATTATCATCTGCAAACATGTTTGTTGTAAGACTTGTGAACGTTTTAGCAAATCATTAATATATAAAGTAAATGGTAGAGGTCTGAGCGCTGAAACCTGAAGCACTCCACGGTTTATATTTTAAACATTTGAATTACACCCTTCAACAACAGTAAACAGCTAAAGATCTTGTAAACCATTTTTCAAATTTTTATAGTCAGCAATTTTAGGGGTATACCTCTATTTCCATGAAATTGTTCAAGTTTGCACAAAAGTATGCTGTGGTCAATTGTATCAAACGCTATATAAATACGACAAAATATAACACAACAAGAAATCCATTTTTCTTCAAAAATTTTCTGTAAACTTTCATGAATACCACAGATAGCCCTTTGATGTAGACCAGTCTTTCTCGAACTTTTTTATTCCATCGCCCCTTTTCACTATTGACACGTCTTTTTCGCCCCCAAGCCTGATAAAGCAAACAGAAGATGGTTAATTTAAAGAAAAAGAAATTATTAAATAGTGAACCAAGTCATTGAATAGCTGAAAAGAGCAATGTATTACGACCCTAATTTTAGGTTCAGAATTCTTGTGACAATAATCCACACTGTAGCCGGGCACATGGACGATCCAGAGTAAAAATATAACGGAAAAATTGCTTTAGCAACATCCTCCAACGATCAAAATTTGCAAGAAACTAACAAGTCATAATAATAGGCTACTGAAGTTAACTCAATGATCGATTATTGGTTGAGAATTTTTTCACGCTTTGTGTTGTTTTGTCTCCCTATCGCCCCCTTTGGTTTTTTCGCCCTTTTGCCCCTCAAAATCGCCCCCAAGGGGCAATTCCGCCCACTTTGAGAAACACTGATGTAGACAGTCATATCATAGATTGGCAATGATATCATGGATAGCCAAAGAATATTAATATGTAGACAGACCACTTTGAGACAAACACATAAATAAGATAAATTTATAAATAAACAAATGAAATCGTGGCTTAGTGAAATTTGAAAGTCTTGCGAAGTGGTACCAGAAACAACAATGCATAAAACAGTGATTTAAACCATGTGGTTCCAAAATTTCTTGGATGTTGCGGGGGCCAAATTTTCCAGGCTCCAAAAGTGCTGGCTTGTGCCGTCTCTAATCCAAGGTCTAAAAAAATTAGGTATTCCATCCGCTTGTCTTATTTTGGTTTCTGATGCGCATGCGGTATCCACGTCATTTGAACATCGGTCCTGCAGAAACCCCGAAGGAAGTTCTGAACTTAAGTCTCTCAATAAAGGTAAAAGTAATTGGATATTAGCTTAGGATAATAAATCATGGTGTTTTAAGGCAGGACTACCAGAGTTGTATATACGCCACGTATATATCTTCGTGTACTTTCATGAATTTGTGTGTTCTTTGTTATTGCGATGCATGCTTGACGTCTAGCGCGTTGCGTGTGGGAATGAAGACCTTACACAATGCACAATGTCAACTGTTAATTTAATATCACTTCTGGTACTATTTACTTCCAAGATGCAAGTTTGGACATTTTGGCAAATGCTGCTTTTATGTGAATCGCCATTATTTGGTACAGTTCTTGATAACTGACTTAAAACAGAATAACCGCAATAATATAAAGAAAAGTCGGCAGATATCGAGTTATTAACGTTAATTGATAACAATAATTAAACCGTATCAAGCACGTCTTGGTTCTGTTTACATTTTATTCAAGTAGCTCTAAGCTTGCTCACGCTGAACTCAGTGACTCGTTCGATATACGACTTTAGCAAGTCGTAAGATGTGCTTTTAGTTGAGAATTTTGTTGAGTGACATTTTATATTCTAAGCGCAGTGGAAAAATAAAAAATTCAGTAGTGTTATGTCTTATGAATGAACGTAAAATCATCCGTAATAAGTGAAAGTGAGTTTGACAACAGTTATTGATAAGTGAGTGCATGCTCTTGTTCTTACTAATAGTCTTAGCGATTTGTCCTTGACTGTGAACATAAAAATGAAATACCGAATTGCAATGAGTACAATTATTATTTTTACCATATCAATTTAGGACATATCAAACTGGGCTGTTATGGTAGGTAAGGTTAGGTTAAATTTTGGTTAGTTTTAAGGTTAGATTAGTGTTATTTTGGTCTGGAATCTGGTATGCAAAGCTGATTTTTCTGAAAATAATTTCTAAAGAAAATTTTGTCTACCCTAAAAATGTCATTTGGATATATATAGATATACAGTGGAACTCCACTAGCACGACCACCCACTGGACGGCACTCAATTGGTCGTGTTAGCGGGACGGGGTCGTCGCGTCACACATGCATACCTAAAGGTTTCAAGTATTATCGCGATCACTTTATTTCTTTAATTCCTTCCTTGATTGAAAGTTATTTAGCTTTGTCTTACTTGCTGTCATAGCCTATCATTACTGTACTACAAAATCACACAACGAAAAAGATGATCTCGGCAGTACAAATTCCGGATGAGTTTACAGTATGAGTTTGTTACATCACATTGGCACTTACTGCGCTTACACTCACGCCCACATCCCTGTACCCACGATGCTTCAGGACCAGTGTTGCCAGTTTGCCTTTTTGAGGCCAAATCTGTAGTTTTTGGCCTTTTTTTAAACTCCTTCGGCTTTTTTTTTGAAAAAAGGCCAAATATAATTTGGCTATTTTAGCCTTTTTTGATCAAATCATATGTCGGTTTGGCAGATTTAAAGATCATTTTGGCAGATTTCTAGAAACTGGCAGATATCTGCACACTGTTTCTGGACAGAGAATGATAAATTTTTATTGCAAACTCTGCACCCGAATTTTATAATTTTAGTTTTGCTGTTTCATGCTTTTAGTTTTGCTGTTATCAGATTATTGCTAAGCAAGAACAAAATTTTTGAAACGTTTAGCAGTTGAGTGAGCTTTATTCTGTATATGCATATATTGTCTTTTAAAAATGCTGTGCAACCTGTAATGTGTGTTTGAAAGTGTCGTTGTGTATTTTTCTTGTATTTGGCTTTTTTGGTGCTGTCTGGCTTTTTCTTACGGTTGATGTGGCCTTTTTTACTCATAACATCTTGACAACCCTGTTCAGGACAACATGAGGTGCAGCTGAACAAATTGCTGCTGACAGGTTCCCAGTTTTCCAACGTAAGGTACCAATATAACAGTGGTTCTCAACCTTTTTTATCCCATGCACCCCTTTAACCGTTATTCACAGATAAAATTCCCCTTTAGAAATTTAGTTTGTAAAGAACACTTTTACATCAGTACACTAAGAAGAGAAACTAAACTCTTCACATTTGATAAGCTCTTTGGCCTCTAATTTAATTAATACCAAATTATTAGTAATTAACTAACTTTTCTTCTGAACGAAGTCCAGAGCCGACATGGGCTATAATTTGTGTGCTACGCATAAATGGGTGGCAATTTAGAGGGCAGTTGGGAGCGCTACACCACAAAACAATTAATAAACTCCCCAAACTGGACGCAACAACATACTTAAACTACATTACATTACAAAATCCTCAATACAAAATCCCCCCTGGTGGGGAATTCCCCCAGTTGAGAACCCTTGCAATAGAATATGTTGGTCGTGTTACGCGGTGCTCGATTAGCAGTTTTGTAACAGCTGGACTGTGGGTGCGGTCTGGATACCGGGGTGGTCGCATTAGTGAAAAAAGGGTAATGCATTAGCACAGGGAAGACCGCGTCAACGTGGTCGTGAATCGTGATAGCGGGGTAGTAGTCAACGGGGTGCCACTGTTTATTCAAAACATTCCAACGGTGTGTAGCAGACACATTCTGGTCTGTACATATTAAATGTTGCTTTCATCAAAAGAAAACAAAGTCCAAACGTCCAACGACAAACATAAAATCTGCTGAACGACAACGCAAAGGCCGTGATCAGTCA
>Ga0210059_1001173_pt1 | contig 38411 bp, 18 predicted proteins | sample Ectturendosymbi2_FD_188042 | JGI IMG/M metagenome (GOLD analysis project Ga0210059, IMG submission 188042) | Ecteinascidia turbinata endosymbiont from Florida, USA - Sample 2 (SPAdes) (version 2) | ecosystem: Host-associated > Tunicates > Ascidians > Unclassified | place: Key West, Florida... | reverse complement strand
GAAATAGTTAATGCGACACAACACATCTAATTGTTACATATTTGTTACATTGTTGCATATTTGTTACGTAATGATAATGCAATAATTTCCCGATCTAATAGAAAACTGTAACATTTAGAAATGCTTCGTGACCCACCAATGGGTTGTGACCCACTGGTTGGGAAGCACTGGTCTAGAACAGGGGTGGGCAACCCCTGGCACACGAACACTTCTGTCCGGCACGTGAGCGATACCACGGAAATGAGATCCTCCCCCCTTCAAAGTGTCTATTTCTTCAATTTCGTTTGTTAACAATTCGTTATTTAATTTAACCCTTATGTGCTTCTGATGCAATATGGCTACAAACAGAGCCGTATCAGCCGCACTATGTACCCCCCAATTGGGGAGGTGAGCACGCTGCCACAAGGGCCCAAAATTCAGACCCCTCACCACAAATTTTGGTTGGCACGCGGAAAAATTTTGTCATTGATTTAGCCGATTTCAGCACGCAAACCGAAAAAGGTTGCCCGCCCCTGGTCTAGAAACTTGATTACTGACCAGTTGGTCGTGAGTTAAGTCACAAGTACGAAATTTCATAAAATGCAATGTTTTTCCTAGAAATAAATTGAGATTTACCACACATTTACCATCGAGAGCCATATTTTCATGTTTGGTTAATTTAGTACTTCACATAGAACATGAAAAGAACGTTCAATAATTTTCTTTTTACTTCATCAAATGAGTCAGTGAGATGTTTGAGTCATCATATTTTTCACCAGCTTTTTGCAATCAGGTGTGTATCCTGTCAAAGGATGCTGTCCGCACATTTTTTGATATTGCTATATTTTGCTCCAACAACTCTTCAGAAATAATTTTTGCATGTCCGAGTCTTCAGAAACACATCAGCTTTCAATGTCAGCATTTCCATTTCAACTGCACCACTTTCCAGTAAAAATACTTGACTGATTTGGTGAGAAACACTAGATACATTTAAATCTGACTTGACCTCATCAACTATTTATTTGATCTTTTGAAAATCTCTAAATCAAACCAGAAACCATGCTTACTTCAGCAACATATTTATTGGGGTTCCAAATACTATCTGGATGATTTTGCAAACAGTCTTTGATGTTTGGGAAAAACTCAAACCGTTTTTCTTCAAGATCGGAGATGCACCAATAGCACTGATCAATTCAATGACTGGTTTGCTCTTCGCTTGTAATTGCAAATAGGCACTTAATCTGCCAGTAAAATCGGCCAGAAAAGCCAAGTCACTCTTCCAAACTAAATTATTTAACTTGGCATAGTTGTCACATTTATTTTGAAGAAAAACTTTGATTTCTTGCAACAGATCTTGGAACTTTTGAAGAAATTTGCCATTACTGAGCCATCTTATGTCAGTGTGTAACAGAAGCTCTTGTCCCTTGAATTCCTGCCTGAAAAGATGGTGTTGAAGGGACTTAGCTATAACTGAATTTGCAATTTTGAATGCAATATCCATTATCTGTTTTGTGTTTAATCGTTTACTGGACAAAACTTATTGGTGGGTTATGCGATGGTACTTTAAAAATCTGGAAAATCATAATCTTTTTCACACAAGGCAATGAAACCGTTTACACTGGCAACCATTGATCTTGCTCCATCTGTTGTAATTGACTACAACTTCCACGGAGGCAAATTCATTTCAAAGCAGTAGTTTTAAATGTGCCTTTAAAAACATATATGCCTCTTGTTCTTTCTTTTCAAATTACAATGCCAGGTACTTCTGTAATGCCCTAATAATGAAAAACCATGTGAATAAACAAAATAACCTTTGCAGCATCCCTGATGTTTCTCAACTCATCAAGTTGTAGCAAAAAACATCCCCATTTAAAAAAATAATTGTGGATTTGGTGGGTAAAATCCTCACTCATCTTTTCTCTTCTCAACACGGTGTTTCGTGATAATTGCTGGTCTTTCATAGCACTTTTAATTTCACTTTTATTACGGAAATCCTGAAAAAAGCTATTGGAAACTTCTAGAAAGCACTCTTTTTGCAATTCATCTTCTGAAAATGCTTTTCCTATTTTTCACTAAGAAATAACTTGCTTTGAATGAGGCTATATTAGTTGCTCTTGACAAAGTACAAAACTTTTTTAGACCTCTTTGCTGTCAAAGCAAACTTGACTTAAGGTTGTTAACACCATTGGAGCCTGGTTTGATTTTACCTTTAGGACCTGCCTGAGCCACTTAAAAGGCTATCACTCTGCAGCTCAATAACTCCTGTTGATTGCAACAGAGAGCTGTTCAAACCCTCAGATGTGGCAAGTCTTCAAGCCGGCAATGAAAAATAAGTTTTGGTTTTGGGTGTTTTGTGAGTGACATCATAAGTGGGGTAGGTTTTTGTCCATTTTGGCCCAGGTTACCTGGCCCTGGGCCCAACTACTAGATGGAAGAATTTCGCTCAAGTTTTTATTGGCAACTAGGCTGTAATCTGAGTCTATTGAGCCTTTGATTGGCTTTCTAAAGTTTCTGGTTCAAAAGTAATGGCGAAAAAAACATAAAATTGGTAATTTTATCCTAATGACTCGCTGGGGTTTCGAGTTCAAAAGTTATGACTGACAAACAACAAAATAATTGATTGATCCCATAGTTAGATAATTAATGAGTTTGTTGTTTTTACACCATAGTTTTTGAACCAGAAACGTTAAAAAGTTGATCAAAGGTTCAAAAGGCTCGGATTCTAGTTTTTTTTCCAACAAAAACTTGATTGAAATATGACCATCTAGCAGTTTGGGCTCACGGCCAGATGAAGTGGGCCAAGAAGACCTAAAAATACTCCACTTATGACGTCACTCACAAAAAATCCAAAACCCAAAATCAAATAAAATTTTCTTCATTATAGACTCAAAGACTTGCCGAGTCTTTTAAGTGTTTGAACAGCTCTCTAGCATAATCGTGGAGGTGTTATGCAGTTGCAAAGACATGTGCAAACTGCTGAGTCAGGATGAAACCCCAGCTCTGAAGGCTTTAAGATGGAAATGCATCCAAAATTTTTCATAACATGATTATGTGTTTCCATCAGCTGTGCTAATAAAGTTTTAGATTTTTACAAATTTGCCTTTAAACATATTTCTAAAGAGAAAAGTAGCTTTGTAACATTTTTCACCATCTTTAAATTGTGGTCACCAGCACATTGGACATGAAATTTGTGCTGCAAGTTTTTTAATTTTGTTTTTTTACTGGTTGAACCAACAGGAAAGTTGCCCACTTTCTATAAGACTGCACCTGTTTCAATGGTGTGGCCTGCTGAAACTTGTGCTTTTATTAGCACCTAAGATAAGTGCATAAAGCAAAAGATGATTCTGTTTATAGAGACTACCACAGCATAAATTCATTTAATTTAAAGTAAAACTTTTAAAATGCAAACATTTAAAATTATAAGGCAAACTTGATCACTGCTATCGCTTAGTTAATCTATTAACACCTTTGCTGTTAATATTTCATTTGAGGATTAATTATTTGATTTGTTGTGTTTAGGCCATGCCTTTTGAACCAGAAATGCTAGCTAGCCTACTTTCCAAGAAAAACTTAGGTCAAAAATTCCCACTCGTTGTTGGCACCCATCCTAGGTAACCTGGGCCAAAATGGCCTAAAACCTACCCCACTTATGATGCTACCCACAAAAAAACCCAAAATCCAAAACTTTCTGTTTTTTAAATATAAACTTTAACTTGCTACATCTTTTGACGTTTTGAACAGCTCTCTAGTGCAATTGCCTGGTAAGTTATGGAGTTGCAAAGTGGTGTGAAAATAGTGGCTAATGTGGATTTTCAAAATACGAATATATCATACACCGGTAATGAATGTGTTAATATTTTTAAGCAAATGCATTAAACTTTCACTAGCTGTAAATTTGCAATGGCTTATTCATTTTTTCTTTTGCATGCATTGGATGATCTCCAGTTTATTTTCTTCAGATCAAAAATCTAGATCATAAAATGACATCAAAAGTTTTCATAAAGTCAATGCACTTATCAGAATCATTGAATCTTGCTTCTTGGCAATACATGCTCTGGGTGCTTATGGACAATGGAAACTTGGACATTTATGGTGTTACTCATCAGCGCCAGTTTGCATTACTTCATTCAGTCTGTGTCAAAAAAATTTTGGTACATCCATCATCGCTTATAGTGGACTCACTATGCAGGTGTGTACAATGCTTTCTGTGGTTAATGTCTTTGTTTAAAATAGTTCAAATGAAATTGTGCTGTATTTCTGTTTGAGCATGTTGAATAAAAAAAAAAAATAATCTGTGAGCATGACATTTTTTATGATTAATTAGGCATTTTATCAACAAGCTTATCATTATAAGCATTTTAATGTATAAAAGCTTTTACTTTGGTTGTTGCAATGACTTTTCTAACAATTGCATTTTCCAAGAAAGAAAAGTAGATCACTGAGTTTCTACTTGTTGTTTTGTTGGTTAAAACTTCCACTACCAATGTGCGTTTTGAAACATAGCTTTTTTTACTCAACAAAAGTGCCATGCTAGATCTTTCCTTTAAGTACATTTTAGAATATGTGAGTGGCTTGTTGTTGCACATGTTGGTATGCAAATGAGAAAGTTTTTTTTCTCCAAGCAGATAAATTCGATCTTCTGGCGAATATTTTGTTATTTTTGTCAATGTTTCACCCACCTGTTCAAGAAAGCTTCTTCAGGTCAATGTTTTTAACCACATATAACATGCATAATAACAAGAAACAGTGACTATTATGATGTACAAAGACTTTTTTTATCATCTATTTTGGGTAACCAGAAAGAAACAACACAACAGATCACCTGAGTTTAAACCTAAAGTCATATTACCTTACACAGTCGAGTTGGGAGAGACTTTAAAACGAATTCTGGAGAGACATCGCATATGAACTATTTTTAAACCTTTAATTAAACTAAGTACAGTCCTACCTTCAGGAAAAGATACCATCCCTGCTAGCAAACGTTAAGACGTTGTCTATGAAATTCCATGTGGGGACTGCGAACACATATACATTGGAGAAACAAAACGAAGCCTGAGTACTCGACTGAAAGAACATCACAGGGACATCTTACCTAGAAATATTCTTAAAAACCCAGAAAAAACAGTGTTAATGAAACATGCAGCGTAAAGAGGCCATGGCTTCAAGTGGGATTATGCCCATGTTCTACATCACGTAAATAGTTATCAAAAATGCATCTTTTTAGAATCTTTGTATATTAATCTAAAAGCTAGCACTGTGAATGATAAAAGCACAAACTTTCCAGCTATTTATTACATTGTTTTAAAACATGAGTGAAACTTATCCGTTTCTGAACTTCCTTGAGTTTTGTCTTCTTATTGACCACTTTTGTACCTGTAGATTTGCTAACCCTCACCATGCAAGTTTAACATTATTTGATCGCTACTTCACGCAATTTACTTGGTCACATTTTTGTGCATTTCTATGTAGGTTTTACTCTATTCATTATGTTGTTATACATTGTCATCACCTAGCGTTTTTCATTTTTACACTTCTATGTTTTTTCTGTGGCATGTTGTTTTTACATTTTTTATAACGTGGTAGTCAGTTTTGCATTTTTTGTCTTTGTATGTCATACTGCTCATTGTTTCTTGTTATTGGTAAGTTGCGTGTTATATGTGGTTAAAAATATTACCCTGAAGAAGCCTACTTGAATAGGTGGTCCTTCACCAATACTATTGGCACAGCACCCCTCTTTGTTTTTGCGCCATTGCATTTTCATTTGCTCTGATGTTCACTAACAATTGGTTTTGCTTAGTGCAATGGCTTCTTGTAGTGCTTCTGCTTGTTGGCTGAGTCATATGAAACAATAGGTGGACAAAACGTTTGCAAAAATCATAAAATAAGTGCCGAAAGATCAAATTTATCTGCTTCATTTGAAACCTGGTGGCAAATGCTACAAAACAACATGAGTAGCAAAAAGAACAGTGTTTTTTTCTCCGTTTATCTCAACTTAAGATGAAGTTTTTATGGAGTGCCCCTTTTGCTCTTGGCAAAAGGATGTGCAGTTTGTTTTGCTATGAACAGTTTTTCATGTTGTGAGCAGTAATTTTTTTGCAAAATGTTACTCAGCATTATAGACATGTAATCAGCAAGGATAAATATGCTTTTTGAAATACTAATCAGTGGTTCCCAACCTTGATCTCATGGCCCATTCGAAAATATAACATGAGTGCTTGGTCCCGGCCACTAAATACAGTTCTGAAGATGCTCAAATAACAACCTACAAGATAAAAAACTATTATTTCACATGTTAGATTCACTATATTTACTTTCTTATGCAAAACAAACTGCACATAAGCTAATCAATAGCATGACTGAGCTTGCATTTGAGCAGATAATCTTGAAATGCTGGGTGACATGTTTGTGAGAGGTAATCTCATGTCCTCCTCAATATCCAATCTACTCCTTGACTTTGTTTAAGCCTAGGTAGATGGAAACAAATAGAAGCATACAATGGATTCGGAAGGTGACCACAGATGTAAGATAAATAATAAATTAATACCCTAATTAAAGAATTAATTAATTGTTTTTTTAGGCCATAACTTTTGAACCAGAAATGTTCTAGAAAGTTAATCAAGGGATCAAACAGCTCAGATTCTAGTCTAGTTGCCAACAAAAAATTTATTCAAAAAATTCCATGTAGGGGTTGGGCTTCAGGGCCAGGTAACTTGAGCCAAAATGGCCTAAAACCTATCCCACTTACAACGTCATCCACAAAAAACAGGAAACGCCAAACCTAAAATTATTTTTCATTGCAAACTAGAATAGTCCAGTTACCAAACCCCAGGTTTTTAGAAAACCTTGCAATACCGTCCATACAACGTTTTTTGCTGGTTTTATACCTCCGAGGTGTGCTCTTTAAGAATCTGAATGATGCCACTCTGTCATCCTTGGGCAATCCCCAAATATGCAAATTAAGGCCACCATTATGGAAAATCCTTCTTTCGTCAATATCTCAGTCACTATGCATGGTATCACAATAATTTTAGTGTCTATCCCCATGTTTTGAGGGGTAAATAATAAGATTAAGCCATTTCAATAAAGATTACACGTTTCTTTTTTGCTGAATACGCATATTGAGACCGTTTCAATGCAAAAAATCTTGCTTTCGTCCATATCTCAGTACCGTATTTATTTGGTTGTTAGCTGCCCTTGATTATAAGCTCCATGAAATGGTGTTGAAAAATTAATGTACACTTGAACATAGATTACCTAAGCCTTCAAGATACTTTCGTGTACTAGCACGTTTTGCCTTCAATTGGTAATGATGCTTACACACCACTACAACTGCCTTCCATTAAACATAATACCTCCTGTGACGTATGTGCACATGTTGCTAAAGAGAATAGAATGCAAAAACAGAGTTGGTCGAAAAAACGTACCCAAGAAAAGATGAGCGTCATCTGTCCCTTTCAATAAAATAAAGAAATAAAAAAATAACTTATAAGCTGCGGCCTACAATGGAATAAATACGGTAACTGCAAAAATTTTTATCATAATACTCATGGCAAATGTGCATGTTTTAAGAGTAAAGAATCTGACTAAACCATTTCAGCAAAAATAAACTAAAGTGTATGTTCCATTCACAGAGCACCCCTTGTTGTGCTGATGCTGATGGATGTTGACATAAGTGATTTGACTTGGTCCACAAAAAAGTTACTTTTGACAACAGTGTCCCTGTCATCAACCTGCTGGATCTGCCAATTCTGGCAGTGTGCTTCCCTGTTACATCCACAAAACAAAAGATAAGTGAGATGTATAGCATCCACATATTGCTGTTGAACAGGGTGTATCTGTAGAATAGCCACACCTTACAATTTCCAGCACCTCTGGTGGAGAAATACTAACATTTGGTTGCAGTGTAACTGGGATCAAGCATCTATATCGTTCATCTCGTTCTTATCTGAACTCGATGGGATCCAGTGCTGGAGGTTCTGAGAGTTGATTTCCAAATGGCAGACTGAATGTGCACCCGCTTTGCCTACAGCGAAACTGCCTACAGCGATCCGGTGAAACGTTGGAACCTTCACAAAGATGATTGGAAGCATTTTTGCTTTCTTACAAAAACATCTGTTGATAGATTGCCATATCTGGACACAACAAACATCGAGAAGGCATACCAGGAACTATGCGAGATCCTGTTATTTGTGGCTGAACAATGTATCCCCCTTAGCCGTCGCAAGAATTTATCCTTAGCCGTCGCAAGAATTAAGTGCCATGTTGGGACAAAGAGTGCCAGACCCTTTATCGCTCCTTCCTCCAAGCCCCAGTGGGGATTGACTCTGACAGAGCCGCCTCGTTGCTACTTTCACGACTCGACGATAAGAAGCAGGAGTGATAGGAAGAAGCTGTCAATTCCATCGACTTCTTGCACTCCAGCTGGAAGGCGTGAAGCACCATCAACAAACTTTAAAAAAAAGACCTCCACCTGTATTGTAATATTCAAATGAGGTGCAATCACCTGACGAGTGTCTTGGCTTACTACCCTTTTCATCACGTTCCTCGTGAATCCCTTGTCGTCGAAATCTTCCTCAGTTCCTTGATTCAGCCAAAGGATAACACAGTCATCAAGTATTTATACCTCTGATTTTTTAACCAAACGCTGGGATACAGTCACCTGCTTCTTCATCTTCAGTGTGGATTGTGTAGTTGCGATTCTCATTTTGTCTTCATTGTCAAACATGGAGGTGGGCACAGGTGAACTTTCATGACTAAGAACAGTTTTCATAATAATGTCTCTGGTTTGATTCAACCTTATAGCACCTGTGGGTAGATCATATTCGCGTCATGTACATTGTTGTTCCCAAGCTTTGCTACCTTTCTCTTCACTGCCATAGTCAATACCCACTTGGATAAAAGAGTAACTCCATCAGGCCAGCTCTTTTCAAATGACACAAGTTGTCTATTCCCAATATCCACTGCGTCATGTGTGTTGAGGTGAAGCCAGACCAGCAACAACATTGACTGAAACAGTGGGATGACTATATGGATCCAGGGGAGCGATGCAATCAGAAGTTTTCATATCTTATATATCTTATATCCAGATGTCAGACTCCAAGAAAAACCAAGCAATTGACATGACAAGCGAGATCCACCACCACCAACCTTTTGGCTGTTATACATTTGAGGACGGGGTTTTTTCAATGTAGTTTTATATTACTGTATATAGTAGGCCTGTAAATTTTTCTCTGCTGAAAATGTTTTGCAGTCGACTAGCATAAATGTCTTACTAGCCTACAAGCTATAATAGGAGGGGATCGAGAGAGGACTACATTTGATTCCTTCTCTGATAGACGTTTACTATGCTCTAAAAAGGAGAATTACCTTTATTTTTGGCTAATAGTCTATTTTGTCAAGTTTATCTGTATGCAGAAGCTTCGGCATCTCGTTAATAATTAGTTCTAAATCACATTACATCAACTCATTCTCACTTTCAATGATATAAATGCTTTTATTTGCTTAGAACAAGTTTGTTGCATTAACATTTTTCTCAAAACTTCATCTATGGCTTTGGGGATTTCCCAAAAGCCAAAGTCATTTAAGATCTTTGCAAAGAAATTTAAGAGTCGATTTTGCCAGGCCACTGTTGCTGATCGTATGAAAAACGGCAGTCCTTACTTCGACATTTTTGCAGACAATATTGCTGTTATCAATACTTCAATGGTTTAATCTGATTATTCGCTCATTAAACACGAATAGACTCAACGATTATTATGGTACAATGTGCAATAATTGAGATAAGGACAAAAACGTGATTTTCAGTAATGATTGTCTCAATATGCGGATTCAGCAAAAAATAAGGCGTAATCTTTACTGAAATGGCTTGATCTTATTATTTACCCCTCAAAACATGCGAATAGACACTAAAATTACTGTGATATCATGCATAGTGACTGAGATATTGACGAAAGAAGGATTTTCCGTAATGGCGGCCTTTATTTGCATGTTTGGGAGATTTCCCAAGGATGACAAAGTGGCATCATTCAGATTCTTAAAGAGCACACTTCTGAGGTATAGAAGCAGCAAAAAACTTTGTACGGACGGTAGTGCACGCTTATCGGTCCCAGCCACTGGACTAGAAGACTTGCCGCATCTTTTGAGGGTTTGAACAGCTCTCTAGCTCAATCACCTGGCAAGTTATGGAGTTGCAAAGTGGCACAAGAATAGTGGCTAATGCAGGAGCTTAAAGTACAAATATATCATATGCCAGCAGCAAACAAGTTAATTCAAATTGTGCAGTGCAATGTGGTATTTTACAAAAAAGTATAAGAGGATACAAGACATAAATAGCAAGAAGGGTTCCAATGGAGTCTAGTAAAGTATGGAAAAAATTTGGTCATTTTCCAGCCTGATGAGGTCCAGGAAAAAATTTTTTGGTGTGTTAGTATGGAAAATGAAAACAATTTTCCAGACTTATATTTTGAGATGCATTTGCATGAGATTTTATTTAAAACTGATAATTACTTTTATTGTGTTAACTATCTATTGTGCTTGTATTTGACTTGGGTATGTCATTTGGAAAAGTCAAGTCTGGAAATTAGAATTCTAATTTGCATAGGTGCTTTGACCTCTGCTTCAGAAAAATTCCAGTGTTCAAGTGGAGGAAAATATTTGCTCCTAACCGGTTGGTCATGACCCCAAAGTGGCTTGGAGCAGTGGCTGTGGGGTTGTGAACAGCAGGCAACAGTCTCAATAGTTTACTGAAGTCTTGAATTTTTAGAACTTTCCATATCAGTATTGTGTATTACATCAGCAAAACCGAAACACGGACAGATTTATGTGAAGTTCACATTATCTCCAGTGCAATTCTTGTCTGGTTTCAGCTATACAGTTTCGATTAACCTTATTGTAGAAACAAGCCAGCACTAGATAAAGTAAATGCTGCCCAGTGACGCTGAGATTACGTCAGCCTCATAAACATCTGTTCTGCTGTGAATGCTTGCCAGCTGAATTTTCATCAAAGTACAACCAATATTTTTATGGTTACAGTTCTATATTACATTCATTATTTTAAATAATAAATAATATTTTTGTGTTGAGTATGTGTAGAGCTGCTTATTGATTGATTTGACTGTGTCACCTTGATGGAGATTAATTACTTGAAATTGAGAAATTCAAGCCAATATATGTTCAAGTCTGAATCATTGCAAAGTCATGAAAGCAGAGCCCATTCAGCTGTTTTCTCAAATCCATTTAGCAAACCTGGAGCTTTTAATTTTTTTCTGTTACATGACTATTTTCTGAACTTCTCAGATGCATAGTGATTGGCGGAAGTTGCCGTTCGTCATGGCATCACTCTAGCACTATCAAATGTGGTTTATCAAAATGGGAGATGTTAGATGACTTTCCATATTTGCTACATGCTAGCAATTTCGAGGTATTGTTTATGTTTTGAGGTTTAGGTTTATGTTCTTAAGCATTATCATATGACTAATAACTGTACATGTAGGGCCACTGGAATGTTTGAATTGCATGAGTGTGTGCACTGAAGGTAACAAACTCTTGATATTGAATGCTGTGCCGTTTGTTAAATATATTGCGTGCCATGTTACAATTCATTCAAGGACATTTGTGCAGCATGTCCATATAGATACAGAATTGACTGGGTCACTGAAAGTGAAATGTATTGAATGAATGAAGGTGTCTGGTGACACTGGAGGTACTGAGTTTCAGTAAAACATGTCAATGAAAAGCTGCAAATGTTTCAAAATTGGGTTTACTGAAAAGACACCTTCTTCAAGTTTGCCCTGTTTGTTGAAAACTTAAAGTTGCATAAAAAGACTTTCAAATATTAAGTGCAAGTTTACAATCCTCTGTTTGGTAATTTTGAGGTTGTAGCTAGCATTCTGTTGTGACAGATTGGTCCTGCATTCAGTAAGATTTAATAGCAGTTATTAGCTGCATCTCTCAAGATTTTTAACGCCCAAACCATTTTGAGAAACTCTGGTGAGCACATTTAATCTAAAAGTTACTATACACTAGTGCTGAACCTAAAAAAGCGTACTTTTGACATGTTTTCTCATGTTAATCATGAGTGTGTAAACGTCATGTAGTGTTGTCTGATTTGCACATCTTTTTTATTGATTTGTACCTTTTTCATGGTGTGAAATTCTACTTATTGCATGGCATGGGTGAGCAATTAGTGGTTCACAGACCACATGTGGCTCGCCACAGCGTTTTCTGTGGCCTGCAGAAGCACTTAGGAAAAATTTTCAAATCTGAAATTTCCTCCAACTGGTCACAGTAGATCTTAGTGCTAAGGCTAACTTATCTGAGACTTGTTTTCATTTCCATTAGAAGGTATGTATCAGGGATGGCCAAATGTGCTCAATGTATGAGCCGCACATCATAAAAGCAAAGTTACAAAGAGCTGCAACATAAAGATCTAAAAACACAAATTTATTTACAATCAACGCTTTTGTGACAACGTAATACATTTTGGAATGACTTGCAAAAATAATACTGTACCAATTTACATTATTTCTGCACTTGGCAATATAAATCAAAATATAAACAACTATATAATTTTTTAGAAAACCCAAAGATCTGCATGCAAAGGTTTGAAGATTCACATGCGAGCTAGTTTTGCCACCCCTGGTATATATAGCCCTTCTTAAAAGTGACCTTTTTACAGTAACCCCCACGCCAAATTGCCACCCTTGTTGTATGGGAATTAAATGCTAAAGAATTCATGTTATAAACACTTCAAAACAAAATTTTCATCTAAAATTTTTTCAAACATTAGCAATTATCCCAGTTTGTTTCTAACATGGCAATGCACTTGCTACATACAAGCAAAGAGTACAGTAGCTAACATTTATTGATCTTTTCGCTGAATTTTCTTTTTGACTCTTTGTAGACTCTGAAAACACATAGATCGCAATCAACCTCCAGCAGATCTCTTCTTGATGAATTGAAAAGCAAGATGATGGTATGTTGTTAGTGGTTTTGATATTATTGCTATTTCTGATGGGAAGCAATGAGATGTAAATTTTTAGTGTGCTCTGCATCAGTTTTTGTCTAGCTTTTTTTTACAGTTTGCAATACACAAATATGACATGCTACCCAGCCTTTTCTGCCAGGCGGACAATGTGACAATTCGTAAACTGTGATAGTACTTTTTTACCATTTTTCTGTTTTGGTGAAAGTAAACTTGATTGAAGGTTGTTAACACCATTGGACTCGGTTTGGTTTTACCTTTAAGACCTGCATGAGCCACATAAAATGCCATCACTTTGCAACTCCATAACTCCTCTGCTGATTGCACCAGAGAGCTGTTCAAACCCTCAGAAGATGTGGCAAGTCTTCGAGTCTGCAATGAAAAAAAAAATTTGGTTTGTTTTTTGTGAGTGACGTCATAAGTGAGGTAGGTTTTTGTCCATTTTGGCACATGTTACCTGGCCTAGGCCTCAATTGCTAGACGGAAGTATTTTGCTCAAGTTTTCATTGGAAACTTAGGCTAAAATCTGAGTCTTTTGAGCCCTTGGATCAACTTTCTAGCATTTCTGGTTCAAAAGTTATGATTTAAAATAAACAAAATAATTATCTAAATCTGGATTAGTTACTAATTTTGTTGTTTTTAGGTCATAACTTTTGAACCCGAAACCTCAGCAAGTCACCCAAAGTGTCAGAAAACTTGGATTTTAGCCTATTTTCCAATAACAATTTGAGCGTAATACTACCATCTAGCGGTTTGGGCCTAGGGCCAGTTGAAGTGGGCCAAAAAGGCCTAAAAGTATTCCACTTACAACGTCACTCACAAAAAACTCGAAACCAAAATTACATTGCAAACTCGAAGACTTGCCGAGTCTTTTGAAGGTTTGAACAGCACAATTGGCCGAGGAGTTATGCTATTTGCAAAGACACGTATAAACTGGTTGATTTTAGGCTGACTTCAAAGTACGATATATTCATATGCCAGCAGCGAACGTGTTACAGGCATGATCACTAAAGTAGTTTCCAAACAAAATTGGTTAACAAGCAGATTCGTTTACAAAGCCAGCCATGGCAAGGCCTGCTCCCCCTGTATGTCTTCACACTTGTGACGTTCGCACTAATCACAATTATTTCTGCAATCATCATAGCAAACACTGAAATGCATCATGATGAACTGCATTGCATTTGTTGTGGCCCCTATGTTGCATGCATTTGTTATGGCCCCTAGAAACTGTCTTGGTCTGCATTGCATTTGTTGTGGCCCTTAGAAACTGTCTTGGTCTTGCAAGTCAAGTTTCTGATGAACTTGGCCTTCATTTTTGATCTGAATTTTTTGTTGTTGAAATTGGTTGGTGATGTCTAGCACAGTGGTTCTCAACCTTTTTACACCAGCGCACCGGTAAAAACCGCAAAAATTTTTTACGGGCTGGCACCATACAATCGCAATGAGTGCAACAGATTATCGTAATCATTTTGTAAACCAAAGCTGTTTTATACTTAATGCAATGCATTACTTTGGTAAACACGCAAAATTCGAATGCTCCCGATGGATTATGTAAATAGTAAGCAACATATCTTTGGGCGCTGCTTTTTATTTTTGGAACTACACAAGGCAGTCAATGCTTGCAGTTCCATCTATGCACACTCTGACACAGTCTTCCCAGCAGTCTATATCTTTCTCACTAAAGTATTCGTTAAAAATCTAAAATCTGGTGGCACGTCCTTGTAAGTACAACACAGAGTTTTTGCTCGAAATTTTTTTTTCCCATATAATGCACGAAACAAAGAAGAATGGCCCAATTACGCACGTCAGTTGACTCGTTGAGTTGAATCGCGAAATATCTCTACTTCTTTCACTCCTCGACATCTAACTCCTCGGCATCTAACATATCTTCAATACTTCGCTGAACTGTGTCATTAGAAAGTGGTATACGCTCAAGTTTTTGAGCTGCTTGAGGACTCAAAACTTCTTTAGCTATGAAATAGGATGGACGGTTTTAGTAACATTTCCCAAAGGGTGAATGTTTTTGTTTTAGATATTTCAATAGAACACAGATTCGATGCACTAAGAAAAGACTTTTCAACAGCTTTCATCATTTTATTTTCTTTTTTTGACTATTCATCTCTCTGAATAGTCTTTGGCTTGCCTTGAAGATTGCTGTGCTTCGAATGAAAGTGACGACTGACGAGCATGTTAGGAAGGTTTCATTGCATCGTTTGATAAATTTGGGAACATACTAAACATAAGGGTCGCGGCATTTGTTTACTACATGGAGCTACAGTAAAGCTAAGTTGCAAGTGTTTTTTATCATATTGACTGGCAATTCTCCTTTTCGTTTTTTGCTTTCTCCTGCTTCTGTCAACATATCTGCACATACTCTTTTTGCAGTTTGTTGTAAATTTGAAGTACTGGTACTTGGTTCATGCTCACTTTGAGGGTTGACCCTTTCTGAAAACTGACATTTGTCCTTTTCAAAAAACTGCAAAATTCTCTGTTGCTTTTTTGACTACTACTTCAATTTTCCACAATATATATAGGCTAATTCAACTGCTGCGAGTGCCTTACCATAGGTTTATGATAAAACTTTCAGATAATCATTTCGGAAAATTTCCTAGCGGTCACCTAAGCTAAACCTCAAAAAGCCTGCTTACTACCAACAACTGCCATTGTACTTTCTCAAGTACAAAATAGTTGTGAAACTGCACAAGAGTTTTGTTTTACATGGGAGTATCCACCTTATTCAGTCACAAACCACATGTCGTTGTCCATGATTTCACCGAATTCAGCATAAATGCTAAACATTTTCCATTATTTGAAGGTAAGTCAAAAAAACCTAGGTTGTTTTGCGGACCGGCAAAAAATCTACACAGACCGGCACCGGTTCGCGGACCGGCGGTTGAGAACCACTGGTCTAGCAGTTTAAAGTAAATATGATGATAGTTTTATCATCATATTTAATATACATAATGTCCTTTGTTACCATTAGGATGATAAATACTTCCTATCTGCAACATTACATGCTATTTTTTTCAGAGTGATGCTGTTTACAAAATGGAACTTTCACCAGATTCACAAAACTTGGCTGTGCTTTATATAAGTGGGAGCTTGGCTATTTATAACTTTCCATCTCTGCAAAGAAAATTCGTGTGGAATGTTGAGGAACAAGTTTATTCCTTCAAAGAAAGCCCTGATAACTTTCATGGTTGGTATTAAGTGGTAATCAATACTGCAATTGGTAATTTTTCATAACTATTACATAAGAGACTTTGTTTTTGCTTAAACCTATTTCAAGTGAGCTATATACAGAAAGTTGCAATCAAGCCATCATAGTCTTTCATACACTTTTTGTCTATTTTTCACACTTGCTCAGGTTTTTTTTAAAGGAAAGTGGTAGGTACCTGGTATGGACCTGATTTCTCTTGATTCTAGGGACTTGATTTTCTTTGATTCTAAGACCCGGATGTTAATTTTCTCTGATTCTAGGGACCCGAATCAGGTCCCTAAAACACCTTAAAACACCCTGCACTTGTTCCTTATGGGGAGTGTTGTTGTTTGGGGCAGCAGTTGTTGGAGATGTCAAAATATGTCACAGTTTTAGCAACCTCCACTAGCTGTACTAGCTCCATACAAAAATGGGATCAATATAATCACACCACCTGATTTCACCTTTGGGGCACTTTCCTCTGGGGATATTCTTGGAGCATTCCAGTCATGTGGTTGCCGTTGCTAAGACACTTGAAAACTGCTTGATTTCAGACTGATTTCAAAGTACGATATATTCGTACGCCAGCGGTGAACATGTTAAAGGTATATGGGCAAGTCTTTGGAACTCCTTAACTTGGCAGTCGATTGTGCAAGAGAGCTGTTCAAACCCTCAAAAGATGCGGCAAATCTTCTAGTTTGCATTGAAAAATAAATTGGAAAGTTTAAGATTTTGTTTTTTTGTGGGTGACATCATAAGTTGGGTAGGTTTAGGCATTTTTGGCCGAGGTCATTAGCCCCTGAGCCCCAATTGCAAGAGCCAATTTTTGGCTCAAGTTTCTGGTGACTAGGCTATAATTTGAGTGTTTTGAGCCTGTTGATTTGCTTTCTAGCATTTCTGGTTCAGAAGTTATTGCCAAAAATCCAATTTAAGGTAAAAAATTGTGGGTTATTTTTAGCCAAATTATATTTTTTTTGACTTGCCAACCACTAATGCTAAATGGGCAATCAAGGGCTTCAAAATGCTTCTTTTCCCCTAGTCTATATTAAAATAAAAATAAGTAGAAATTGCCACTTGAATTTTTTTAGCTCTGATGATACCATCAAAAAAATTCATTGACCTCACACAGTTAAGACTTCACACAAAAATGTTTCAACCCAAAAGTGCCTGCATTTTTTTGAAGCAAATCTAGAAGACTTTAGAATTCTTTGAAGGGTTGAACAGCTCTCTTGCTCAATTTCTTGGCAAGTTATGACTAGACAAAACCAGAGCTGCAAATATCGCTTTGCATTCCTTAACACACTGCATGCGACATGATGACATTTCACATTGTGACGTGCTTGTTGTGGCATGCGACAGGCCGTGATTGCACGTTTTAAAATATACTTTAAAAGTGTGAACAGAAATGTTCATCTACTACCAAATTTGATCATGCAAGCTGTTTGTGACTAGCCTGTGGTACTTACAAAGCTCTTTTCTTGGTCAATCGGGTTCGCACAACTAAGAGAATGAAAAGATAAGTGGAGGAGCAGTTTGCAACAACACAGAGCTCTTATCACAAGTCTATGCTCTGATGAACTCTTTCACATTGAAATCCAACGTTGTTGGTTTGCAGTTGGTTTTGTGCTGCCAAATTTTCATAATACTTGGAAATATCAGTAGAAATATTATTTCTTTCTAGGTATAAAAATGAATAGTATCAGTTTTGAAAATGGTGACAATCCAGCAACAGCCCTATTAAAGGGCTCATCGAAGGTGCAAACTGTGCAGAAAGTGGGGCAAGCACAAAGATACTATGTTGTATTCTATATGGGGTTTGACTATGCATGATAACATGTTTCCATGAAAATAACAACTTGAAACATGTGTAATTTCCCTTTTATGTGTTGTACCACCATTCCTTGTTTTTTGGCATGTCAAAATTCACTGTTTTCATTGGCATATTATAATTGATTGCATTCGGGGCTCGTGCTCCAGGAAAAGAAAGCGATAGATGTTAAGGTTCACTGTCAACAAATCATAGTGAAACAACTTGCATTGTTTACAGTACTGGCTTTTCAACAAAGTTGTTTGCAAATGGTTTAGCAAGGCGTTTTCAAATGGCATGTACCAACTAGGGAGCTGTGGATACTGTGCTGTAATATGTCACAGTGACGTCGCAGAAGTAAAAAAATGACATCATTGCAGGTGGTGCGAAATGCAGTTTTTCATAAATGTCTCAGATTGCTTCGTAGCTCCTCTGGTTCGTAAGTTATGGTCAAAAGATAAATGGAAAACCATAAACCAGTTTAAAGCCCGACGGCGCTTTTCGTGTTATGTAAATAATTGCAGCCAGACATGACAATACTTGTGATACCGATTTGCATGGTTGGTTTGAGACACAACACCACTGTGTCACACCTAATGTGTCAAAGGTAAACGTGAATTACGAAATACTCTCAGTTTACTATTTGCATGTATTCAAGCAAGTACTCTCCATGATGGGTGTAAGCAAGGAATTGATCAGCAAATTTCTAATAGGAAAACGATTTCATGTAAAATTACGCATCCTCAGTCCTGAAAATTGCAAGCAAAGCTTGCAGGTGAAAAGTTGAAAGGCTAAAGTAACAGCAGAGAAAAAAACAAACTCAAGACTACAATCAAAATATCATAACACAAGCTCAGAAATCATAACAGCCTAACAACTGACTGACATCAAGAATACCAGGTACGACAAAAAGAAACTGACTTATTAAATCAGAAATGCATTTACTCAAAGTGGCTATAAAATTGGACAGATGTTTTCTCAGATAACTAAACGACTGAAACATCTAACTAGTTGACGCTAATGGCTGAAACTTCTTCAACTAACTTGTGGTGAATTGATTAACAATGGTAGAGAAATTTAGCAAACCATGCATGGGCAGCAATTCTCTGGGGTAAGCATAAACCTGCCATGAGTTCACTTTAAACCAGGGTTGAGAAAAACCCTTTTTTTGAAAAAAAAAACAGTTTTTTTAAAAAGAAACAAGATTGTGTTCTTTTTTTAAGGAAAATAGAAAAATCTTATTCTTAATTGTTTTTATTGTATCGTGCAACATCGTTTTTATTTTAGAATTACACAATAATAACTTGTTATACCTATTATGCCATTCAAATTTGAGGGTAAACGAATGTACCCCATCTTTGTTTTTGCAAATTTTTGGTCAAATGGTCAGTTCACTCCAAAGTGGTAAGGCTTGGCAAGAATGCGCACAGCAAACAAAGAAAAAACATTTCCACACAAACTCTGCAGTTTCATGTCAAGTTTATCTGCATGCCCTACTAGTTCAGCATCTAAGGATCACCAACCTTCTTGAAGCTGAGAGCTACCTCTTACGTGCCGATTAATGCAAAGAGCTACCAATTTGATGCACACTTCTGAAATAAAAATGTTGCTCAATTTACCTTTTAATTATTTTAGTATTAACTCTTTGGCATCCGGCTGCTTTCGGGGATTTTCGGAAAAAAAACATGCCTAAACGCACGTGGCTTTGCGTGGGAATTTCTCCGGTCCGGTATGCTCTACAGACCTGGTAAAAGTCTCAAAAGACGCGGCAAGTCTTCTAGTCTGCACTCGAAAAAAAATTTTTTGCTTGGGGTTGCAGGTTTTTTGTGAGTAACGTCATAAGTGGAGGGCTTTTAGGCCACCTTGGCCCACTTTGCCTGGGCCCTGGGCACCAACCGTTAGATGGTAGTATTTCGCTGAAGTTTTTACTGGAAACTAGGCTACAATCCATGTCTTTTGATACTTTGGACAACCTGCTGGGGTTTCAGGTTCAAAAGTTGTGATCTAAGTTAGTAAAAATATTTGACTAATTAGATAATCAATTAATTTGTTTATTTTAGATCATAACTTTTGAACCAGAAAGGCTAGAAAGTTGATCAAAGGCTCAAAAGACTCGGACTCGAGCCTAGTTTCCAATGAAAACTTCAGCAAAACACTTTGGCCTAGTGGTTGGGCCCTAGGCCAGGCAACATGAGCCAAAATGACCCCAAAACTACTTCACTTATGACGTCAGTCACAAAAAATCCGCACCCCCCAACCAAACAATTTTTTGAGTGCAATCTGCTAGACTGGCCGATCTGTTTGAGCCCTTGAACAGCTCTCTAGTGGAGTAGCTAGGGCGTTGGTATGGCAACCGAAATCGAAGTACGAATATATCGTAGACCAGCTCTCAAACTGTTAACAATTAAGATATTTCGCAATGTGAAAACACTGATCATGCTCATGTTATTTTTAGAGCAGGCCTGCGGGCAGTAGGGTAGCTAGCCTGAAAATTTTTTCTGGGCCAAATATTTTGACTTTCAGCAAGCAACAGTATTTCTTTTTGGGATAACACCTCTCCAAGTGCAAAACAACAAGAAATGCTAGAAATTTGGGGCTATGCCATTTGGCTACGCCTATGCCCGCAGACAACCTGCTTGGTCCTTGCAGACGACCTGGGCACCACATTGGTGACTCCTGATCTTTAGAGTGTTTTTTTCAACATATGATTTGGTATGGTCCAAAATCAGAAAAAGTTGATAGATGCACATAAGGCAGAAATATTGATTTAAATGTACTGATTGTGCAGAGCTGAAAAAGGTAACCATCACAAACTGTTTAATCTTTTTTTCAAATCCTTCAAATTTCAAAGCTGTTCGTTTTGTTTGATTAAAAAAAGTTAAAGTTAACTGCACAAGTGTCCTGCCTGTTTTATTTTTTATTTCTTAGTAGATTTGTTCAAAGAAAAAATAAAAAGTGGGTTTTTTGGTGGATTTTATTGTTTTTTTTAAGTGGGCTTTTTAAAAAAACCCGAGTGGGTTTTTTGGGTCAGGTTTTTTACAACAACCCTGCTTTGAACGCTGCAGTGAGAGTAAGCGAGCTGTGTTGAGAGAAAAGCTAGCACAAAGCAAAAGACAACATCAGACTGAGTCAAACAACACAAAGCATCATAATAATTATTTCACATGTGGAAGGATCATGTTCTAAATGTGGATTTTGTGTGTCAAGTAGGTGCTACCATTTATTTTCACAGATGTGCAGAGAGTGAGAACTTGGTTGTTCAACAAAAGTAATGGTGTATGTTTTTTGTCGTACCTGGTATTCTTGATGTCAGTCAGTTTGTTAAACTGTTATGATTGCTGAGCTTGTGTTATGATATTTTGATTGTAGTCTTGAGTTTGTTTTTTTCTCTGCTGTTACTTTAGCCTTACAACTTTTCACCCGTAAGCTTTGCTTGCAAATTTCAGGACTGACGATGTGTAATTTTATGTGAAATCACTTTCCTATTAAAAATTTGCTGATCGATTCCTTGCTTACACCCGTCGTGGAGAGTACTTACTTGAATAGAGATATGTGCAAGATTGAATCATCACAAAAAGATGAAAGCAGAGCACAGTCGACCGATTTCTTGAAAGCATACAGAAACACTGTGCTTTATAGTGTATTTACATGCATACTTGGAAGTGTGAAAGATAGTCACATCAAAGTCACAGAAAATCAGTTTTTATTTTGTAAAGGCGGTAGTCACAGGTTGTCATTTGAAGATAGGGGGGACCCATTCAATAGTTTAAATATTTTTTGTTTGTCACTGAAATTGTTATTATGCATTTATATGCTACAGTCATCACAGTTAAGCGTAAAGGTGTGGTGTGAACAGTGTGATTAAAACTAATGCTGAGACATCTGCACGACGTTCTTGAATTCCTGTGAATTTTTAATGATTGTGTTGTGTTTATTTTTAGCTCTGTCTCAAGTGCAATGGTGGAGTGCTGACTCTTTGGTTGTGCTCAGAACTTCAGGTTCACTGGTGATTGCATCTGTTTCTGAGGGAAATATAGATCAAATTAGTGAATGTGAAATGATCACTCCATACTCCAGAATTGCTTCAACTCTTCAAAACAGTGTGTTAATATTAGAGGTAAATGAGCGCCACTGTTTGTAGCTTGTTTTGTGTTGGTTTCTGTAATAATGCTGTCTGCTTTCAGCATTTATCTTTACCTCTGTTACAACAACTCTGTAGGCGTGGTATTAAATGTGTGATGCACCACATCGGGATATGCTCTAAGAAAAGCACCAGTGTGGATGTGGTGCGAACAACCAATACGCATTGAACTGTTATTTTCGTTCCACTTTGCAACTCCATAACTTACCAGGTGATTGAGCTAGAGAGCTGTTCAAACCCTCAAAGATGTGGCAAGTCTTCAAGTTTGCATTTGAAAAAAATGGAAAGTTTTGGATTTTGTTTTTTTTGTGGGTGATGTCATATGTAGGGTTGGTTTTAGGCTGGAAAAGCAGATTCAACTGATTAGATGGCAATATTGCTCAATAATTAGCTATGCAGAACAAAAACTGATGTTCTAGTGTTAGTACACAACTTTTGTTGTGTTCTTGAGGGCCCATTGTATTCTCAAGGAAATGTACACAAGGCATAATTGCAGTCACAACTGCACTGCAGTCCAAAACAAACAGAAGAATAATGATGGCAAATGCAGGAAACGTTCCACAACTGACACAGACAATTGTTGTGTCATGCACATTGTGTGCACTGAAGATAACATACAATACATGGCCCTCCAATAACTTTGAATTTTTATTTCAATTGGTGACTGTTGGTTTGCTAAGCACGTCAGGATTTCAGAATTTCAAATATGAGGAACAAGGGATTTTTTAAAGCATCTAGAAGCACTTTATATCCCATCCCGCAGTTCTAGAAATCAGCTGCCAGATATCAGCATTGTCTGGTAACAAGAATGTGAACAGAAGTAAAGTGGTAAACTTGAAAATATCATCATCATCATGGCCCATCCCGTCGTTGTCGACGATGAGCTCGGCGCTTCTCCATTTTTTCTACGTAGCTTGTGGCTGACAATGAATAACCAAAACTCAAAGAGGCACGCCATCTGTTGCGATGGGCAGCAAGTGTTTCCCATGACTGTGGAGAGATGTGGAAGCCCGCCATGTCACGCTTGATGACGTCTTTGTAGCGCAGTTTGGGTCTGCCAAATATATGCACACTCTAGTTAAACACACAAAATAGATTGGCAAATTGCCAGATTTGTTTGTAGTTACAAGTTGCTCATGCATATCCTCTCAGTTGCAACTCTGAGGCACTTGTAAACAACAATTGAAAAACCACTCTTTTGAGCAAAACTGCATAAATTAAGTGTTGTAAGGAAGCTTGTTTATGTGATTTTAAGTTAGTATCATTATCTGCTTCTATATGGTACACACTGCACAGCTTCCACAACTTAGTCTAAAGAGACAGTTTTAGTGCTTTAGGTTGTCTTGTGTTGTTTTTACATTATGTTATATCTAATTATGATCATTTTAAGACTTGTAGATAATCATGTAGTAGGGTGTGAACTAAGTAAATTATAAAATTGTAACTCTATTATTTCAAAAACATTTTGTTTCTAGATAAGAAGCAAAAATACTGTTTATTCGATGTAAGCCACAGCTTATAATGTTTTTTTCATCAGCAACCAAATGCTCTTTTCACATTCTCTTTATTGTCAGCATCACGTGCTGATGCAAATTTCTCTTTATTTTCAGCATCACTCATCAAAAGAGGAGTTATGATGAGCAAAAGGCAGTTGTAGTGGTGTAACCATCATTGCCAGGGTTGCCAATTAAACGCGAAAAACTATCTTAGTGGCTTAGGTAACTTATATTGAAGTAGCACATACAGTCACAGGTGGCTTACAATTAAGTGTGTTGACAATTGAATAAATTTGGTCATATTTCTGAAATTGTTTTATATTTTTCACAACAATATCAAAGCCTTTTAAACCTGTTAATGATTTATTTTCTAAAAACTTTGTCAGTGTTGATGAAAATGATCATTCTACCTAAGTAATTTTATTCCTCAAGGCACCTGTTTAGTGTAGAATAAAATAAATTTTAACAACTTTGTTATATAACCTTTTGGTAACTACATGTTAATTGCTCGCCAACAACAGAAGAACCATATGTTGAAGAAACCATATGAACAAAACTTATGGCATGCACAGAAAGAAATTAAGCCGCTGTTATAGTTTCTCTTTTACCAGATAGCACATCTTGATTTTGCCTTTTGTTATTTAAAAGTCTAAATATTTTGTGACTGACTATGAAGGGAATCCTTTTTCAGATTCTCTTGAAAGTGAGCTGCAGATAATTCATGATCACAATTTTTTATGTTTGTTGATTTTTGTCTAGATCCAAGTGACATGCGGCTCAGTTATTTTTATTTTTTATATTACCTCATAACTCATTGGAAGTTGATCCATATATTACTGCTGTATTTTTGAATTTTTGACATAGGTGTGATAGTGAGGCACAGTTTATCACAGCATTGGTTGGTCCTTGTCATTGTAGTCTGTACATGTTTATCTTAAATGCAGTCACAGTCAAAAAATTTAAGACCACCTGCCTAAAATTTTGATTTTTGCAACAAGTTTGGAAAACATTTGTTTTGTCACATTGCTTTTTACATTGGAAGAACATTGTTACAGCTTCTATTGCTACCTTTAAGAATGAGCTTTTCAACACTATCACTGCTGGGTGGTTTCAGCCTGAATCAAGCAGTTTGCACGTGTCTTAGCAACTGCATAAGTCACCAGGCGATTGTGCTAGAGAGCTGTTCAAACCCTCAAAAGACTCTGCAAGTCTGAATAAAAAAATTTTTTTTTGGGTTGCGGATTTTTTCTGAGTGATAATCTAATTATTGGATGAATTAATTATTTTGTTGTTTTTAGATCATAACTTTTGAAACCGAAACCTTACCTAGTCATTCAAAGTCTCAAAAGACTCAGATTCTGGCCTAGTTTCCAATAAAAACTTCAGCGAAATACTTCTGTCTCGCAGTTGGGTCCAGGTGCAGCTAACAGGAGCCAAAATGGCCAAAAACCTACCTAAATTATGACGTCACTCACAAAAAAACTAAAACCCAAAACCCAAAAAATATTTTTTCATTTCAGGCTCAAAGACTTGCTAAGTCTTTTGAGGGTTTGAACAGCTCTCTAGCACAGTTGACTGGCACGTTATGGAGTTGCAAAGTGTTGTGAAATTAACAGCTCAATGCATGATTTTTAGGTACAATATATTCATACATCAGCAATGAATGTGTTAACAATCTGGTTTTCTTGGAAACAAAAATCTGCAAAATTATCGCAAGTTTTGCTGCTGAAATCATGGGCAACAGCAGGCTTATCAGTTGCATGAAGAGAGGTACTCAGAAAAGCAAATATCTGGAAACTGAAGTGCAGCAAGACTGCATTCTATCTGGCAGTTGTCAGATTCAAGAAGTTCGGTAGTATTCAGGGCTTGCACAAGGCTGGTAGGCCCAAAGTTACCAGCCAAAGAGATGATCACGTAATAGAGAAGATGGTAGTCATCCACCACTTCAAGAAAAAAGGTTCAATCAGTTTTGTTTCTCACAGATGCAGACTTCAGTACATCTATCATGAAACGTCATTGCAGTGATGAATGTGGGCTCAGAGCCTATAAACCTGCCAGAAAACCTAGGCTTACACTTTCCATGAAAGCTAAGAGGTAGACCTTTCTCACCTCGATTGGACTGTTGAAAATTGAAGAAAGGTATTATTGATGGATTGCAGTTTTTCAGATAGTTGCCCTTCTGCATACCCTCTTCATGCATTGTAACGATTTTTGACCTCTCCGCAACTGATATCTCCTCAGTTTTGCCTATTTTTTCAGCAGCAAAATGACAATAATTTTGAATATTCTTGCTTGCAAGACAACCAGTTCGTTGAAAAGCTCATTCTTAAAGGCTGTAAAGAAGCATCAGTTATGTAACAATGTTCTTCCAACATAAAAAGCATCGTGATGAAACAAATAAGACAATTTTCCAAACTGCTGCAAAAATCCAAATTTTAGGCAGGGGTCTCAAACTTTTGAGCGCAGCTGTAATTTGTATGAATTATTAATGAATTAATGAATTATTGAATTATTAATTATTAATCATAGCTGGTGTTTCTGCAGCATTCACCAAATGGTGGTGACTTTGGAAAGAAAAGACATCAGTTTGGTAAAGCAGATGAAGAAAAACATTGGAAATTGCTTTCAAGTTTCATTAATCTGATGCCATGGCATGCTCAAGACCATGACAATGCTTCAATTAGGTAAAACATGAGTTGTTGTTCTGTATCAATGCCTGTGTGATGTAAATACTTTTTGCGCATTTGGGCTTCTGTTTGATTTTATCTCGCTTATGTAATATATGTTCCCTAACTTTAGTGTTCAACACAAAAAGTATTTCCTGAGATCCATGGCAAGTATGACACCACAAGAATTATTTGAATGCAAGATTATGGAAAAAGAATATGGAGATGCATTATTACTTGCCAAGGGATATGGCTTGGATGTTGACGCAGTTTACAAACACCAATGGAAACACTCAGATGTGTCAATGGCATCCATTGAAGACTACCTGGTAGTAAAACGCAACTCCAAGTTTACTGTATTTTTGTACTGAGATGTAAGATTTACACAATGCATGCAGTGCATTTCAGAAATGCAGTGTCACTGGTGTTCTGCATTCTTGCATATCAGTGGAAGGTCATTTGTGTTTGATTTGTGCTGTCTTATACAAAATCAACCATAACCTTTCCACACATTACTATGTTCAGAGATCAGTAGAAGGTATTATCTTGGTCATGCTTCTGCAGTTATTTAACACATAACTATTATTTAGTCAAAGGTTTCGGACACCAAATGGGTTTGTGATGTATGTTGTTCAACCATACCAGAAACATTGGATGGAACTATGAACCTGCTTGCCTTTGCCCTGCAACTGACATCATTTGAAAGGGTTATCTGTGACAAGTAAGTTTAGATTTTGCTTTAATCCAGAATCAGTGAAAAATAATATACATCCAAGTAATTCAAATGTCACCATTCTTGAAATCAATGATATATCTCTGTAACACACAAAGAAATGATAGTTTTAGTTAAACTAAAAATATTTACATGTGAATAGCTGTTTCTGAAGCAAACAGAGTTTGCTGAAACACCAGCTTGTCTGAACCACCTTTATTGTTAGTAAATAAATTTGAGAGATTAACACTTGAAGACAAATTATGAGGCTCTGGCAATATGCTGCAGCAAAATGCAATACAAAAGACTGTGTGTAGATATTTAGGAAAAAGGCCAAATGTTCTTGCTGATGTACATTATGCCAAGGGCAGGTGGGAAATGTAACATTAGAAGTTTAAAACCACAGTGCTTACCAAAATGCAGTTTGATTTTTTGCAATGTATCGCAAATGCGAGCATGCAAAGAGAGTTAATCAAGCTCCATATCTTGAGGCTGGTACATGTTAGGATCTGCTGTTATGCAAGACAATACATTCCATGCAAATAATATTTTGGTGTTTGGCCTAGTGGTAATTTATCTGAGCTCTGTGTTTAGGAACTTACATCTTTATTTTTGAAGTATGGTCATGAAAGGCAGCTTAGTCTGATTCACTCTAACCCGGTTGAGAATTGTGTAAAGATAAAAATTAAGTAGAGCAAACTAAACACAGTTTAAAGACTGATGCATTGGTGTAGTATGTCAGTTCATGTAAGTTTTCCAACACTTCAAAAAGATATTTTGTTAAGCCGTCAATTTGAAGTACCAGCTGGGTTTGTCATCAAGTGTATTATGAAGATATTTGTGTTTTGTTTTTTTTTGATAATGCATTACAATTTGTATCTTTACATCTCTAAGGTTTACTAATAGGTGAGATGATTTTGCATAGGAAATTTTGGTGAACTATGATTTTTTGAATAGAAAGGATGTAAGCAGTTTGAGGGGTTGCCCTTTTATGACATAGCAAAATAAATTTTGAAGCGAAATGTTATGGTCACTATAATTGAAGTATTTGCCCAGATCAGCGGTGGCCAAACTATGGCCTGTCAACCAGTTTATTCTGGCCCGCCAAATGCCTTGTGCATTCTTTAAGCACCACGTTTTTGACTGTGGACAGCAGTGCAACAGCATTGGCTACTGCCTGTCTCTTGTTGACTTGTTTGTCACAGCAGCACTTAGTTGCATGCAGCACTATGAACGGGTGAATAAAATGGTGCGATTTTATTGTTATTATTGTACTACAATACATTTTAACCTATTTTGTATAGATTACGTAAATCGCACTGTATCTGGTCTTCCAGTGGCCAGGCAGTCGCGAATTCAACCCTTGGGTCAACAAGTTTGGTAACCCCTGACTTAACAACTTTGGTGGTAACCCCTGACTTAGATCTAACAAGATGTATGTCAAATCAGATAGGATTTTAGAATTCTAAATCATTTCATTTAAAAGCAACCTGTTCACCTACTTAATGGTGTATAGATGTTTGAGATATTATGCACATTTTTAATAAACAATTAACATTTCTATGCTGGTTTGCTAAGACTTCAAATTGACAACTTCTACTTATATAGTATAGGAAAAGGTTACTTTGTAATATTTGATTTTCCTAGCATTCAACAGTGCATAATGCAAAGACAAAGTGATTTTGCTTATTAGATCTGTTGACGGATATTGTTGGTTTGAACTTGATCTTCTTCAGCTGCTGCTCAGCCAGCATGAGGCATTGGAAGAAAATGAAGAGTATGTTCAGTGGATAAATGATACATCATCGTGGAAGTAGGTTGTTATGAGTGGATTTCATATGATAGTATTTTTCACTAGAATTCATGTCACTTGCAGTAAGAAAGGAGAAGGATCACAATCGTAGTAGTTCATGGAGTTTCTACAATGTCATAATAGAAATGCAACCCAGAAACCAATGACCAGAATAAAATAATGGTGGTTTTGAAATCAACTGTTTTCATTGAAATGAAGCTCAGACCACAACACATGAGGGTGGTAGTGTACAAAAAATGGAAGCAATTTTTACGTGTCAGTCACAACTGCAGTGAGCAAATATTGCAGTGAAAGAATCTGTGAAGAGCTGATGATTTCATCTGAAAATTTGGTCAAACATGTAGATGACACATCTGCTGATTGTGGCTGTTTGTTTACAAACAAGTACTTTAATAAGTGTTTCCGATCATAGTGCATGAGTCAATTTTTTCAATTTATTAAAGTAAACAGTGTGCCCAGGATGCTTCTTGGGGTGCTCATTGGAGTCAGGAAATGTACGTCTTTTAGTAAGATTGTTCTGCAGAAATAAGTTGCTTGGCATGAATTTGCCTACCAGTGCAGGCTCCTGACAAATATAAACCACTATATATTTTTTTGATTATATGGAAGGATAGCAGGTAGGTAAGGCCTATTTCTAATTATCCTCTCGAGCAGATTTTGTTTCATTTTTGTAAAGTTAGGATGGGTTCAATGAGAGTGTTTGTTGATGTAATGAAAACAGCGATGTTTCTCAGGGCATCTAATTAGAAAACCATATGGTTATTTCAGATGTCCTGGCAACAAAATAAAAGCTGTTCTAATGTGGTTTGTTTTCTGTGGCATGATTTGTTGTTTGTTTATAGTTGCTCCCTAATAAACTGATACTGAAGCATCACATGTAATTTGATTTAGGTCAATATTTTTTTACTTTGCAAAACTTCTACTAAATTTTAGCGCTTTCCTGCTTGCCACATGTAAATCTAGATTTTGATAACTTATGCACTCTTCTCAGCAGGTATAAATATATGTTTTTACTGCAAATTGTGTTTTTGGGACACAGGTTGTGATGGTTTTTGCCTGGAAACGGCTTAAATTTATGTTCTAGATTGAGTTAAAAAATAGTAGGTTTTGGAATGAGATTCCAAAGTCTCTGGTTCAGTGCTGTTTGAAAGCATGGTTCTTTTGAGTTGGTCCACTTAGGTTGAACAGGATCCTACAGCAGTGACTGCGATCTTGTGATGAAAGTGCTTTGATATGATGCCAAATGCTAGGAAAGCAGGAAAGATTGTATTGTAAATGTTTATGTAAGTGCATATCGGCATGTTGATAAAGTTTAATTGTTCAATGCCAATGTTAGATGCTTTCATGGTATCAAAAATGCTTCCAATAAAACATTCTTCAACTACTGTAGATGGTGATAGTAGGTCCAGGTGTGTTGCAGTGCTAAGCAGCCTAAACTGTTTTGGAAATGATTTGATATGTTGGCAATTGATTCGTGCAGTGGTTCTTAACCGGGGGGAATACCCCCAGGGTGCATCAAGAAATTTCCAAGGTGGCCCTTACGCACCCTACAACACGAAAAGTTTGATCATTTAAATTTACCAATAAATGCATTTGTTTTACAGCTTATTTAAAGTCAGGGGGGCTTGATACAAAAGACATTACTTAAGGGAGGCATGGTAGAAAAAAGGTTGCTCCCTTGAGGACCACCGGATTAGAGTAAAGGCAACAATACCTTTAGCATGTTTTCCGCTCTAGCCTGCAAGTGGAAAACACCTAACAGTATCCACCTTTTAGTGATTTGAAATTCCCGTCGAAAGTACCCTGTAACAGTGGATGTTGCCATTGGAAACCACCCAGTATCAAAAGTGTTAAAGTGTACCACACCTGAATTCTGGACCAGTTTTATGAAGCAAAAAGTCAAGCTCCTTGGAGTGTCCCATAGAAAAGTAAAGTCATTATGTTGGTTCTTTTAGGTATTTTCATTTAAGTTTCTCAGTTTAGTTGCCTTTTTGACCTGTTTCTGTTTGACTTGATAAAAGGCATTGCATGCAACACATACATTCCCTGTGAGTGTTTCAGAGCATTTGATCTAAAATCGCAATTATAAAGCAAGGTGTTGAAATAGAGTTGGTCCCAGCTATGTTTTTTCATTATTTCATTATCCAGTCCTGGCAAAAAATAACAATCTTGTTTCTGCTCCATCTCCGCTGTACAAGATGTCAAAAATGTTGGTATTGTGATATTGTTACAGAAAATGATAATTTCTTTCCTTTTTTTATAACTGTAAAGTTCATGTGATTGTGGCAAAGGATATAGAAAGTAAGAAATGTAATTTTCATTCAATGCTTGTTTCACATGAAAAGTTCTTCTGTGCAACTTATTTTTAAGTGACCATGCTTTTACTTGCAGTCTAACATTGGAGCAGCATGAGTTGATTGCATGTCGTCAGAGCATTATCCACTTTGTTGACAGTTTGTTTATCTATATTCAATTCCTTGGTGGTTATAAAAATGCTCTTGATGAGTAAGTTACTTGAAACATATGATTGTTAACATGTTTGTTGTCGAATTTATTCCATGCTTCTGTTTCTGGTTTTAATCGCACATTTAGTTACAAACCTGAGGAATACAGCACATTGAGAAACAAGAACATATTTGTATCAGCGTTGGATCTTGCTAAAAGTGGATTTTGTGAACAACTTGGCATCTTATTTGAATACCAGTGGAGACATTTAGCAAAGCACAGGTGATTTTTTACACAGTGACCAACTGATTTTGCAACTTCAGTTCAGTTTCATTCATACTTGATTTTGCAGCTTTCTTTACTTTATTTATATGGTTTTAATTTTTAGGTTAACTTTACTGATGTATATTCCTGAAACCTGTTTTCCAAAGTCATACCATGATTTGCTGCCAGCAATACATGACAATGAAGTGATTGATATAGTGAAAGAACCATTCCGACCAAAAGACTGGGTTGAAGAAATTGTGTCAACTAAAGAAACTGTGTCTGGTTTTTATGAAGGAAATCAGTTGCAAAAATATTGGTAAATGTTTTTCTTGTTTTTTTTGTTCAGTTACTGATACAGGATCATACCTGCAGAAAAATTGACTAAATACCACTTCAGTGTTTTTTAAAGGAAAATGTTAGGTACCTGGTATGGACCTGTACGATCTGATTTCTCTGATTCTAGGGATCCAACTTCTTCTGTATCTAGGGACCCGATGATGATTTTCTCTGATACTAGGGATCCGATTTTCAATTCTAAGGCCCCAAATTGGATTTCAAAAACACCTTTAAAAAACCCTGTGCTACTTAAATCTTTGACTTACCCAGTAGCAATAACTACCCTACTTGTTTAGCAATATGAATTCAATGTATTACTGCAGTTACAAAGTAGAGTCGTTCCTTTAGCTTAGTGCAATGTGTATGAGGGTCACTTCGGCACAGTTTTGTGAAATGAATTTTGCTTCTCTTGGTGTATATTATATTAGTTTTTGCAAGAATTTCAATTCCCCCTTATTTTGTTTGTGCTTGATCATGGTAATGGTTCATATATAATGTTGTAACACTGAGTTGCACACAGTAATGCCTTCGTTTCTACATCTCAGTTCAGATCAACTTGATCAAGACTTGGTGACTGAGTGGTACAAAGATCGAGCTGCACAGATAAGCCAGAAAACAGGACTGACACAAAATGCTTTGCACTTGCTAGAAATTGGAATGGAGTCTGGAGTTATTGGATTGCGCGAAATGTGGAATACACTTTTGGTTTTAAACTATCTCATATATGACTGTGAATGCAGCTGCTTAAATTTAGTTGAGTTTCAAAGCAAAGATCCTCTAGAAATTGTCAAATTAATGATGAGCAAAGTAAGTTGTTTTATGAAAAATTAAAGAAAATTCTGGTTGCAGTTTTTATTCAAGTTTTGAAATTAATTAAATAAACTTGGTGTGTAGTACCCAGGGGGAGGCCCTGATTTCTACTAAAACAGGATTGGGCAATTAGCAGCCCGTGGGCCACGTGACCTGCCACAGCAGTTTCAGTGACCTGCAGAAGCAATTAACACCTTCACTGCCTGGACAGTTCATGTGAATCGTGTTTCTAGCATCACATAGCTCAACGAGAGCTGTTTAAACCCTCAAAAGATGTGGCAAGTCTTCTACTTATAGTTTGGATTAAATTTTTTTTAATGTTTTGTGTTTTGTGTTTTTTTGTGGGTGACGTCATAAGTAGTAAAAACTAGGCTATAATCCGAGTTTTTTGAGCCTGTATTGGGTTTCTAGCATTTCTAGTTCAAAAGTTGTGGCCTAACAACAACAAATTAATCAAGTATTTCATTGAGGGATTAATTATTGCTTGAGATCTAGAACCTGATGAAGTGTTGTTGCAACAGTAACTCTGCTCAGTACGAGAGGAACCGCAGATTCAGACATTGGGTTCATGTGCTTGGCTGATAAGCCAATGGTGCAAAGCGTCCATGTGACGGATTATGACTGAATGCCTCTTAAGTCAGAATCCAGCCTGGAAGGTGATGATGCACTCATGCCCCGCTGGTGACAGACACAGTTAGACGGCTGTTGGGCTGTTGCTAGAGCCGACATCCGACCTTACGTGAGCACGGCAAGGGCCGCTCCCTAGTTGGTGCATCCTCCTGTTCGAAAGATGGGGTGCTAAATCACTCGCAAACGACCTAGTTGAAGATCGGGGTGTCGTAATCACTAGAGCAGTCTTATCACTGCAATTTGTTGAGATTCAGCCTCAAGATCTATCGATTTGGCCGCCTGGAGCGCAGGCGCATAATACAGATCTAGAACCATAACTTGCTAGTTTTTTTCATAGAGGGAAGTTGCAACTTTAGGCTTTATTCATTTGAGATCAACTGAAAGGTAACTACTCATTTTATTTAACTTGTCAAGGGCACTTCCCAACAAGTCCTGTGTCACTGTTTTAGAAAGATTTTGTGTGTTTCTCACAACCAAATGGTGCAATTGCTAAAATAAATCGCTTTTCAATCAGCTATCAACGAAAAGAAGCAGTGTTCTAGTTTTCAGGTTATGGCAAGATTTTCTAAGTTTTTCCAAGATTGCCTTTATGTCAAGCTTCAATTCTAGAAGCACATCCAGAAGACAAAAAACAAGGTAGAAATGAGAATCAACATCTTGAAAATGCTGTCCAACAGCAAATGAGGGAAGCAACCCAAGCATTATCAGAACAACAACTTTGATATTGTGTTACTTTGGCCTGTCTGGTTTGGGGAAGATTCTGTCATGTGAACAAGGTCAAATCAGCTCTCCCCCAAATTTGTCAGCATTTCACTGAATACCTTAAACCTATAAACATTTGTAAACTCTACCTGTTGCCAGGTTTCCCCTACCTGGCCTCAGATGTGTTGCAACCTGACAAGCCATTCAGCTGAAGCAATCAGATGACCAAAAACAGCCTTCTACAGGGCCAAAGCTACAGCAGGACCTCAATTTAAATCAAGAAGATCCTTCCTAGGCCATGTCAGACATCCTGTCTCATGAACAGCAGAAACATGAATAGAGCTGTAGGAGAAGGAACTCAAATATATATCCTACTCTGCAAAAAAAATTACTCTTAGCTGCCTTAGATCAGGCACTGGCAAAGCTAAAGCAAACATGGTGAAGTGGAATATACATCCAGTGCTCCCTGCTACAAATGTGGTGAACCATTGCAAACAATGATACAGTTCAATGTCCACTCCTGTCTGCAACATGCAACACAGGTGACCTGACCTAGCAGACTACAATGATAGAGGAAGATGGTGTCTCACCAAGTAGCTTCCAAAGATATGAAGACACGAGGAAGAATTTTAAAAAATGCTCACCTTCTGTATGAATCAATTCAAAAATTACTTTGTACATGTGAATTTTACTGGCAATCGCAAGTATTGTCATAAAGTAGCCCCACTTTATAAATGTTCAACACAACCTGTGTCTTTCAAGGAGATTTTGATGCTTTTGTCCCATGCAGTTGTCTTGTTAGTGAAGGAAGCAAAAATGTGTGAGCAGCCAGCCTATCACCAATTCCAAATTAAGCAACATGAAGCAGGATAAGTCTTGGCCATCAAAAACAATGCATTCAGTTTTGGTGATCACAACAATGACAACTACTGTTTGATGCTGAGAGTAGAGCTTGACCGATAGGGCTTTTTTGAGCCAATGTTTTTCATTGTTCATTGCTGATAACCAATAATTTTGCATAACTCAAACCACAGCGGAAAGACATTGCAGTGCATTTTTTCCTCAGTATATAGGTCACAAACAAAAGAAATAATTGCAAACGTTACAGTTATGAAAGAGCATATTGTCATTATGATAAGTTAGGAACAGGCAGTGTCTATTTTGCCTCATGAGGCAAAGCAGATACTGGCTGGTGCAATTTTGCCTTTCACAGAACATGGTTGTTTGAACTGGTCACGTTACCAGGTTGGAACATTTGACTGTGATGTCTGCAACAGCTGAATCTGATGGACAAGTCTTGTCATGGTTTTAGTGTTGGCAAGCTGTTGGCAGCTTCTTTGCATTGTGTGAACTGTTGGCTAAGCCCTAAAGATAAAACCTAAAAGCCTTGCCTCTTTGCATATTGTACTTGTCATGTGACCACTTCAACCAGTCAAGTACAGTTTTTTCCTCATGAGACAAAATGGACACTAACTTACAAATAGGCAATAAGATATACAAATGGCACAAGCCTTAAGAGCAAAGAGTAATTATGAAAATGACATTATGTATATGTCATTACATACTGGCATAAAACGAAGATGACTTATTGTACAAACAACAATTGCAGAATCCACCATAATTGTAGACCAATAGGTTGAACATAAAACGGAGTTGCAGCATGTCAGTTTACAATATTTGCGCAACAAATTAACATGGTAGTCGCAGCAGAAAGAGAGAACAGTATTGTTATTACTGGAGGTATTATTTTGAGTAACTCACCAAAAAATTTCATTACACCACTGCATCAGCAGTATCAAAGAGCAGTGACCATCACACATAATGCTACATTATAATGCATCTTAGACCAGCTCACAAGATGTTTTCATAGGTCATGACTGCTGCAGTTCTAAGACTATTGTGAGTAACTCTGAATCAAGCATGCAAGCAAATCTACAAACAGGCAAACATCTGTTGCATGTAAGTACACCCTTGCATATGTGTGATGTATTACTAACAGAAACTATCACTTAACTGCGATGAAGAACCAAACAACATCAAATTCTGTGCAAACCTGGACCTGGGTCACTGTTTGCTATGATGTAGGCACTTTTTTTGATGCACGCTGAAAGGCCTTGTCTCTCTATGTGACCTTACTAGAACAAACAACCACCACAGCATGTAACCTGATCTGTTCGTAGGCAGTCACTTGCTTACGGCACAAAAACCTGTGAGCAAATGTTACATCATAGAGTAGTTTATGATTGCACTGCGGTCTGATTATTATGCTCTGCTTGATGTAGTTGGAGGCTTGCACACTGTAAGGAACAGAAGAGAGAATTTGTGTTAATCAGTCAGAGATGAAGTAGCAACTTGGGTTTCCAAATACTCTGTGCAGAGCAATAGCATAACTTTTATGAGCAAATATCACCAATATATATTGGCAGAATTTAGCCGTTATGATACATTGGCAACATTGTCATATTAGCCATCAGCATGCCGATGCACTGTTCAAGCTCTAGCTGAGACCAGCAAACTTCAGTCATGGTTTAAGATATGGTGTGGTATGATAACTTGTTATTTTACTCCCTCTAATAGGTAAATCAACCTGATTTTTCTTTGCTCTGTGGAGGAGTTAAAGCCTTTATTAGTTGTCAAGCAATATAAATTGGAAATGAACTAATATTTTAAGTTTTCTGGTGTAACAAAATTTTGCTTATATAGTAAGTGGAGAATCAATTCAAATTAAAGACTGGCACAAACCTACCTTGATATTTTTAATTTTATATTTTTCAGTCAACAAATGACACCTTTGTTAGTGATCTTCAAAACCATGTTCTGCCGTATCTTGAATCTTTGAATGAGTATTCAATTCTTACTCAGTTCTTAATGGAAACAGCAAAGACCAATTTGCAATCTTGCTTGTTGGTGTTTCAGCACCATGCTGTACAGGCAAGTAAATATGGTTGCATCTCTAAGTGTCCAACAATAAAATTATTGTCATACTTTTGTTTTCAATCTAAGTTTGCATTTATTATCAAGACTGCTGTCGACATTCTCTCTGTTGATGTTTCGCTTGTACATGGTTACATGTCTGGCAAAGTATCCAAGTTTTCCAATGTTGTATTTTAAAATATCCATGATACAAAAAATTTTCTAAACTTCATGGCATGGTTATAATACACATAGAAAATTAAAATCCAATTCCAGGCCAGTAGAACTTTGTGCTGGAACCAATCAATTTTTTGCTGAATTTGGGTATGCTACCTATTAGTTAAGCTACATTACCAAGAGGTTAGTCAATTTTAGTGGATAGCTACCCATCTCAGCTGTTGTTTCCTATCAAGAAAGTAAAAATTTGTTTTGATAAAAATCAACTGAAAAGCAATAAATGAGTATTTTCACAGCAAACATTTAAGGATTCCATATTTCCAAGCACTGAAGTGTGGATTGATGTGGCTGTGGGGTGCATCTTTGCTGCTGAGAAACGTATAGCGCTAACACAAAAACAGGCTTGTATGATTTTGAAAACTCTCCCACGCCATGATGATTTACAGATGTCCTCAAAGATGAAGGTAAGTTTTTGATGTTTGAAGAGTTCACAAGGATGTTTGCCAATTCTATCCTTTCCGTAGGTTGCAGAAGTGAACCAAATCTTGAAATCATGCCAACTGTTGGAAAAGTATGGAATTGTGAAAACACCTTCTAGTTTGAAGAAAACGTTTGAAACTTCTGAAGATGCAATGTTCTTGCTTAAAGCAGTTGCTTCTACAATGGGTTAGTGGTTGTCAGTGAATGAATTGTTGTGATAATTATTATTTGCAGTTCAAAAACATTTGCACGAGAGGTAGGGGTGTGACTGCTTGTCATGGTGACCCCATTCATTGATTGTTAAACTGTCAAGAAATATGTAAATGGTCAGAGTACAGTGGCGAGCAAAGACCCAGAAGTTTAGTTTTTTTCTTAATAACACTATTAGTTTTCTTAAATCTGCAACATTTGTTCTGCACATATGATGTATGACATAGCACTCACTCTTGGCGAAATATTGGACTACCAGCATTAATGGCATTGGATCACCTTCACAATTTCTGGTGTATGAACTAAATGTCAGTGTAGCATCTGAGAAATAAGCAGTTTGATAAACCATGCCCAGAAAAATTTTTTGTTAAGAGTGCTGGCAAAGCATTGCTGTTGCAAAGTCATTAAATTTTACAGTGGATTGATATGTTTTACTGAGCAGGGAGCGAATTCACTGCAAAAAGAAATAAAAAAACATTAAGACTGGTGTTCGGGTGGTTTCGAGGATTTTCACACCAAAACAACATAATTGCACGTGCCTTTGCGTGAGCGTAACTCTAGAGCCAAAAACAGCAGAAAATTGTTCAAAGGCTCAAAAGATACGGCAAGTCTTCTAGTCTGCACTCGAAAAAATTTTTTGGTTGGG